>JACCDT010632722.1_pt1 | contig 15711 bp, 14 predicted proteins | sample 7446291 | NCBI WGS metagenome assembly JACCDT01 (sample SAMN15323446, study PRJNA562643) | freshwater metagenome | isolation source: river surface water | place: USA:Blue River Watershed | collected 2017-08-17 | reverse complement strand
GTTGGCGATATCGACGCCACTGCCATCGGACTTCACGCGGACCTTGACGTTGTAGTCGACCACGCGCTTGACGGGTACCAGTACCTTCATGGGCTTCCTTGGGAGAGTGTTAGCCCCGCCGGGCGTGCGCTGACGGGGATGAATTGACGTTAACGTAAACGGCGATTATAGGGAATAACGCACTACCGCGCAAAATTCACGCACGGTCGTTCGCTTATTCCCGGCCTTATTTCCGACGGAGGAAAAACGTAAATTCGGCGTCTTTCTCTTCGTGCGCGAGCAAAGCATTGCCGGTTTGGCGAGCAAACGCATTGAAATCCCGCACCGAACCGGGGTCCGTCGCCATCACGCGCAACACCTCGCCGGTCTGCATATCGTTCAGCGCCTTCTTGGCTTTCAGGATTGGCAACGGACATTTCAGGCCGCGCGCGTCGACGTCCTTCTGGAATTCCATGCTCGTTTGCTCGTTCATGCTCGGATGCTCAATCAATCATTCGCTCAATCATTGGCGGGCGCTTCGCTGCCCCAGTCGATGAATTCCGGCTGCAGTCCGCGCGCGCGCATCCAGTCAGCCATCGCAAAGCCAGTGCCGGCGCGCCAGGGGCGCAGTTTTTCTGGCGACACCAGCCGGTATTCCACCAGCTCAGGCGAGAGTCTGATTTCGCCGCGTGCCTGCACGTGGTAGGCAATAATCAGTTCATTCTTGCGGATGAATTCATACACGCCGATCAGGCTGGTTTGTTCTGCCACGAGTCCGGTTTCTTCCTGCAGCTCGCGCTGTACGCCCTGCTCGGGGGTCTCGCCGCGCTCCATGAAGCCGGTGATCAGCGCAAAATTCTTCGGGCCCCAGGCGGCATTGCGCGCAAGCAGAATCCGGCCCTCCAGCTCGACCAGTGCGGCCAGCACTGGCACGGGATTGTCCCAGTGGGTCCAGTGACCGTCGGGGCAGGCCAGTCTGGCTTTGTCGCCATCGGCGCCGGCGGCGCTGTCAGCGCGCATGACCAGTTCGGTGGCGCACACCGGGCAATATCGAAAGTCGGCGTACATGATCAGCGAACGCGCTCGCCGACCCACGAGCCGACTGCTGCCAGCGCTTTTGGCAAGCCGTTTGGATCGGTGCCGCCCGCCTGCGCCATATCCGGACGTCCGCCGCCTTTGCCGCCGACCTGCTGCGCAACGAAGTTCACCAGATCGCCCGCCTTGACCTTGGCGGTGCTGTCCGCAGTGACCCCCGCAATCAGCGTGACCTTGCCATCAGCGACCGAGGCCAGCACGATGGCTGCGGTCTTCAGCTTGTCTTTCATCTTGTCCATCACGCTGCGCAGCGTGGGGACATCCGCGCCTTCCAACGTCGCGGCCAGCACCTTGATGCCGTTGATATCGACTGCCTGCGAGAGCAGGTCGTCGCCCTTACTGGAGGCCATTTTGGTCTTGAGGGAGGCGAGTTCTTTTTCGAGCGACTTCACCTGATCCTGCACCTGCGCGATGCGCTGGGCGATCTCGTCCGGCTGCACTTTCAGCGCAGCGGCCGCTTCACTCACGCGTGCGGCCAGCGTCTGCACCAGTGTCAGCGCGTTCTCGCCAGTGACGGCCTCGACGCGACGGATGCCCGCAGCGACACCGCCTTCGGAGACGATCTTGAAGAGGCCGATATCGCCGGTGCGGGTCACATGCGTGCCGCCGCACAGCTCGGTCGAAGAGCCAATGCCCAACACGCGCACGGTGTCGCCGTACTTCTCGCCGAACAGCGCCATCGCACCCGCCTTGATCGCATCGTCATAGCCCATCAGCTGCGCATTGGTCGCGGCGTTCTGCAAGATCTCGTGATTGACCAGCGCCTCGATGCGGCGGATTTCATCCGCCGTCAGCGGCGCATTGTGGCTGAAGCCGAAACGGGTTTTTTCGGCATCGACCAGCGAGCCCTTCTGCACCACATGGCCACCGAGCACGGTACGCAGCGCCTTGTGCATCAGGTGGGCGGCGGAGTGATTGCGCATGGTGGCGGCACGCACCACGGCATTCACCTTGCACTCGACCTTGTCGCCGACCGCGAGCTTGCCGGTGGCCAGTGTGCCGTGATGGCCGAAGACATCCGGTTGAATTTTCTGCGTGTCGCTGACCGCGAAGGATGCGCTGCCTGTCTCGATCACGCCGACGTCACCAGCCTGTCCGCCGGATTCGGCATAGAACGGTGTGCGGTCGAGCACGATCATCGCTTCCTGTCCGGCAGGGATTTCTTTGACAGACTGTCCATCGACATACAGCGCCAGCACCTGCCCCTGATCGGCCAGATGGTCGTAGCCCGTAAATTGCGTCTTCGGGCCGGTGTAGTCGACACCCGCGGCCATTTCGAACTTGCCGGCAGCACGTGCCGCCGACTTCTGCTTTTCCATCGCTTCGTGGAAGCCCGCTTCGTCGAGCGTGACATCGCGCTCGCGGCAAATATCAGCTGTCAGATCGAGCGGGAAGCCGTAGGTGTCATACAGCGTGAACGCGGTCTTGCCATCGAGGCGGCCTGGATCTTTCGCGAGCGCGGCTGCGAGGATCTTCATGCCGTTTTCCAGCGTCTCGCCAAAGCGCTCTTCTTCCTGCTTGAGCACCATCATCACGCGGTCCGCCGCTTCGACCAGCTCAGGATAGGCGGCGCCCATTTCCTTCACCAGATCAGGCACCAGCTTGTAGAAGAAAGGCTTCTTCTGGCCGAGCTTGTTGCCGTGACGCAGAGCGCGGCGCACGATACGGCGCAGCACATACGCACGGCCTTCGCTGCCCGGCACGACGCCATCGACTACCAGGAAGGCGCAGGCGCGAATATGGTCGGCGATCACGCGGAGTGATCCACTCGTCAGATCTTTTGCGCCGGTCTCGCGTGCTGCTGCCTGAATCAGGCGCTGGAACAGATCGATCTCGTAATTGCTGTGCACATGCTGCATCACGGCAGCGAGTCGCTCCAGACCCATGCCGGTATCGACGCAAGGCGCAGGCAAGGGGGTGAGCGTGTATTCGCCGGTCGCCGGATCAAGCTGGCGGTCAAACGGCATGAACACGTTGTTCCAGATCTCGATGTAACGATCGCCATCCGCTTCGGGGCTGCCGGGCGGGCCGCCCCAGACATCCGGGCCATGATCAAAGAAGATCTCGGAGCACGGGCCACAAGGACCAGTCTCGGCCATCTGCCAGAAATTGTCCGACGCATAGGGCGCGCCTTTGTTGTCACCGATGCGCACCACGCGCTCGGGCGGCAGGCCAATGTCTTTCACCCACACGTCATAGGCTTCATCATCGGTGTGATACACGGTGGCCCAGAGTTTTTCTTTTGGCAGACCATAGACATCGGTCAGCAGTTCATAGGCCCAGATCAGCGAATCGCGCTTGAAGTAATCGCCAAAGGACCAGTTGCCCAGCATCTCGAAGAAGGTGTGATGCCGCGCGGTGTAACCGACATTCTCCAGATCGTTATGCTTGCCGCCGGCGCGCAGGCAGCGCTGCACGGACGCCGCACGCACGTAGTCGCGCTTGTCGGTGCCCAAAAACACATCCTTGAACTGCACCATGCCGGAATTCGTGAACAGCAGCGTCGGGTCATTGCCCGGCACCAGACTGGAAGACCGGACAATGGTGTGGCCTTTAGAGGCAAAGAAGCTGAGGAATTTTTCGCGGATTTCTGAGGAATTCATGGGCTGATCAATCGCAGATGCTCTGAGCGTTTGCTGATCGTCGCCGATATGGCCGCGATCAGAAACCGATCTCTGAAAAACCGTCGATTATACGTGATGCCCTCTGGCTTTCCGGGGGGTGGCCGGTGATGGTCGCCGCAAAGATTGCCGAAAAATCAATGCCGGATCAGGCAGGTTCAGCGGCCGAAAAAAAATCCGGGCCGATCAGGTCGAGCCTGTCCGTGCAGAGTGCGTCCACCCCCATGGCCCGCAACGCGCGCCCCTGTGCCGGATCATTGACGGTGTAGCAGAACAGCCCGTAACCAGCCGCCTTGATCGCGCTTGCCTGCGCTGACGTCAGCAGACTGGCCTTGGCATGCAGCGCCACCGCCGACAATGCTGACAGCTTGCCCGCCCAGTCAGCCGGCACTGCTTCGACCAGCAGCGCGCGCGGCAGCCCCGGCGATGTTTCCATTGCGGCCTCGAGTGCCCGCTGCGAAAAGGAGGACAGCAGCACACGCCCTGCGGGCAGCGAGGCGCAAGCCTGCGCAACCAGCCGGCCCGTACGCGCCTCTTCGCCCGGCAACGGTTTGATCTCGACATTCATGAACAGCCCGGCCCCCAGACAGAAGCGCGCCGCGTCTGCAAATGAGGGCACGGGCTCACCGGTGAAGTCCGGCGAAAACCATCGCCCCGCGTCCATGGCGTGCAGTTCCGACGCACGCCATGCGCCGACAGGGCCGCTGCCGACAACGGTGCGCCCCAGAAGCGCATCGTGCATCAGCACCAGTCCGTCGTCGCGCACGGCCATCACGTCGAATTCGACGGCCGCAAAACCCAGCGCCGCGCCATGACGCAGCGCGGCCAGTGTGTTTTCAGGGGCTAGCGTGCCGCCGCCCCGGTGCGCAAATATCCTCGGATAAGTCCACATGCCTTCGTTCCCGCTTGATCTGCCCCTGATTGTAGGGCTTGGCTACGGTAAAATCGCGGACTATTCCATCTACACCGCATTCCATTTCATGGGTAATGACAGCAACAGCGGCGCTCCGGCAGCACCGTCGAATTTCTTGCGCGGCATCATCGATGCCGATAACGCGAGCGGCAAATATGCCCACCGAATCGATAAAAACGGCAAGCCGCTGCCGACCGTCATCACCCGCTTCCCGCCTGAGCCGAATGGTTACCTGCATATCGGGCACGCCAAGTCGATCTGCCTGAACTTCGGCCTCGCGCGCGATTACGGCGGCCGCTGCCATCTTCGCTTTGACGATACCAATCCGACCAAGGAAGATCAGGAATATGTCGATACCATCATCGACAGCGTGCAGTGGCTGGGCTTCAGCTGGGCGCACGAGGGCGATGATCATCAGTATTTCGCCAGCGATTATTTCGGCAAGCTTTACGAGATGGCGGAGTGGCTGATCAGCGCCGGTCATGCCTATGTTGACAGTCAGAGCGCGGAAGAAATGGCGGCCAATCGCGGCAACTTCGGCGAACCGGGCAAGAACTCGCGCTTTCGCGATCGTCCCGCCGCAGAATCGCTCGATCTCCTGCGCCGGATGAAGGCGGGCGAATTCAAGGATGGCGAGCATGTGCTGCGCGCGAAGATCGACATGGCTTCGCCGAACATGAACATGCGTGATCCGGCGATCTACCGGATTCGTCATGCGCATCATCATCGCACCGGCGACACATGGTGCATCTACCCGATGTACGACTATGCGCACCCAATCTCGGATGCGATCGAGAACATCACGCACTCGATCTGCACGCTGGAATTCCAGGACCACCGGCCTTTCTATGACTGGATACTCGAACGGCTGGCCGAAGGCGGTTTCTTCAAGAAGCCACTACCGCATCAGTACGAGTTCGCGCGGCTGAACCTGACGTATGCGATCACCAGCAAGCGCAAGCTCTTGCAGCTGGTCGAAGAAAACATCGTCGATGGCTGGGACGATCCCCGCATGCCGACGATTGTCGGCATCCGCCGCCGTGGCTATACGCCGGAATCGCTGCAGCTGTTCGCCGAGCGCATCGGCGTGGCCAAGGCCGACAGCTGGATCGACATGAGCATTCTGGAAGGCGCACTGCGCGATGATCTCGATGAGAAGGCGCCGCGCATCGTCGGCGTACTGAATCCGCTGAAACTGATCATCGACAATTACCCTGAAGGCCAGAGCGAGGACTGCACTGCGCCCGTGCATCCGCATCATCCGGAGCGTGGCAACCGTAGTTTTCCGTTCAGCCGCGAGCTGTGGATCGAGGCCGAAGATTTCATGGAAGTGCCGGAGAAAGGCTACTTCCGCCTCTTCCCCGGCAACAAGGTCAGGCTGCGTTACGGCTTCGTGGTCGAATGCACGAGGTGCGACAAGGATGCGTCAGGCAAAGTCATTGCGGTGCATTGCAATTACTACCCCGACAGCAAGAGCGGCACCGAAGGCTCATCGAATTACAAGGTCAAGGGCAACATCCACTGGGTGTCGGCCGCGCATGGCGTACGTACCGAGGTGCGCATGTATGACCGGCTGTTCAAAGATCCGCATCCGGATGCGGGCGGCAAAGATTTCAAGCAGGCGCTGAACCCGGATTCCAAGTCCGTGATCACCGCGTATCTGGAGCCCGGTGCCGACAAGGCGAACCCGGAAGATCGCTTCCAGTTCGAACGCCACGGCTATTTTGTCGCCGACCGCGTGGACTCGACACCCGGACAACCGGTGTTCAATCGTATCGTCACGCTGAAGGACAGCTGGAAATAATCTGGCGGGTGAGCGTTCAATGTCGCTGACTGGGCTTGGTCATCGCCGACATGCCCTTCATCTCCTGTTTGGAGCGCTCGCCGGCAACGTCGGCAGCGCGCTCGATCTTGCCTTTCTGAGAGCGTGCCCGCTCGCGCCAGTGGCGAATGATCTCGGCCGCAGCCTCCCGGCCGCCCAGCCCGAATGACAGGCCCAGCGCCAGTGCCAGCGCACCGACCACTGCCATGAACAAGGTATTCACCAGGGCCGTCGCCACGCCGATCTGATTCACGGCCACCACCGCCGTAAATGCCCAGACGGCACCGCTGGCCAGCTTGGCAAGAAAATCCGGATTATCCAGTTCCGCCTCTGCGGTCGCGCCACGCACGAGTTTCGACAGCGCATTGGCCGCCAGCCCGCCGATGACCAGCACCACCAGCGCGACAGCAAGATTCGGCAGCCACAACAAGAGGTCGCGCAGCACTTCTGATACGGCGGGCAAACCCAGCGCATCAAAAGCCACCACCAGCGCGATCAGGCGTACGAACCATTTGGCAATCGCCGCAATCATCCCCGAGGAATCAGTGTCCGCGCCCGACTTGCCGACGAAATCAGCAAAGCCCGAGCGCTCGGCCAGGTGATTGAAGTGCGCCTTGCGCAGCAAGGCCGCAATGCCTCTGGCCAGCAGAGCCGAGACGATCCAGCCGACAATGATGATGACGGCAAAGCCGATCACTCGCGGTATCGCGGCAAAGAACAGTGACATGGCGCTGGTGAGCGAGGCCATCAGGGACGCGCCCCAGTTGCTTACTTGAGATTCCATGCTAGCTCCACGGTCTGACAACGCAGATCAAAAAAGTCTAGACTTCGCATTTGGCCAAGCGATCTCGAACGCGTTTGAGCGGCCACAGGCTTTCATCACATCCCTGCAGAATGAACTTCGATAAACTGGTCTTCATCGATCTGGAGACGACGGGCGCCAACCCCGTGTCGGATCGCATCACCGAAATCGGCCTGGTCGAGGTCGATGCCGCCGGACACGCCACGCGCTGGTCAAGCCTGGTCAATCCGGAAATACCCATTCCGGCCTTCATACAAAGTCTGACCGGCATCAGCAATGAGATGGTTCGCAGCGCGCCCTCCTTTGCCGAACTGGCCGGCGCGTTGTTCGAGCGGCTGCAAGGCGCGCTGTTCATTGCGCACAATGCGCGCTTCGACTACGGTTTCTTGCGCAATGCGTTCAGCGAAGCAGGCTTCCCTTTCCGGGCCGATGTGCTGTGCACCGTAAAACTGTCACGCAAGCTCTATCCCGAGCAGAGCCGTCATAACCTTGACACCCTGATCGCGCGACATGGACTGAAACCTGATGCACGTCATCGCGCACTGGCCGACGCGGATGTGCTCTGGCAGCTGTGGCAGAAAATTCGCTCTGAACTGCCGCCAGAGACACTCAGCAGCGCACTGACTGCCCTTCTTCAGCGTCCCAGCCTGCCCTCGCACCTGCCGACGGATGTGCTGGACGATTGCCCGGACTCGCCGGGTGTGTATCTGTTCTACGGAGAAAACGACCTGCCGCTGTATGTCGGCAAGAGCGTGCGGCTGAAGCAGCGCGTGATGTCGCACTTCAACTCCGATCACAAACTGTATAAAGACATGCGCTTGTCACAGCAGCTGCACCGCATTGAATGGCGCGAGACGGCGGGCGAAGTGGGCGCGCTGCTGCTCGAAGCGCAACTGGTGAAGGATTTGCAGCCGATACACAACCGCACTCTGCGACGGCAGGGTGATCTGTGCGCATGGCGGCTGAAGGAAGATGCGCGCGGACATACCGTGCCCATGCTGGCCTTCGCCAGCGAACAGGATTTCGGCAATGCCGAGCGCTTGTATGGCTTGTTCAGTTCCAAGCGCAAGGCCGAGAGCGCACTGCGCGAACTCGCTGAAGCGCATCAGCTCTGTCTGGTGCAGCTGGGGCTGGAGGGACGCTCCCAGCCGGGCAAGCCCTGCTTTGGCTGGCAGCTTCGGCGCTGCAAAGGCGTTTGCGTGGGCAAAGAAGCAGAGTCCTTCCACCGCGCGCGTCTTGAAGCAGCGCTCTCCCGGCTGCATGTCAAAACGTGGCCGTATAAAGGACCGATCGGTCTGATCGAAGATAACGGCGCAGGCAGAACGGACGTCCACCTGATTAATAACTGGTGCTATGTGGGCACCGCACAATCCGAAGATCAGGTCTGGCAGTTGCTGGAAGAAGCGCCACAGCGGCCGGCGTTTGATATCGATACCTACAAAATTCTCAGCAAGGCTTTGCTGAACAAGGCAGTGAAAATCCGCGAATTGCGCAATGCGTCATGAATTGGCCATCGCAGGATCCCACTGAATTCATTCGATATTGATTTCAGTATTGATAACGCAATTCCAGACTGTTTTGATCTGAGTTAGTTTTCAGTGTCGAAAAGTTCTTCCCTGCCGCCAAACGGGCAAGCTATGATCATCGCAAAACCTTTCGCAGAAAAGGAGATAGCGATGATGCCCAGGCCGGGCAGTACTGCCAACCGCAGTACGAGACTGGCGCGGAGGAGACGAACGCTGATCAGTGCTCGTCAGAGATGATCCCAACCGCTGCATCCAAAAATCCGATGTTCATCCAACATTGGCTTTTGCCGAACAAAACCTGACCCCCATAAAAAAGATTCAGTCATGTCGCCTATTGGCTTCATGGGCTGTTTGAGCGCCATCAATGATGGCGCGAGGTCCGTCGATAAGATGGGCGGCTTTGTCAGACTTGGTACCCAGTATCAGGCGTTTTTTCGAGCAACCGGAGAAGAAGAATGGATGATGTGGTGATTGTCGCTGCGGCCAGAACAGCCGTCGGCAAATTTGGGGGAACACTGGCCAAGAGTCCGGCCGCCGAACTGGGCGCGCACGTGATCAGGGGCTTGCTCGCAAAAACAGGGGTAGATCCAACACTGATCAGCGAAGTCATCCTTGGTCAGGTACTGACCGCTGGTGTCGGCCAAAACCCGGCGCGACAGGCGGTCATCAAATCCGGCCTGCCTGACAGGGTACCGGGCATGACGATCAACAAGGTCTGCGGCAGCGGCCTGAAAGCCACCCATCTGGCCGCGCAGGCAATCCGGTGTGGCGATGCCGAGATCGTGATCGCCGGCGGTCAGGAAAACATGAGCGCCTCGCCCCATGTGCTGAACAACTCGCGCGACGGTTTTCGCATGGGCGACGCCAAGCTGATCGACACGATGATCGTTGACGGCCTGTGGGATGTGTACAACCAGTACCACATGGGCGTCACCGCAGAAAATGTCGCGAAAAAATTCGCTATCTCGCGCGCCGAGCAGGATGAATTCGCGCTCGCCTCGCAACACAAAGCCGAAGCGGCACAGAAAGCCGGCAAATTCAAAGATGAAATCCTGCCGCTGGAAATCGCCAGCAAGAAAGGCAGCATCGTGTTCGACAGCGATGAATATATCAAGGCTGGAAGCACGCTCGACGGCTTGTCATCGCTGCGCCCGGCCTTCTCGAAAGAAGGCACGGTCACTGCAGGCAATGCGTCGGGCATCAATGACGGCGCTGCCGCCGTGATGATGATGAGCGCAAAAAAGGCGAGCGAACTGGGACTGACGCCTCTGGTGAAGATACGCGCCTATGCCTCCTCAGGACTGGATCCGACCATCATGGGCATGGGCCCCGTCTCCGCGAGCCAGCTGTGCCTGAAAAAAGCCGGCTGGACGCACAAGGATCTCGACCTGATGGAAATCAACGAGGCCTTTGCCGCGCAGGCGATTGCGGTGAACAAGGAAATGGGCTGGGACACCAGCAAGATCAATGTGAATGGTGGCGCAATCGCGATCGGTCACCCGATTGGTGCATCCGGTTGCCGCGTGCTGGTGACCTTGATTCACGAAATGATCCGGCGCGATGCAAAAAAGGGGCTGGCCAGCCTGTGCATCGGCGGTGGCATGGGCGTTGCATTGGCAATAGAGCGTTGATGAGCGTCGATCAAAACAAAAATACTTTCACAGGGAGCACACATGAGCAGAGTTACCTTAGTCACCGGCGGCATGGGCGGTCTGGGCGAAGCCATTTGCATCAAGATGGCCGATATGGGTTATCAGGTTGCGACCACCTACTCGCCCGGCAATACCAAGGTCAATGCCTGGCTGGCAGAGATGAAAGCCAAGGGCTATGACTTCCGTGCCTATCCTTGCGACGTCGCCAACTATGAATCGGCGCAGGAATGCATCTCGCATATCACCAAGGACATGGGGCCGATCGATGTGCTGGTCAATAATGCCGGCATCACGCGTGACATGACCTTCAAAAAAATGGACAAGACCAACTGGGATGCAGTGATGCAAACCAACCTGGATTCCGTGTTCAACATGACCAAGCCGGTCTGCGATGGCATGACAGACCGTGGCTGGGGACGCATCATCAATATTTCTTCCGTCAACGGACAGAAAGGTGCGTTCGGCCAGACCAACTACTCGGCCGCCAAGGCGGGCATGCACGGCTTTACCAAGGCGCTCGCGCTGGAGGTGGCAAAGAAAGGCGTGACCGTCAACACCATCTCGCCCGGCTATATCGGCACCAAGATGGTCACGGCGATCGCACCGGAAGTGCTGGAGACCAAGATCCTGCCGCAAATTCCGATGGGACGTCTGGGCAAGCCGGAGGAAGTCGCGGGTCTGGTGGCTTATCTGGCCTCGGACGAAGCCGCCTTCCTCACTGGCGCCAATATCGCGATCAATGGCGGACAGCACATGCAGTAAACCCGTGTCGTCCCGGCCACCGGGGCAGCAGCGAGTTCTGGTAAACTCCCGTTCTCCGAAAATGCCTCGGTGGTGAAATTGGTAGACGCGCCGGACTCAAAATCACGCTCCGTCTACCTTATTTCCAACCTATTTTCACTCTGTAGAGCAACGATTTTGGTTATCTTTTGATAACTACACAGTCTCTACACATTCCAACACGCAACTCTGCTACCATCTTTGCATAATTTTTGTGCAGAGAAGTCCTATGGCTGACGCTGCTGGTTTAGCTAAGATTGATTTGATGAACGGAAGATTTCATATCTTCCAAAGACTTAATAGCTCTTATTGGTGGGTGGGCTTTCATCACAAGGGCAAGTACATCAGGGAATCTACCAAAGAGAAATCGCAGGCTGCCGCTGAAGTCGCTGCTGAGTCTTGGTTCCTCAAGAAGCAAATCGAGATTCAATCAGGACAATTTGCCGGATCGACGAAGACTTTTGCTAGTGCCGCAAAAGGTGCACTCAAAGCATACAAAGAAGCTGTAGACAGAGGGCATCGTAGTGAAGAAACGTACAAGGGAATCGAGATTATTCTGAAGTCAAGAGTACTTCCCTACTTTGGTCGGCTACCAGTTGAAACCATTTCGAACCAAACTTGGTTCGAATTCAAAGAATATATCTACAACCTGTATCCACAAATTCGAAGAACTACACTTCATCAGTACAAGAACGCTGTGAGAGTTGTTCTTAATCATGCGTACCAGCGTGGAACAATCAAAATTCTTCCCGTATTCAAAGACAGCTATACGACCTCTAAAGTCGAATCTCCAAGACCTTGGTTCAGCTTCTCTGAATACTACAAGCTCCTAGCCGGCATCCGACGCCACATTGAATCTCTCAAGGAAATAAAGCCCAGGTGGGTAGAGGCAGCCGAGGAACTATATGACTACGTTATTTTTGGAGTGAATACCGGAATGCGTGTGTCTGAGATTTCTAACGTAAGATTTTGTGACGTAGAAATCAAATCGGAGAAGGATAATGATGGGAAGAAAAAAGACTTTCTCATTATACGGAACATAAAAGGTAAACGAGGTAGCGGAACCTGCAAGAGCTACTACGGTGCAAGCTCTGCATTTCACCGAATCTGCTCCCGACGAAAAATTAAGTCAGCAAAGACTTCAACCGCAAAACTGTTCGTTGCACATCACCGTGACTTGTTCAACACGATACTTGCAGAGACTAATCTAAAGTTCTCATCAGGGCAGCCGCCAGCAAAGCGAGACTTCATTTCGCTAAGAGCTACCTACATCTGCTTCCGATTGCTTGCGGGAGTAGATCCCTATGAAATTGCAACCAACTGCCGAACATCGGTTCAGATGATTCGTGACCACTATGCTAGACACCTGGGCGGCGAACTCATGCCGAATATCAATCGCTCCGGAAGTCAAATCGAAGGTTGGGATCGATGAATAGCAAAAAAGAAATGTGGTAGAATCTTTGTCTCCCCCAGCCTCGGTGGTGAAATTGGTATACACAGGAGACTCAAAATCTCCCGCCGCAAGGCGTGTCGGTTCGAGTCCGACCCGAGGCACCACACGACAAGCTGTACTGTCTGATCGGTCAAAGAAAAAAGGCTCTCTTCCGAGAGCCTTTTGTTTTTTGGCAGCCGCCCTATTTCACCGGTGTATCGGCTGGAGCCGTCGACGGACTGGCCGCATCGGCTTCTGGCTCGGCGGCAGTCTCGCCGGACATCTCAGCGCGGGCGGCAGCACGTTCAGCTGCTGCCTCGGCTGCGGCGGCCTGCGCTGCCGCGATTCTTTCTTCAGCAGCCGCTTTTGCTGCAGCGACGGACGCCTCTCGCTCCTCGGCGGCGACCGCCAGTGCCTGCTCGCGGTTGGCGGCGCTCTCGGCCGCCTCAGCCACCGCTTCATCCGCCAGCGACGGCGGGGCGGGCGGCGCGACCGGTGCAGCGGCATCCACCGCAGGCACAGCAGGCGCAGCGCCGTCGGCAAGGTCTCCTTCAGCGTCCTTGCCGTCTTCCCCTTTCTTGTCTTTGTCTTCGTCTTCCTTCTTTTTCTTTACTGGCTTTTGCAGCTGGCCCGCGCGCACATTCTGGGCGAGCACGACCGTGGCAAACATGGCCAGCACTGCCAGCATGATGATCACCGAGGTCGGCGTCAGCGTGACCACCGCCATGAAGCCGAGCACGATCAGGATGGCCAGTGGCAGCATCGCGAGCTCGGCGATGAACACGAAGGGGGTGACGAAGGCCGACATCAGCAGGATGAAACTCAGCCACTGCGCAGTGAAGTCCTTGCTGAACAGCGCATGAATGCCGACGCTCATGAACAGCAGGCCGACCGGGAAACGCACCCACCATTTTTTCCAGAAGCGGCGGCTGGCGATACGTGTGTCGCTCATGTAGCGCTGCTGCTCTTCGATCGCCTCCTCGGTCCATTCCCATTTTTTCGCCTTGAACAAATGGATGCCCTCGGAATTGAACCAGAACAGCAGGCCATAGATCCACAGCACGAGCGGCAGCACCCAGTCGATGACGCCCATGTCCGGACTGAATGCGTACAAGGTCTGCACCGCAGCCGGCGTGCCCAGCGTCACCAGCGTGGGCATGGTCGCTATCGACATGCGCTCATCCCTGCTGAGGATCAGGTAATTGCCGTTGATGCCGGGCTGTTTTTTCATGCTTGCGATCTGAATTTACGTTTGCGCAGCTCGAGCACTGCGACGAGCACAACGACGGGTATCAATACCAGCAGCGCAATCGCTGCCTCCAGCGGCAGATGAGTCATAACCCACCCGACGATCGTCATCAACAGCACGCCCGCCGCGACCAGGGCCACCAGCACCAGCGGTTCACGCCACGACCAGAGATTGATGATCGCCACCACCGTCGTGGCGACCAGCCATTCGCCCGGCAACTGCATCTGATGAATGACGAGCACCCAGTACATCAGGCCGATCAGCAACAAGGCCAGCGGCAGACGGATCAGCGGATGAAAAGGCAGGGTCCATTCATGCTCTCCCGGAATCTCGGAGACAGGCCGGGGCAAACCGGGCTCGAACATCCGGCCGTCGCGACGCCAGACGGTACGTCGGCGGCGCCCCGCCCACCAGCCGAGCAACGGTGAGAACAGCCACAAGAGAAGGTAAATGCCAAACGCCCAGATCCACGGGCTGCCGGGAGCGGCGAACAAGGCCTTGATGCCCAGCCAGACAAACACGCCGATGGCGGACAAGCGGATCAGGCGACGGCGCCAGCGCCCGCCCGCCTCTTCCGCATCCATGTCTCCAGCCATGATCCGGCTTTGCCGTTGTGTCATGACGATGCCCTTGCTCCAGGGTTGCCTCAGTGCCGGGCGCTGATCATGCCCGGGCCGGTGATTGACTGTCGCTTGCAAAACCGCGCGTTATTTTAGCATTTTGATTCTTTTTGGAAACTTCCCTCAGTGGCCGAATCTCTGATCGGAACGACGATCCATTGAAATGCCTTTTATTGTCGTCAACGGACATTTTTGGAAAGCTCTGTCCAAATAATGTCCGAATTCATTCAGACGCCCGTCGGCGGTTGTCCTGATACGGAACGATCGTCTGTCCTCTCAAGCTGCTTCATCGACCCTAGTTTGTGCGATGGAAGGGCGATTGTTCAATAGACAGCCAAATTCACGCGCGGAGCGATTGAATATACACAGACTTGTACGGTAATCGATTTTTTTATCTTGATTAAAACTGGCAATAAAGGTTTTTTCTCGCTGGCACAAACTTTGCCCCTGCGAACCAATCCACAAAATCCAAGTGGATCCATGTTCAGTGATCTATTCCAAAGGGTGCTTTATGCGAATGACTTCTTATCATCGCCCGATGAGGGCGCAACAAGGTTTTACATTGATCGAACTGATGATCGTGGTGGCGATTATCGGGATTCTGGCAGCGGTGGGTATTCCGGCGTATCAGGATTACACGGCGAAGGCCAAAATAACGAAAGGGGTATCGCTAGCTGCTCCGGCGATGACAGCGCTTGGTGTCGCTTGTAGTGACGGGACGTTGTCCAGCAAAGGCGCAAACCTGACCCACCAGGATATCGGGTTGCCACCATCTATCGCGGCAGGTGAAGTGACAAGCATTGCAGTCACCAACGATGCTGATGGTAAGAATCCGGCAGTAGTAATTACTTTCGGCGCTGGCATTCCGGGAGTTAATACAGGTTCCAAAATCACTTACAGCGGAACCTGCAACACCACTGGTCTCAACTGGACGGTAACCGGCGATGGCGTGGAGACAAAGCTACTTCCCAAAACCTGATAATACAAAAAGGGAGCCACCGCATGGCTCCCTTTTTTCTGCAGCGCCTTATTACAGCATCGCCTTCAGCAAGCGCCCCATCTCCGAAGGATTGCGCGTCACCTTGATGCCGCAAGCATCCATGATCTCCAGTTTGGCCTGCGCAGTATCGGCACCACCGGAAATCAGCGCGCCGGCATGGCCCATGCGCTTACCGGGAGGCGCGGTGCCACCGGCGATGAAGCCCACCCCCGGCTTCTTC
>JACCDT011488809.1_pt1 | contig 15715 bp, 21 predicted proteins | sample 7446291 | NCBI WGS metagenome assembly JACCDT01 (sample SAMN15323446, study PRJNA562643) | freshwater metagenome | isolation source: river surface water | place: USA:Blue River Watershed | collected 2017-08-17 | reverse complement strand
GCAAGAGCAGATGATGCTGCTTCGAAACCCACAATTGTTATGCCAGGAAATAATGATTTAAACTCTGTTCCCATGGAGAGTGTTGTTGTGCCGTTGCCTATAGGGGCTACTACAATATCTGGTGTGATATTGGCATCAACAACCTCTTTTGCGAAGGGGCGAAATGCATCGATTGCGGTTTCGTTAATACAATCCCCGCGTCCAGTAATATCACCCATGACGTGGTTGATATACTTGGTACCGCGATGCTCAGCAAGAAACCTCTTGATAAACATTGGAAAGCCATTAACGTACGCTTCGGCTGGTGTAAGAAATAATTCTGCACCAGCTTTTTCGATCGCGATTTCACGAGCCTTCTCGCCACCAGCAGGTACTGCTATCTTGATCGGGTAACCAAGAGCAGTTGCAACTGCAGCAGCAGCACGCCCTCCTGAGCCGGAAGTTGTTTCCAGCAACGTATCCCCAGGATTGATAATGCCTAAGCATTCTTTCTGATAGATAAGTTGTGAAAATATCCGAGCATAATGACATTCACCGTAGGGTAATTTGTAATCAAGTTTGAAATGGTACGTATTACCTTCGAATTCTATTGTTTCAATGGGTGAATTCTTAACGGAACCCAATATTTGATTGTAAAGAGCTTTTCTATTGTTTGATAAAGTATTCATAATTTTTATATTTAAATGGTGAGCTCAGCCATTCAAATATCGAATACCTTATCATCTGACAACATTATAGCAGTTTTGTAAAGTATTGTCAATACAACATCAAATATAGATATGTAAATATGCCTATAAACATTAAAATATAAGGACAAAAATGTGTTGATACATGTTCAACAACATGCTATATTTAGAGCATGTTAGAACAAGTATTGAAGGATTTGGGCTTTGGAACCAAGGAAATAGCCATATATCTGTGCATCCTGGAGCACGGCAAGCTCTCTGCTGCAGCGGTAGCTCGTATCACCAAGGTGAACAGGACGACGGTATATAGTGTGGCAAAGGAGCTTGTGGCCAAAGGTGTGATCGCTGAGGATATTGGCGGGGTCAATCGATACTACACTGCGCTCCCTGTCGAAGATCTTCGCGAACTGTATATAAAGGAAGAACAGGCACTGAAGGCAAAAAAGTCCGCTGTGGAGACTGCTATCACCGAGCTTGCTGCAGTACCAAAAGGGAAACACTACTCTGTCCCAAAGATCAGGTTTATTGACGAGCGACATCTTGATGACTTCTTGCACAAGCAGCTGCCCGTCTGGATTGAGAGTGCAAAAGCAAGCAAAGACAAGAGCGACCAGAACTGGTGGGGATTTCAGGATGCGTCATTTATCGATAGTCATGCTGAATGGTTCAAATACCATTGGGATATATTCCCTGCTGACTATGGCACCCGATTGTTTACCAACAAGAAACAGTCCGAAGAAAACTTTGCGACACATGTTTCCAATACTGATCGCCGACAAGTGAAGTACTGGAAGAAATCAGAAGATTTTACTGCGACACATGCAGTGCTTGGCGACTATGTATTTTTTTGTGTGACCAATACCCACCCGTACTATCTCGTCGAGATTCACGATGCAGTCATGGCAGAAAACCTCCGCCAGATGTTCAAGGGTATGTGGGAGGAAATAGAATAATAAAATTCCTCATGGTGTGTGAGGAATTTTATTTCAGTACAATGTCGAAAGTAATTCAATTGCCCGTGTAATAATTCGATCCCCGATATTTCCCCAATCAAAATATTGTTTGTAGTTTTTTGGATTAATCAATGTGATCTCAGTGATCCCATTATCAGGATCTGATACAAAGGGGCCATATGGCCTAACGGTACAGACATACCGCAGTTGATAAAAGAAAGAGTTGTCTCTACTATCAGTAACTTTCTGATACCCAATCGGTCGGTATGAAATGATTTCCATGTTAGCTTCTTCTTTGATTTCTCGTCTCAATGTATGTTCAAATGTTTCTCCAGGTTCCATCGTTCCACCAATGAGTCCCCAAGCATTTTTTGCTCCGCCATATCCGATCACCATCTTGTCATCACAAAAACAAACCGCATATGTTTGGGTGCATTCTGCTGGATCGAGATGGTCAAATGAATCAGCATCTGTGTATTCAAAAATGTATTCCACGCCACTGTGTCCTTTGTATGTATTGGTGAGATTCATGATTCTACTATACTCAAAATCTAAAAATAAAAAAGAGCGGATATACTCCACTCTTTTTTATTTTATACACCCAACTCCCACAACTCTTCAAAAAATCTCATATATGCATCAGCAACACTTTGATTTTTTATTTGGATGATGGTCGGTTCTCCCCCAAAGATTTGTGTGATAACCGTATCCCCAAAGACGTTATAGTTTGCAGGGTTTTGAATAGTGCGCGGCATTCTGCGAAACTGGTTCAATGAAGGGAAACGTTGGGCAAGTTCTTTGTCCTTCACGCCCTGATCATAAGTAATCATTTTCCATACAATCTGTTTCTTGATGCGCATTTTTTCATACGTATCATAAAATTCTTCCATCGGTTCGTACCAGGTGTCACCAACTGCTCCGGCAACATAAATAACAGAACCTTCAGGTAGTCGTTTGATGAGACCCAAATGATACGCCTGAAACTGTTCAGTACCTCTGAACACTTCAATTGATTCGTCGCGTTTTGCGATGTCAAGAATGAACGCTTTGATCGTAGGATCTGTCTGGTTGCTGAAAAACATGGTTGACTTCTGATCGCAAATCAAAGAACCATTTTTCAAGAAGAGGATTCGGTCTGCAACCGACATAGCAAAAGAAAGGTGGTGTGTCACGATCAGCATCGTGTACCCGTCTTTTGCTAGCGCCCGAATGAGATCGAGTACACTTTTGGTCAACTCTGGATCAAGTGCTGAGGTTATTTCATCGAGTAATAATAGCCGGGGCTTTACCATGATTGCTCGAAGTAGTGCCACTCGTTGACGTTGTCCACCAGATAGTTCATATGGATAGGCATTTTCATATTCACTGAGCTGAAAGCGCTCAAGGAAACTTTTTGCTTTAGAGATAATTGTCTCGACGGATTCTTGATTGGATAACCGGGGGGCGAGTATGAGGTTTTCTATGACAGTCAGATGGGGCCACAGCGTGTATTCTTGAGCAACATAACTTGCAACGACCCTCGCCTCCTTCTCAACGAGGCCGTTGTCAGGTAGTTCCAAACCAGCGACTGTTCGTAGAAGGGTGCTTTTCCCGGAACCGCTGGGGCCGAGGATGCAGACGACCTCCCCTGTCTTCACGGAAAATGAAACATCAACGATACCTCGCACATCAGTTCCATCAGAATATTGTTTTGTAATGTTTTTGATATTAAGCATATTGTGCGATGTATCTTTTCTGGATTCGTTTAATGAATAGGTGGAGTGGTACAAGGATGATCAAGAAGAATATAACGAGAAGTGAATAGATGGCGACTGGACGGTAGATCATTGAGTTGATGGTCTGGGCAACACGGAATAATTCTGGAACAGAAATCAAGCTTGCGAACAACGTATATTCCAACATCGCCGCTTGGTTGAGGAGAAGGTCTGGTACGGTACGGCGCATTAAGAGCGGAAGTTCGATATATCGAATAACATCTTTTTTTGGCATACCGAGAGTGACGGCCGCTTCGCTATATGATCGAGGAAGCAGTTCGAGCTCCACTGTGATGATATGTGCAGTGGTAATAATATTGATCAATCCGAGCGCAATGATAGTTGTCCAAAATGGATCAACAACGATGCCGAGTAGCCCTTGTAATGGATAGTGCAACCAGAACAGGAAGACAAGTACCGGGATAACTTTGGTAATAAATCGAGCACGCTTGATAGAGTGACCTATTTCTCTGTTATATCTACCCCCGATTACACCAATCAGAATACCAAACGGAATACCGATCAGGATGATACTGCCAAGAAGTTTTAATGTTGTGAAAAATCCTTGAAGCAAGAGATGGTGATATTGTAAGAGAATTTGAAACATATAAGAGTGCTCGATGTATTATTTTATATTGAGAAGATAATCATTTTCAGCGCCATACTTCTCGAGTGTGCGCTTGATAGTGCCGTTGTTGACCAATTCTTCCAATGCGACATTCCACATAGATACCATTGAATTCTCTCCGCGAGCAAATGCAAACTCCAATCCAAACGTACGAACTGGTGTGTTTCCAAGTTTTTGAATTTTACCAGGGTGTGATTTCAAGAAATCGTTTGCTATAGACGGCTCAGCAAATGCGACATCTGCTTTACCATTAGTAATATTCATAAGGACTTCGGCATATGAAGAAAGTTGTGGCAATGTATTCGTTTTTGCATTAGGATAATCATCTTTTGCAATGAATGTTGCCATCTCACCATCAACAAGACTGATTGTGAACTGATTTGAATTCAATTTCTTCAAATCAGCAGAAAGTCGGTAATCTCCAGTTTTTACATAAGGGAAAACCTGGCTGTACATTGGGGCCATTGAAAAGGATGCTTCACGAGCTCGGGCAGCATTTGGCCAGATTTGTGTACCAAGGATATCGTATCGTTTCATCTTCAATCCTTCGATTGCAGATCCCCACCCTACTTCCTCTACCCAGTTTGTTTTTAGGTTTAAGTTTTTAGCTGCTGCTTCTACGATATCGTACGAAAAACCAGAAAGCTTCCCAGTCTTTTCATCTTTAATAAGAGAAGGTGGGTATATGATATATCCAACTCGGATCTCCCCCCGATCAATGACATGCTGAGCAACATCGCTTTTTGAGCTGCCTTTTGAGGCGGAAAGACTCATAATAAGAGCGATAACTGCTATAGCGCTAACAAAAATTGTTCCGTATTTTTTCATGTGTATATTGATTAATTTAATAACAATTACATAATAGCATCATTATACTATTATGTCAATATAGTATAGACAAAATATGCTTAATTTATAAGGTTTTTATGATGTTTTTAAATAAAGTGTTGATGATTTCTCAACAAATATGATATAATAACGGTACTTTGGAAAAACTTCTTCAACAGCTTGGCCTTGGAAATAAGGAGCAAGTCATTTACAAGCTCATTTTAAAACATGGCAGAATCGCTCCTGCATTACTTGCTCGCCTTGCACAGATCAATCGGACAACTGTGTATAGTGTTGCCCAAGAACTCAAGTCAAAAGGATTGATAATTGAAGACCTCGGTGGAAAAACGATGTACTATATCCCCGCTCGGGAAAATGAACTCGAAAAGGTTATCGAAAAGGAACATGAAAACACCAAAGCGAAAGAAGCTGCTATTCGTGAATTGCAGGAAGTCATAAAAACTACCGCCGAATCAACGAACTACTCTGTTCCTAAAATGCGCTTTATTGACGAGGCGGACCTTGAAAAATATCTGTTTGAAGCGACCCCTCGATGGATAGAAAGTGGGCTTATTAATGACCCAACGTGGTGGGGGTTTCAGGACCATACATTTGTTGAACAACATGAAAAATGGATCCTATGGTTTTGGAAGAATGCTCCGGAGCAGATCAATTTAAAACTTTTTAGTAACCAGTCTGAAAGTGAAGAGCGCATTGGTGAGCACGGTATTGATCGCCGACAGATTAGGTTCTGGGAACAGAACAATCACTTTACGGGCACACAATGGATAGTTGGCGCATATATTATATTGATTGTAACAAGTAGTCATCCTCATTATTTGGTAGAAATACATGATGCTGTATTGGCGCATAATATGCGTGAAGTTTTTAAGCATCTCTGGAAAAACAAATAAAAATTCCTCACATATCGTGAGGAATTTTTATTTTCTTAGTATTGAAATGGTTTACCCATTCATATGTTCCTTGCACGTCCGTGCTGCAGGATTTGCTTCGAGGCGGTCTGCGTCCACAGGGTGGTCGTTACCAACTTCGCACATACCGTAGGTTCCTTTTTCGATCTTTTCAAGAGCGGCATTCACATCAGAGAGACGTGCCTGGAATGTGGTGACCATACCTGAGCGACTTTCAAAATCTTCAAATCGGTCAGCTGCGTCATTATCGTCAATCTCACCCATCATGTCCTGATCAGGTGTTGCTTCCCACATATTGGTCTCAGTGTTGAAGATAGCAATGTCTCGCATTTCTTCTTCCAGCGATGCTTTTTCCTTGAGAAGTAGTTCGTTGAATTGGTTGGTGTGTGTACTCATCCGGCTATAGTAGCACGACCCCCAGAAAGCACAACCCGATATCCCCACGGGCAATTAGTGCTGATTTATGATGCCGTCGTAGACGGCTTTGAGCACCGCCGGGTCAGTTGCCATGACGATTGTGTGGTCGGTTGCGTATCCATAGTAGAGGAGCAGGTTGCGAGTGTTTGTTTCGGTGTCGACGGCAGAGAGGGTTCTGAATGGAAGATTGTATCGGTATTCACTTACAAAACTTTTGCCAATCTCAGCTTGATGGTCCGCCGGATTGATACCGAGGGTCGAAGAAAAGAATTCGAGAAAGTCTGGTTCTGCAATCAAGAATTCTTTTGTTGCAACCTCAGGATCACGAACATAGAAAATAAGAAACGGCTCTACTGCAGTACCATTATCCATTACACCAAAACGTACAATATCGATTGCTGTTTGAAATGGTTCACTTAGTTTTGCGTCGATGAATGTAAAGAACTCTTCATTTGAAAGGAGTGTTCCGTCACCATCCGTGACCGGTACAAGGGTCGGTTTGTTGATAGACAAGTTGTCGAGGGTTTCCAGGGATGTGAGTATGCTCGTGATAGTGGTATCGTTTGCAACGATTTGGTCTATCGATGGAAACACTCCGACGGAATACGTTGGCACAGCGGGTACGGTGAGGTGGCGATAGTGATAGTAGCTATACCCTCCTGCAGCAAGTGCAAGGACCAGGAGAATAACAGCACCAGCGCTATACCATGCACGCTCATCTCTGATGTGCTCTTCATTTTTCACAGAGCTCTCGCGTTCGCGTGCAGTTTCAAGCAATTCTGCAACAACTTTCGCATCAGTTGCATCCATGGCATGCGCCATATCATCTCCATAGGTATGGATGATGGGGCGATGTTGTTCATCGGGAACAGTGGATGGTTTTGGTGTAAATGATGTTTCGTCAGCCATAGGGCGAGAAAATTAGGAGATATTAATATCCGATAAGATATTTACGAGCGTTTACTGAAAGGTCTTGGAAGTCATCCACTGCCTCTTTGAGAGATGCTGATGCACTCTTTCCGAATGTTGCAGCTTCGACTTGGACACCGTGGTGGTAGCGGAGGTACTGACAGAGCGGGACAAAGTCGCCGTCTCCTGAGACGATGACGATTGCATCAAGTTTTGGTGCCATAGCAACCGCATCGATTGCGAGTCCAATATCCCAGTCAGCCTTTTTGCTGCCGTCATAGAAAATTTGCAGATCTTTTGACTTGGTCTCAATACCAGCCTTGGTGAGAGCTCCGAGAAATGCTTTCTCATCTTCGTTCTCCGTGGTGATGACGTATGCGATTGCACGAATGAGGTTTCGTCCCCCTACAACGTCTTTTAATACATTTGCAAAGTTCACTTTTCGTTTATATAAATTTTTCGCAGTATGGTAGAGATTTTGTGTATCGATAAATACCCCAATGCGTTGGTCTTTTTGTTTAATGATTGCCATAGGTTTTAGTATACCGTAAAAACCACCCTTGCGGGTGATTGGTACGAATGATTATTCTTTTACGATCTTGAGTGCAGCCTTGTGCTGTTCAGGATTTGTCTTTTCGAGAACTTTGAGGTGACCACGGCGGTCAGCAACCATCTTGATGAGACCACGTCGGGAATGGTTGTCCTTCTTGTGTTTCTTGAGATGAGTTGCGAGCATGTCGATCTTTTCGGTCAACATAGCTACCTGCACCTTCTTTGAACCGGTATCGGTCGCATGCACCTGGTGCTTTTTGATGACTGCCTGCTTTTTCTTGGTCTTTAACATAGAGTGCCATCATAACACATGGAAAATAAAAAAGCAAGTGATGCTATACTTGACCCTATGGACATCAACACTGCCACTCGACAGTTCCTCGAATACATCGAAATCGAAAAAGGGCGCAGTCTCAATACGGTGCGCAACTATGAGCACTATCTCACCAAGGCATTTGCTGATATGAACGTGAAAACAACCGGCGACATCACCGAGGACAAGCTCCGTGAATACCGTCTCAAGCTCAACCGATCCCCTGGAGTGAAAGTTCGTGGGCAATCATCTGCAACAATGAAAAAGAATACACAGAACTACTATATGATCGCACTGCGTTCATTTCTGAAGTACTGCCGCAAACGCAATATCGCTACAGTTGCACCGGATGTGATTGAGCTTGCAAAAGTCGGCGCACGACATCTTGACCTCATCTCGCTCGATGAGCTCAACCGCCTGCTCAAGTCCCCTGATATTTCAACCCCTAAAGGACTTCGTGACAAGGCACTCCTCGAACTTTTTTTCTCAACAGGGTTGCGTCTTGCTGAGCTGTGTTCGCTCAATAACGATCTTGATCTCTCCCGTGACGAATTCTCAATCCGAGGAAAGGGTGAAAAAGTGCGCGTTGTGTTCCTGTCAGAAGACGCAAAGAGTGCGATACGTGCATACCTCAAAAGTCGCAAAGATATGGCAGAGCCGATGTTTGTAAATACGATGAGCGCTGCAATGAAAAATAATGGTAAGAGCAAATCAAAGGGTGTTGGACGACTCACTCCCCGATCAATCGAACGTATTGTCCGTGACTATGCCATCAAGGCAGGTATTTCGAAAAAGGTCACCCCTCACGTGCTTCGTCACTCATTTGCAACGACACTGCTGTCAAACGGTGCTGATATCCGATCTGTGCAGATGATGCTGGGGCATGCCAATATCGCTACAACCCAGGTATATACGCATATAACAGATAAACAGCTGCGCGAAGTGCATAAGAAATTCCATAGTAAAAGATAAATAAAAAAGCCATCCTGCACAGGATGGCTTTTACAAATAGAATTAGCACTAAAACTTTTACTGCCCCGGAGTATAGGTCATATTTCCCAGGTCAAATACATCGCCCTCGTTTACTCTCACGGTTACCTGTGTGTTTAGCAAATCGTGCTCAAGTTGGCGTGCTTTTTCAGGAGTGATGATATTTTTCGGATCCCATCCTTTTCCTGTGTACAGCGTCAAATGAAATTTCTCCGCCAACCAAATCGATGTACCGTAATCAACATAACGATTGATACCGAAGCCTTTTCCAATAGTGAATACTGGTGCATAGGTGCCGATTGTTTGTTGATTTTCACCTTCGATAGTAAACACGCCGTTGAAGCACTGCACAAATGCCATCAGTGAATCACCAAAACATTTACCGCCTTTTACAACTGCATACAATTGATCAGTAAACACGCCATCATAATTTGCGCCATCACCGGAAGCAACCTTCTTTGCTGTGCCACTACCAAATACATAGGTAATGGTTTTGATTTCGCAATCAAACCCCCTGCTACGGATGCTTTTCACAAGCGATGAATTTAATCGAGGTAGTACCTGATCAATTTTTTCCTTGCGTTCTTTTGGGGTTAGAGGCTTTAGTGATTCAATGAAATTCTTTTTCCATTCAATATCATGAACATCAAATGGTTGGGTGCCGTTTACTACATCAACGGGTTTTGCGTTTGCAGATGAGCACGAATAGATCCAAACACTAAGGCCAATCAGGCAAAGTGCCAAAAACAACAGTTTCTTCATAACGTTTAATTTAAAGTACAAAAATATAAATACCGTCCTTATTCTATAATCTTTTCATTTTTTGTCAAATATGTTGTATATTAGGGGTATTTACACATGCTTGACAGTGTGTCAAATACATGCTAATATATACCCAGACAAGGTTATCTCGACTCACCTTCTAATAAGAGTTGCTCCTTAAATTTTAAACTTAACTAAATGAAAAAAGTAATTTTCGCAACAGTAATCGCTTTCAGCGTAATTTTCGCAGGTTGTTCTAATGATCAACAAAAGCGCTCAGTACCTACAGAAGTAACAGTAACAGCTGACACAACCATTATGTTTCCGCAATGGCGAGTGGTTACAGCCCCACGTTGGAGTTGTAGTGGTAAAAGATTGCCACAGGATAAATTGTTGATGTTCGACTCATCCAATAAGCCAGTTAAGATATCACTGACCAGGACAAAAACAGTTTTAACCGACTGCGCTGTAATTGTTAGTGAAGGAAGAGGTGGTACAACTGGAACAAGTTGGTTCTGGGAATTGTTGAAATGGTTGCTTGCCCTTATTGCTATGGGCGCAACAGCTTACTTCCTTTGGTGGTTGTTCAGTCAACGCCCTGCCTCAAGAGCATCTGCTGCTGCAGCATCACCTACTTCTGCGCCTCATACACCAGCAAAAACCGGTGCAACAGCAGAAGAAATTACTGCGGTGACCGGCTTGGTTACAGCGGTAAGTAATGGTGGTGGTGGAACAGTTCGCTTCTCCGGATTAGATCTTCAGATTAACGGAGTTGAAGCGCCATTAGTGTACGTGAAAAATAGCGGACCTTCATCTCATTCAGGAAATATTACGGTTCACATTGGTGATCGTAGTTCTGAAGATGATAGGAGAATAGTGCATGAAGCGCCTGCTGCAGAAAAGAAAGAAAGTTAGGTTTAAAGCAATTCCCTATCAAAACAAGTCCCTCTCGATTAATCGAGAGGGATATTTTTTTGCTATACTCTCCTCATGAAAATCATTTCCTGGAACACCAACGGTCTGCGCGCAACTGTAAAACAAGGTCACTTTGATCCCCTCTTTGCCGATTACAATCCTGACATATTGTGCCTGCAGGAAACCAAGTCCACTCCTGACCAGCTCCCTCCTGAGGTCAAAGAGATATTTGGTTATGACTCATACTTTGCATGGCCGACACTTAAGAAAGGATATAGCGGTGTCGCAATCTATACAAAGGAAACACCGATCGCAGTGACCTATGGGATCGGATTGCCGGAACTCGATGATGAAGGGCGCACGATCACTGCCGAGTACAAGGACTTTTATTTGATTACTTGTTACTTCCCCAACGGAGGAGGTGGGCCGGTACGTCTCGACTACAAACTCAGATTCTATGATCAGTTCCTCATGTATATAGACGGACTCAAAAAGAAAAAACCAGTGATCTTTTGTGGAGATGTGAATACTGCTCATACTGAGATTGATCTCGCACGTCCCGCACAAAATGTGATGAACACCGGCTTCCTCCCTATCGAGCGCGCATGGATGGATACACTTGTCTCTCATGGATGGGTGGATGCATTCCGCCATCTCTATCCTGATACAAAGGATGTCTATACCTACTGGGATCAAAAGACTGCAGCGCGAGAGCGCAATGTCGGATGGCGGATTGATTATTTCTTTGTATCAGATGACCTCAAAGGAAAAATTACTGACCTAAAAACACTAGCTGACTACTATGGTAGCGACCACTGCCCTATCGAGCTTTCGATAAAACTCTAATTTCCCTTTTATTGTTTTTGTGGTATCGTGTTTTTTGAAACCTTCTTTTCTAACCCACCAAAACTTTTTGTTATGAGATCAAAAATTAACTCAGAAAGATTGATTATTTCATTTATTTGCGGACTCATTTTTACCCAAGTAGGTATTAGCTCCCCGAAAACCTTCGCAAGTACCGTGGTATTGATGATTGGTATCGTGTATACCATGATCCCCATTTTCACAGTAGTGCTTTTCTTTATGTACCAAAGAATATTTGGCAAAAGAGGCAAGGAATATATTCGCCCCACTTTGAGTGGTCACGATGAAGACCTTAATTGGAATCCTTAAACAAAACTTTAAGCAAAAAAAATCTAAACCCCGGTTATTGCCGGGGTTTTTGTTTGAATAATTTTTTTAGGGTCTTACCAGTTTGGTCTCGTAACCGTTCGTCGATGACCGGCGTAGCGTTTTACAATTACTGATTTCTTTTGGAGGCGAAGGCTTCGTTTGTCGTGTCGTGGGTCAGGTAGATAGCAGATACTAAACATAGTTATAAAGAATTTTGATTAGTCTTCGTTATATCAAAATCCTTGCTGATATTCAAGTACTGGCGTATGCTGAAGAAAAACCAGGATAATGAAACAGCAGCTACTACAGAAACGACTGTATTTCAAACAGGATATGTGGAGCCTCTTCTGTTCAAAGAAGTACCCTCACACAATCTCTGATGAACAATTTGTAAAAATCATTCTTCACCAAGCCAAAAAGACATACCGTTGGTATGACAGCTTTTATAAAAAGTTAGACAAGAACCATTGTGTGGAATTTACACAACTCAAAAGCATGGATGCTTCCGTGGTGGGAACACTCGTTGCGGTGACTGAGATTGCGGAATTCTTTGAGCTGCTACTTCACCGTATCGGTCTTGAGATATCGTACAAAGAATTGATTGCTGAATTTACCCAGCTGAATACGGTCCTTTGGAAAGAATGGATTGAGCCCAAAACATATCTTCTTCAAACGGCTTAAGAAAAATCTGTGTAAAAATTATATTACATAATAAAACAGCCTCCCAAAATGGAAGGCTGATTTTTTTTACTCACTATTCTAATTACACAAACAATCTCGCGATCACCAGCACAATTCCGATAGTGACAGCGTATGAAATACTGTCACTTGCGAATTTTTTCCAGACAATATCTCGAGGAGTGTTGCCCCAGAGGATACCTGAGCCGATCACCGGCACCATGAGTGCAAGCCATACAAAGATTGCTTCTACGACGACCATGTCAAACGTCTGACCATTTTCCATACCAATGACCGTAATAAATGCAATAAAGAATGCAGTGAGTGCTGAGAGGATGAATTGTCCGAGGAAACTCTTCCACATCTTCGGCTTCATTTCCTCAATGAGACGCTTTTGCTCCTCAGGGGTGATCTTGTCAAAACCAATAGCTTTCATATGGAGGCGTCCCATTGGGGTGCCTGGTGAATACCAGATACTTCCAACAATGAGAGAAACCACTGCGCCAATAAATGTAATCAAAATAATTGTAGTCATAGGCTTTTAGTATAACGCACTCGTTGACTTTATCCAGTGTAGTGATAGACTAATAGTACAAATGTCCTTCGGGATTTCTCCTTTTACGGGGAGGGAACAAACAAAAGATCACAACAGCAATGCGGTGATTTTTTGTTTTATGGTTTCAAATTCCATTTCTTCTATATACCCGATCCGGATGATCTATAACAAAGATATGCAATTAGAATTAAACAAAGCTGTGTAACCAGCTAAAAACCGCCTTAGCATGAGGCGGTTTTTTTATTTCTTCTTCACGCCGTGTTTCACGTGTAGCTTCCCTATTTCTTTACCACATTATCCTCAAGCAATTTTTTGATTGCAGCGATCGTTGCTTCTTTGAGTGTCGCATCGCTTTCAGCTACCCAACGGGCAAAATTATAGAGTCGTTGGTTGTCAATCTCCAGCCAGGAGTCATTTTTATACAAGAAATACAATAACGTCATAACTGCAATGCGCTTATTGCCATTTTGGAAAGGATGATTCTTGATCATCAGATAAAAAAGTATTGATGATTTCTCAATCAATCCCTTGTAGAGCTGTCCTCCGAATGTCTGATGCGGTGCTGCAATACAGCGTTCCAGAATGTCGGGAAAGCGAGTTGAAAAATCAGGGATTGGTTCACCCCATTCCATATGCGCTTGTGCAAGATCATATGCGACAAGTTTAACCTCTTCGATTGATAAAGGTTCGATGCGCATATTATTCTCGGCCAAGCATTCGTATGGCTTCCCCGTATTGCTTGATAGCTTTTTCGACAGCTTTCTTTACTTCAATCTTTTCTTCTTCAGTAAGCTTTTTATTCCCATCAAGATACTGCTCAACTTCTTCACGGGGGATAAGATAGTTTCTGCCAATTTTTTCAGCTTTGATACCCCCAGCTTTAATTTTTTGGAAAATCGCCACCCGTGACACTTTCAATAAAGCTGCAACTTCTGAAGTTGAAAAGAGCATTTTTTTATCAATATTTTCCATACCCCCAGTATACTTTATGTTAAGTTAAAAATCAATACTTATCATATGTTAAGTATTTAAATGTTACTTAACACGATGCTTCTTTCTCAATTCCTCGACTTCCCCTTCATTCACCTCCTCTTTCTTCTCTTTCCCTTTTTCTCCCAGGATCTGCAAGTCCTTATCCTCAAGCTCATCGAGGTCTTTCACTCGTTCAGTCAGGGCCTCAACAGTGTTTAGTGTCGGATCCTCAAGTACTTCCTCAAGCAATGCGTGCAGAATCCAGCCCATACGGCGGCCTGGTTTCATGTGTAACGTTTCCATGAGGTAAGTTCCGTCGACTTTGAGTGCTGAGACAGAGATCGGGTCGCGGAGTGCCTCGTCGATCATGGCATGGTATTTGCGCAGGCGGTATGGTGCTTCGGCCTTTTTCATGCCGACACGGTCGCATTCGCGGACTTCCATGAGCTCCCAAATATGCTCAGGTTTCACTTTTTGGATGATACGGCGGACAGCTGAGAGCGTGATTTGCTCGGTATCAGAGAAAAACATATGGTTCCGGACCAGTGAAACGACCAAATCCTCCGTTTCACGTGTAACCCGGAGGCGCTGGAGAATCTTCTTTGTCATACGTGCTCCTACTACCTCATGGCCAAAGAAGGTGTATTTATCCTTATTTCTGTCATAGCGTCGAGTCGCAGGTTTGCCGATGTCATGAAACAACGCGGTCAGGCGGATCTCAGTTGAAAAGCCTTTGTCAGCGGCATGCTGGAGTGCGTGTAACAAATGGTTGTACACGTCGTAGATATGGGCACCTTTTTGATCGCAGCCAATTCCCTCCTCAAGCTCGCCTATGATGTGTTTCAAGAGTCCAGTCTTTTGGAGTAGGTCGACACCAACGGCTGGTACTGTTGAATCGATAATCTTGAGGAATTCATCCCGGATACGCTCGGCTGAGATATTGGCAACAAGGTTGCTATTCTTCTCTATTGCAGCAAATGTCTCGGCACTGATTGCAAAACCTAGGGTTGTGGAAAACCTCACTGCTCGGAGCATACGCAATGCGTCCTCCTGGAAGCGTGTATCAGCATAAAGGACACATCTGATAATCTTGTCCTTTATGTCCTTTATGCCTCCATATGGGTCAATATAGGCGTCTTTTATAGGGTCCCAGGCTATGGCGTTCATGGTGAAGTCACGGCGCTCGAGATCTTTCTCAAGCTTTGTTTCATATGAAACAGTATCTGGGCGGCGGTTGTCAGTGTAGTTCCCCTCTGAGCGGTAGGTTGTGACTTGAGCTATATTGTCAGCATCGGGTGTTTCATGTGTAACACGGTCATCTGCTTCAGATGCCATATTGAGCACGGTCACTGTCCCGAAGTCATTTTCATACACTGTCTTGAGTTCTGGGAATGTTGCAGTCACCTGCTCAGGTGTTGCATTGGTTGTGATATCCCAGTCTTTAGGAGTTCGGTTCATGAGTTGATCGCGGACACAACCGCCAACCAGGTACGCCTCAAAACCCGCCTCTTGGAGGGTTGATGTTACACGTGTAACAAATGGAGGAATGTGTGTTGGTGAAGACATAGTATTGTGCCTCGCATCCACGAAGCCTTGGCGAAGTGGTGCACCTACCAGGACTCGAACCTGGACTAACTGTTCCGAAGACAGTCGTGATATCCGTTTCACTATAGGTGCTCAGTTCGAACTGTAGCACT
>JACCDT011964881.1_pt1 | contig 15722 bp, 17 predicted proteins | sample 7446291 | NCBI WGS metagenome assembly JACCDT01 (sample SAMN15323446, study PRJNA562643) | freshwater metagenome | isolation source: river surface water | place: USA:Blue River Watershed | collected 2017-08-17 | reverse complement strand
GGGGAAGAACGACAGGAAGCTCATCTTCGTCTAAGCAGCGAATCGTCCCATCTTCATATTTTATAATAGGGAATGGCTCACCCCAATAGCGCTGCCTGGAAAAAATCCAGTCTCTTAATCTGTATTTTATTTCGCCTTTTCCTAGTTTCTTTTCTTCAAGCCAGCTAATTGATTTTGAAATGGCCTCATCTTTTTCGAGGCCATTTAGAAAATCTGAATTGATATGGAGTCCATCCTCCTCGTGTGGACCATCTTCTAAATTCCCTCCTTCCAAAACGGGTATTATGGGGAGATTGTATTTTTTTGCAAAATCATAATCTCTTTGATCATGGGCAGGGACGGCCATAATAGCTCCCGTGCCATAGGATGAGAGAACATAACTGGCAATATAAATGGGAATCTTTTTTCCATTGGCGGGGTTAATGGCATAGGCTCCGGTAAAGACCCCAGTTTTTTCTTTATTTAAATCAGTCCTTTCAATATCAGTTTTATTTTTTACCTCTGTCACGTATTTGTTAATTTCGTCTTTTTGACCGGAGGAAGTGATTTTAGCGACGAGGGCATGTTCCGGAGCAAGCACCATGTATGTGGCACCAAAAATGGTATCTGGCCTCGTGGTAAAGACTTCAACGTTTTCATTGAATCCATCAATCTTAAATTTGATTGAAGCGCCTTCTGATTTTCCAATCCAGTTTCTCTGCATTTCCTTAATATTTTCCGGCCAATCCAAATCATCTAAACCGTCCAGAAGTTTTTCAGCATATTCAGTAATTTTAAGCATCCACTGCTTCATTTTCTTTTTTTCAACTGGATGGCCACCAACTTCGGATTTTCCATCTACAATTTCCTCGTTGGCCAAAACTGTTTTAAGTGCTGGGCACCAATTTACTTCAATTTCATCCTCGTAAGCGAGACCTTGATTATAAAGTTTTACAAAAATCCATTGTGTCCAACGATAATAATCCACATTTGAGGTGGCAATTTCTCGATCCCAGTCAAAAGAAAATCCCAAAAATTTTAGTTGGCGGGTGAAGTTTTCAATATTTTTTTTTGTGGTGACTTCAGGATGTGTTCCTGTTTTTATCGCATAATTTTCTGCAGGAAGGCCGAAAGAATCCCAGCCCATAGGATGAAGGACATTAAATCCTTTCATTCTCTTGTACCTAGAAACGATATCGGTGGCAGTATATCCCTCAGGGTGTCCTACGTGGAGACCATTTCCTGAAGGAAATGGAAACATGTCTAAAACATAATATTTTGGTTTTTGGGTATCGATGGAAACTTTAAAGGTCTTGTTTTCGTCCCAATACTTTTGCCATTTTTTTTCGATATTTTCGAAGTTATAGTCCATTGCCGCCCCATTTAATGTTTACCTAATCTTGTAATTCAAATGAGGGAGGATTTGCAAGAATTAATGGGCAATTTGAGCCGTTTTTTCCAGATGATCAAATTCTTTAATTACTTGGAGGATATTAAAATCTTCTAGAAAAGGATTTTCATCCCGAAAAATTAAGGAAAGTGTCTGTATTCTATCTGTTAGAGAATAGCTTTCTAATAGGATTTGGCGTATTTCAACATCCCGAACTAAAAACATGCAAATATAATCTATCAAATGGGCAGGAGGTTCAAGTGATTCCATCAGCTGCTTTCTTTCAGAGGGCCTAAGAAGGGATTGATCCAACCATTTCTCAAAAACTTTTTTTAATTTGAAAAGATTTAAATCATTTTGTTCAATATCCTCTTTCTTATCCTCAAAAGTTTCTACATCGTAAACATTATAGGGATAATTTTGAATAATTTTTCCAACCTTGACCCGATTTAAACCATTGATAATGATTTTTATCTGATTGTCCTTTTCTTCTAGTAAAATGGGTATGCCTATGCCGCATACATTTCTAGGGATATCGCTAACGAAAGTTCCAAAGCTTTCCACCAGAGCAAGTCCAACAGGACAATCAAACTCTATACAGTCTTTGATTATTTGGATCGCTACTGGATTTTCGATAGTAAGGGGCACCGAGGTCCTAGGAAAAAAAACTAGGTTTTGAACGGGAAGTATTGGAATTTTTAGGTTTTCGGTCGCCATTTCTACTATATCGGACCAAAATACTCAAAAAATAAACATAAAGTTAATTCCTTAAATATCGACATATTGCGCCTAGATTGATAATTCGATAAAGGACAACAAAAGGAATTTATAAATAAATGGAACCTTTATTAAAATTAACTCCCTCTCTACAGGCCACGGTGTGGGGAGGCAACAGATGGGGTAATGGGCCTATAGGGGAATCATGGGTTATTTCTTACCATCCAAAAGGCCCATCCCTAGTGGATGGAGTCAGTCTTCGGGATCTTATTAAGGAACACCATCTGCCGTTCTTAGTTAAATTTATTGATACACACGATAATTTATCTGTTCAAGTTCATCCAGATGATGATTTTGCCAAAAAATATGAAAACTCTCTTGGTAAGACAGAATGTTGGATAATTTTAGCGGCTCAAGAAGGTTCAGGAATTTATCTAGGACTTAAGGAAAATGTCACTGAAAAGGAGTTTAAAGAGGCCCTAGAAGTCGGGTCAGATATGTCTTCTTATTTAAATTTCTTTCCGGTATCGAAAGGAGATTTCTATTTTGTTCCTGCCGGTACTCCCCATGCAATCGGGAAAAACGTATTTTTAGTGGAAGTGCAACAAAGCTCAGGAATTACCTATCGGGTATGGGATTGGAATCGAGTGGGCCTTGATGGTAAACCCCGGGAGCTTCATATTGAAAAGGCCCTGAAGGTTATTGATTTTAAAAAGAATACCTTTTACAAAAAAGAGAAAATCTTTGACCATTCTGGTGAGTCATTGCTGGTTGAACATGATTGTTTTTCCTTAAAACTAATAAATTTGAAAAAAAACCAAGAAACTGAAGTTAATCTTCGCTACAATAGAGTAGGTGGCCTGATTTGTCTTGAGGGACATGCGGATGTTACTCGAGAGAAAAGTGAGAAGTCTTTAAAAGAGATGGAATCTCTTTTAGTGCCTTTAGACTTTACAGGATCAGTTAGGATCAAGAGTAAGGAAGACTCTGTACTAATATGGGTATGTTAAAAATCTTTATCCTGGTTTTTTTAGTCATCGGATGCACCAAGTACTCCGATTTGGAAAAGAATAATTACGGCAATTATTTTTTTAAAACGAACCAATTACACCTAGAGGATGTTGAGCTAATACCTTGGAAAGTGGGCATCACCAATAAGCAAATCATCACCAAGGGTATACTTTTTACACTTACCTTTCCGGTTCTTAAGAATGCAGATATTTTTACCATAAATGAAAAAATTGCTGTTGATTCCTGGCTAGTAAGGGTTAGAAGGAGCTCTTCCTTAGGAAGTTCTATATTGGGGTATTTTTATTCACCTTTTTTATTACCCGGCATGCCTGGTATTAAAAATTTGAGGGCAAAGCAAATTAAATCTATGACGATGCAAATACTATATTCTGCAGCCACCTTACCCAGTGAATTTGTGAATTCACCCTGCCCATCAATGAATCATCGAAAGGTTATAGGGGAAGTCTTTGTGGATCCAAGATCCGATGCCGTCTCTGAGATGACTATTGCTCCGGATTTATCCTCAACCTTAGATGAAAAAATTTCGGAATATTCCTACCAAACCCCCACAATAAATGGCGGGACGGATTTGTCAGGAGTTTATAATTTTGAAGTGGCTTTTTTCAACTCTGTTAATAATAAAATAATGGGAGACTGGTTTGCATATCCAGAAACCCTTACGGTAGTTAAAGAAACAGAAATAAGCCTTGAAGAATGCATTAATTATGAAAATAAAAAAATTGGGCCGGATTACCATGATTTTAAACGGTTTAAGTGGAAAGAAGATATGTTTAAGGAAGAGGAAAAATAACTTTGAAAACCCTAATGGATAAGTTCTATTCCTTTGTGCCTTATCATGAAAAATTAGGTGAGATTGCCTACGAACAAATTATTAACCTTCAGAGGAAATTAGTGGGTGCTAAGAAAAAGGAAATTGGAAACACCCATTATTTAGAAATTGATAGAGGACATCCTGAGACCATTCTTTTGGTTCATGGTTTTACAGATAGCAAGGACGGATTTCTTCCCCCGGCCATGTTCCTTTCGAAAAAGTATAATCTGTTGATACCCGATCTTCCCGGCTCAGGTGAAAGCAAAAGAAGTTTTAAAGAAACCTATAATTTGCCCTTTATGGCAGAAAATCTTTACAGTTTTTTAAAAAATAAGGGAGTAAAATCCATCCATGTAGTAGGTATTTCCATGGGTGCAGCCGTTTCCATGGAACTCGCTTTAATGCATCCTCTTTTGGTAAAAAGTTTGACTCTTGTATCCCCTGCAGGATTTTTTGATAAGGATATTCCAAGTGTTTTTCATGAGATGATATCGGGTGAAAATATTTTTTGCGTGAATAATCTTGATGATTATGAAAAACTCCTTGATCGGGTTATGGTGAAAAAGCCTTACATACCTTTGCCAATAAAAAAACATCTCTTTGAAAATTTATCTTTTCATAATGAGTGGCATTGTAAAATGACGGAAGACTTGCTTGGGGGAGTTAAATCCCTCTCTGATCATGAGGGCATACACCAAAATAGTTTTAATGAAAGAGCGAAAGAAATTCGATGTAATACAATGTTATTATGGGGTGATAAAGATAGCTTATTTCCCTTAAAACTCTCTAAAATCCCATTACTTATAATAGAGAATTCACAGCTAACCGTCCTAGAAAATGCCGGTCACGCTCTTCACCATGAAAGACCCTTAGATTTTTCAAGAAATGTTCATAAGTTTCTTCAAAATAAGATTCATTTAGTTAAAGGCTGATTTTTTTGCTCAAGAATGTTGGCTTTTTGACGAAAAATTAAATTATGATTTCAAATATAGGTTATCGAGATTTAAGCGATTCTAGGTCTGCAGAGGTAATCCGCCAGCTTCAACAACTTAGAGAGGATACAAAGGTTGGTTCTAGCGCGATAGCAGAGGAGCTAAGACAACCAAAAGGAAATTTAAATTCTCCGTATGCTCCTGACAGAATAGGGCCTCAAAAAATACTAGGAACTGATCAGGAAACAGATTGGAAAAGAAGATTAGATATAATGTATTAAACTCTGCCTAGTTTAATAATTTCTTTTTTTCCCCGAAATACCACCAAAAGAGAAGAAGCCCTTGAACGACTAATATATTTGTTGATAGAAAAAAAATCGCCTCTTCAATTGGAAGATTTAATAATTTGTATCCTGTCGTATATTTTTCTGAAATGCTCCAAATATTTAATTTTATGGCAATAGCATCAGCAATCCAAAGATAAAGTGTGGGCAAGGCTATGGATAGGGAATAAATAGGAAGATTATTAAAAAGATAGTCGCCGCCAAAGGCCCATTGAATGAGCATTACTGGGGCCGCCCAAACTAAAATCAATCCCAAGTATTTGGTAGCATCCGATTGAAGGCAAAAGATTCCAAAAAGAATAACACAAATAAAAAAAGCAGAACCAAAAAGCCTTGTTAAATTGGACCTTTTAAAATTATTTTTTACCGATAACTTCTTGGTTAGGAAAAATACAAAATATCCAGTGAGAATGGTCTGAAGTATAAAAAAACAGTATTCTTCAATAGGTACATAACCAATAACCCCAAGAACCCTACCTTCAGGGTAACCCCAGACACCGATTTTTACCAAGTAATTGTCCCAAGGTGTGGAATAGACCAGGGCCAGAACTGAAAGAAAGGCTATGCCGGAAAAAAATAATTTTTTTGAATCTGAATATTTTTTAAAAAAAATCATCGTCTCGATGATAAGCCAGGGAACTATAAAAATAAGTAGGAATTGTAAATAAGTCATATGGATCTCTCTATTCCGGGAAGCCCTTTTAAACACAAGTGCAATTTTATATCGTGATCTCCCTTGATCCAAAATGATGGTTTAAACAATCCTTTTAATGCCCAAATGGTATTTATCAGTTTTTCCCAATTGTTTAGATAGGTTCGACCTTTTAAAACATCGCAATCATTTTTTAATATTTTTACACCGATGGCACGGTAGAGGTTGCTTGCAATCATAACGGCAAATCTTGGCCTTAATGGAATATAGGCAAGACCTTGTACCCCACTTTTATAATATTTATCGGCCAGCAAAAGATATTTTTTCACTAAATGGGATAATTGGGGGTAGACCTCACCAGCTTTTTTAAGATCTTCTGTCCCTAGTCCACTTTGTTGTATTTCTTCTAGGGGTAGGTAGTAGCGGTTATTTTGGGCGTCCTCCAAAACATCTCGACAGATATTTGTTAGTTGCATCCCTACACCTAAATCAATTGCGTGTGCATAGGCACTTTTATCAGTAACTCCCAAGACCGGGCACATCATAAGACCAACCACACCAGCGACTTTGTAACAATAAATAAGTAATTCTTGGGGTGAATGAATTAAGCCCTTCCTAGTATCAAAAAGTGCTCCATCAATTAATTCATTGATATATTCAACTTTAACTCCTAGGGAGAGAACTTTTTTGATAAATGGATGGTCCACATATCCCTGCAATTCTTGGGAAATTTTAAGAAGCTCAACCTGGGCGAGAGAGGGTTTATTTTCATCGGCCAAATCATCAATAAAACGGCAAAAGGTATATAATACAGATACATTATGTAGTTGAGATCTAGAAAAAAATTGCGAGGCCCAAAAAAAGGACTTTCCATGTTGGGACATGATTTTTTCTGGATTGCAATTTAGATAGTTGGTTTGCATTTAAGTCCTTAAGGTTTTTTCCAGTACCTTGGCGGAACTTAATACACCAGGGATTCCAGCGCCGGGATGGGTATTGGCACCTACAAAATAAAGTCCATCCACATCTTCAGATTTGTTGTGAAATCGGAAATAGGCGGATTGACGAAAGCTAGGTTCAATTCCAAAAGCGGCACCCTTTTCACTTTGTAAGGTCTTTTCGAAATAATCTGGAGTGATATGAAAATCCACAACCAAATTCTCTTTTAGCCCTGGGAGAATATTTTTATCTAAGAAATCATAAATTTTTTCTTTGTAGCGCTCTCCCTCTTTCTCCCAATTTATTCCAGATTCGTTATTGGGGACGGGAGATAAAACATAAAATGCCTCATGTCCTTCCGGGGCCATAGTGGAATCGGTTCTAGTGGGAGCATGTAGATAGAGGCTAAAGTCGTCTGCAAGTTTTTTATGGGTGAAAATATCTTGGAGCAAACCTTTATATCTTTGTCCGAGAATAATAGTGTGATGAGCAAGATCTGGATAAGTTTTTTTTGTGCCAAAATAGGCCACAAAAAGACTCATGGAATGAGTTTTTCGTTTTAATCGGTTCTCGGTATGTTTTTTTCTTATTTCTGGCGCCAACATATCTCGGTAAACTCTAACCGGATCGGCATTACTTACAACAACCTCGGCGGGGAAAAATCGATCATCTTCAGTTCGCACTCCGGTAATTTTTCTTCCTTGAGTTTCAATTTTCTTTACCGAGGAATTAAAATGGATATGGGCTCCTTTATTTTTTAAGAGCTTAACAAAGCCTTCAATTAGGGCCGTGGTACCGCCTTTTACAAAGTGGACACCCCATTTTCTTTCAAGCCAATGAATTAAAAGATAAATGGAGGTAATTTTGAAGGGGTTTCCTCCTACAAGCAGAGGTTCAAAACTAAAGGCCTGGCGTAACCTCTCGTCTTTTATATATTTTGAAACCAAGGCATATACCGATTTATAGTTCTCAAGTTTAATCATATCGGGGGCCACTCGAAGCATGGACCCAAATGTTTCAAAGGGCTCATCACCAAGGCCTACGAAACCAACTTCAAAAATTCGGCGGGAGTGTTCAGCGAGTTTTTTATAGCCGTCAACATCTCCAGGGCTTAGTTTTCTTATATTTTCTAAAAGGCGTTCTTCATCTCCGACATAATCAAATGAAGACCCATCTGGGTAAAGAATTTTATAGAATGGATCAATAGGAATTAGACTGAAATATTTTTCAGGATCTTCATCTAAAAGATGAAAGAGTTCATTGATAAGATAAGGTGCGGTTATAACAGTAGGTCCTGCATCAAAGGTAAATCCAGATTTTTTGAAAACACTCGCTCTGCCACCTGGTTGGTCCATTGCCTCCAAAACGGTTACATCAAAACCTTTCGCTAGCAATCTTACGGCAGATGCCAAACCACCAAGACCTGAACCAATTACCACTGCTTTTTTCATTTTTGCTCCAGAGGTTTAAAATATTTGCGGTATTCGGTATTAAAAATTCTATCCGTGAAGGTAAACCAAAGCCCATAATTATAATTAAAATATTTGTGATGATCCCCATGATGGGTACCAGAAATAAAAAATCTTCTAAGAGATATTGGTAAAGTTTCGTAGCCTAGGTGATTTATGACCGCCGATAGGGTCATAACGGTTAAGTAGATAATAAAGACAATAGGGTGCATGGGTATCGTCATCGCCAAGATAGGCAATATAAGTGCCTGGATTATTGCCTCCCAAGGGTGAAAAGAAAATGATGCCCAAGGTGAAGTGTTTACGCTTAAGTGATGGACTCGATGAACGTACTTATAAAAGCGCGGTATATGCATCAAACGATGAGTTATATAGAAGTAAAACTCATGGACCAAAGACCATAAGATTAAACTTAAAGGGAGATAAAAATATCCATATTGATCAAAAGCCAAATAAAACTTTGTATAACCTTTTTGCCAAAGAAGTCCCAAGATAACTCCACTAATTGAAAAGATAATGCTGGATAACAAGGAAAAGGTAATCTCGGATTTTATTTGTGAAGTTGGGGGAATTTCTTTATGTAAAAAGTTTTTTTGGAATAATTTGGTTTTATAAAATCCTATATAAAATAAACCAACAATTAAAAAATAACGAAAGAGAACAAAAAACAAAACTACTAAAGTAGCAATAAAAAAATTTATTCCTACTGTTAGATCAAGGGGAATATAGGTTTCAAAGGTGCTTAGGTATTCCAATTTAAATTCCCATGGCGGCCAAGGTTTCCTTGACTCCTATATAGCCTTCGTCAAACCATTTCCACCAAGCAAAAACCATAGTCATATGGCCTACAAAAATAAAAAAATGGGAAGTCATCTCTACTCGGTCTGATTTTAAACGCCAGTAACGATGCCAATGAAAGCCCTCATCAATTATGCTATAAAGAACACTCAAAAAGATTAAAACAGCACAAGGGATTCTTAAAAAGACCGGATAAGAGTAGGCCAAGCATAAGAGAATCGTACTAGTAATTCCCGCAAAAATGGTGATGTGGTGAACTAAGGCTTCAGCTTTTTTAAGTTCTTCTTTATAAGTGGTGCGGTGTCCGATCGTGTCAAAGCCTATGGCCGTGGCAAAGGTCAGAATCCCTAGCGGAATATTCCATACGTAGGCAGGATATTCTACGCCGTTTGAAAATCCTATATAAAGGAAAGTGGCCACTGAAAAGAATAAACCCATCATCAAGCCGATCCAAATAAAGTAGACCAGCCAGTCTTGGGAATCAAAGTTTTTTATTTGCCAGGCGTAATCTTTAATCTCTTTAATAAAAACCATGGATAAATCTCCTTAGAAAACTAAAATTTTACTAATCTGTTTATCCTAACTTTAGCTACTAAAAGATAAATGAGCTTCATCATGTTTTCCCTCTAATAAGTGATAAATCGGATTTAAGATCTCATCGATCATTTGTTTCACAAAAGGTTCTAATGGACCGAGGTCCTTTAACATCAGAAGCTTTATTTTTTCAAACATTTCCTCAATGCATTTATTTAATGAATTTGAAGATAAAAATGCCGTCCTCATTTTTTCGATATCTTCATGGGTTGTTTTATCTCTTTCTTTTTTTAGAATTTCTACCATCCAATTAATATCAGTTGGCGTAATTTCAAAATGTTTAACAATCAAAAAAGATACTTTTCCCTCTTTTATATCGCAACCTACGGTATCTCGTTTTTTCTCTCCAAAAAGATCAAGAATATCATCTTGCATTTGAAAAATTATTCCAATCTCATTAAAAACCTCACTAAGAAAATCAACTGTGGAAACTTCACCAGAAATTCCTACACCTTTTGCCAAATAAGAAAAAAGGGCCGCAGTTTTAAGGGATACACACTTAAAGTAATCTTTTCTTAAATTGGGTAAGTCATGTAACTGATTTAAAACAAACTCTTCACTTTGACCGACCACGATATCGGAGGCCATTTCACTATAGGTTTTATTAAGTTGTAATTTTAAATCACAGGATAAATTGGAGTCAAAAACACCTAAAGGGGCAATTATTAGGAGAAAATCTCCAATATTTATTGCATGGTTTTTTCCATATTTAAACCAAGTAGTAGGTCTTCCTCTTCTGGTTTTGTCACCATCTTGGAGATCATCGTGAATAAGGCTAGCGTTGTGGAGGAGTTCACATGAAACCGCCCAACCCAAAACTTTATCGGTATCCACACCTAATGTTTTTGCCAGCCCATAAACTATTTTAGGCCGGATCATTTTTCCTTGGCCCTGAAAATGATCAATCGACATTTCTCTTACGGAATCCAAAGAAAAGTTATTGATCTTCTCGTATACCAATCTAGTAACTTCCGAAAGAAATTCTTCTTGAGTGTTAATTTTTGAAATACTACTTCTGTGCATATGTTTTAAAATTTATTTAATACTTGGCCCCACAGCTTATATTGGGTCCCACATAGTTGCAAAACTTAATTGAATAGGCGTTGTAGATCGTTAGACTAATTCTGGACATTGAATTTGATTTTAGTATTATGTTAGAATATGGTTAGAAAAAACTGGACGCTTTATATGATACAGACCCAATCAGGGAAGCTCTATACTGGTATAACCATAGATTTGGAAAAGCGATTTAAGGAACACTTAAATACTAAGCGGGGGGCTAAATTTTTTCGAATAGATAGTCCAAGAGCGATTGTTTATTCGGAAATCTTTCCCGATCGTTCTACGGCGCAAAAAAGAGAAGCTCAAATCAAAAAAATGAACAGGACTCAGAAATTAAATTTGGTTTTTTCAAAAAAAATATAGCAATATATTTTATCAAGTGAAGGAGTCTTTTATAAAAAAGTTGTTAATTTTTCTATTTATCTACTCTTTAGGCCTTGACGCTGCGGAATACACCATCGATAAAGCACATACCAAAGTCCTCTTTAACATCACTCATTTGGTTTTCAATACCATGACCGGTAAGTTTGACAGTTTTAAAGGGACTTTCAAATACGATGAAAAGAAAGGTGTTCTTTCTGATGTGGATGTCTCAATAGTCACCAATTCCATAAATACAGATCACGAAAAAAGGGATACCCACCTAAGAAGTGAAGAATTCTTTTTTGCTGAAAAATTCCCCGAAATCACCTTTAAATTCGACAACAAGAAGGTGGCCATTGGAAAACAAATAACCATTACTGGCGATCTCACAATGCGGGGAGTAACAAAAAAGGTGGATTTGGCCCTTACTCTTAACGGTCCGGTAACGGACCCGTGGGGAAACAGTGCCCTTATTTTCAAATTAAAAGGTAAGGTCGATCGTAATGACTTTGGAATATCTTGGAACAAGGACCTAGTTGGAAAAATACAAGGAAAATTAATAGGGGATATTGCCGAAATTGATATTCAAGGTGAGGCAAATCCAAATTGAATCCTCCTCTTCGTGAACGAAGGGGATTCCCATTCTAGGAGGCGAGACACTTCGCCCGAGATAGAATATTTATTGCAGCGTTAACGTCTCTGTTGAGTCTTGCGGTACAGCTGCATATCCAATCTCTCACACCCAACCCCTCAATGCCCCTCGGTCCCTCAATTGAGCCGCATACACTACAGGTTTGAGTCGTTAAATATTCATTGGTTTCTTGGAAGGTCACCCCGTATTCCAAACATTTAAACTCAATTTTATTTTTCAAAAGAGTCCAAGCGTTTTGATAACGTGATTTTGCAAGATTTCCTTTTTGAAAACCAGTGATATTTCCTATCGCTATCAGACTGTTTGTTTTAACTAGGTCCAATGCGAATTTATTAAATCTATCTTTTCTTATATTTTCTTTTTTCTTATGCAAAACTTTTGCGCGAGTAAAGTTTTTCGCCCTTTGCATCTTGGCGATTTTTTTATCCAAATGATCCAAATCTTTTATATTTAAGACCTTGCCGTTTGAGCAGACCGCGGTATCTTTTAATCCTAAATCAATTCCAACTTTTCCTATCCCTTGGGGAAATTTTAGGATTTTTTCTTCATAAGAAAAAGAAACAAACCATCGCCCCAAAGTGTCTCTCGTAAAGCATCCGGCTTTTATTTTTCCGGATACATTCGCACTTTTCCAAATTCTAAATTTTGCGCCATTATATTTAACGGTATCGCCAAGAAGTTTTACGGTTTGCCCCTTAAATGGAATCCATCTAGGGGTTTTAACGCCTCTAAATCGAAGCCGTTTTTTAACCTGTTTTATATCTTTGTGAAACTACTCGGTAATCGCCTGGACCGTCTGAGAATTGATCCTTAAATACTCAGATGAGCCTTTAGTAATTGACGTGAAAAAAGGATCAAATTTATGAAAATATTTTCTCGATTCTTTCCACTTTTTTCTCGATGCGGAATTAAGGACATTCCAGACAAAATTTACATCTCTGGCCATTAGTTCTAGCTCGGTGGCGGTATTTTTATCCTTAATTCTAAATTTTATTGTCTTGATCATCGATTACATATTATATTTATAACCTAGTAAGAAGTCACCTGATTCATCCTCGCCCTAAAGGACGAGGTTTTCTCAGGAAAATAGATAAAGGAGATAAAAATGAACACAAAAAACGTATTAGCAGCAGCAGCATTGGCCGGTCTTTTAATGGGAGTAGGATGTTCTTCAAGTTCTACAGAAACTACCACTTCAGTGATGGGTGAATGTTATGGAATAAATTCTTGCAAGGGAACAGGAGCTTGTGGTGGAGAAGGTCATTCTTGTGCAGGCCAAAATAAATGTAAGGGGCAGGGTTGGTTAAAAATGTCCAAAACTGATTGTGAAGACAAGAAAGGAACCTTTAAGTCATAATAGCTTTTGCTAATGACGAAGGCCTAAAACTTATGTTTTTATAGGCCCATGTGTAATATTGGGCTGGGCCTTAGGAAAGAGCATTATTCTTTCCTTGAAAAGAAACCAAAAATTCACGCGAGATGGTTCGAGGTAATATCCGAAAACCATCTCAATTCAAAGGGTAGACCATGGCAAATCCTCGAAATAATGAGAAGGGATTTCCCATTGGCATTTCATGGTGTTTCCTTATCCATAGCCACTTTAGCTCCCCTGAACTTTGGTTATTTGGAAAAACTTAAAAAGATGATTGAAACTTTTGATCCCTTTTTAGTTTCAGACCATCTTTGTTTTACCGGGCTACCTGGCGCAAATATTCACAATCTGCTGCCATTTCCTTTCAACGATAAAATGCTGGATCATCTAATTGAACGGATTGATCAAGTCCAAAATTTTTTAGGTAAGAAAATCGCTCTTGAAAATCTTTCGGCCTATATTGATTTTAAGGAATCCGAATATAAGGAATGGGAATTTATTGCCAAACTTTTAAAGAGATCAGATTGTAACCTCCTTTTAGATATCAATAATATTTATGTAAATTCCAAAAATCAAAAATTTGATCCCAAAATTTACCTAGATGCTATTCCCAAAGAAAAAGTTGCAGAGATCCATCTTGCCGGATTTTCTGATATGGGGGACTTTCTTTTTGATACTCACTCAAAACCTGTTTATCCAGAAGTTTGGGATTTATTTTCCTACGCCATTAAAGATTTAAAAAATGTGCCTGTTCTAGTTGAGTGGGATGATGAAATCCCTGAATATAATATTCTTGAAGCAGAGGCCTTAAAGGCAAAAGCTATCTGGGAGCACCACCATGCTTAATCTTCAAGAGCTTTTAGGACAATATATAATAAAAGAAGAAAAATCCCCTGAACTTTTGAAATCCCTAATTCCTGGAGGGAAACTTACTACAGAACAGGCTTTAAAAGTTTACCGAAATGACTATGTCGCTCGCCTCACAACAGTTCTAGGCGAAAATTATGAAGCAGTTTGGGCAGTTTTAGGAGATGAGCTTTTTTTTATGGTTTGTGAAGAATTTATAAAAAATAATCATTCTAACTCCTTTGATATAGGGGAATATGGCCAAGAATTTTATGCTTTTTTAAGAAATCACAAGCTGGGATTGGAATTTCCCTTTTTAGGAGATTTGGCTTTTTTTGAAAAAAACCTTTTAAGGGTTTTTCATTCTCCCCTTCAAGAAAGTTCACCGCTCGCATTTAACGGACAGGATCCAATTAATTTAAGATTCAAATTTATTGACGGAATTCATCTGCAAAAATCCCCTTATCCAATTTTTAAGTTGTGGGAATTAAAGAATATCCCATCTGAAAAAAGGGATGAGGTTAATATTGATTGGAATGAACCCTCTTTCCTAGTCCTTTATAAAAATAATCAAGGAATAAAGAGCTCCTTTCTTAAAGAGGCTCAATTAGATATTCTAAGCAACCTATTACGAGGTAAAAACCTATCAGAATCCTTGCCAGAAGACATAACGGCTGCAGAAGTTGAGGAAGTTTTTAGATTTGTTTCCTCCTCGGGCATTTTATTGGAAGTAATTTAAAAATGTTGTCCCTAGATGAAACAAAAAAATATAACAGACAAATTAAACTTGAAGGGTTTGGTATTTTTTCACAGGAAAAGCTGAAGTCTGCAAAGGTCTTATTGATAGGGTTGGGTGGACTGGGTTCACCGATAGCTCTCTATTTAGCAGCAGCTGGCGTGGGCACATTGGGCATAGTAGAGTTTGATAGGATTGATTCCTCTAATTTATCTAGACAGATTCTTTTTTCAGAGGATGAAGTTGGGCAAAGTAAATTAGAAGTCGCTGGCAATAAATTAAAAAAAGTAAACTCCAATATAAACATTATCCTTTTTAATGAAAGAATAAATAGGGAAAACGCTGATTCCATTCTTAAAGATTTTAATTTAATCGTTGATGGTTCAGATAATTTTGAAACCAGATACTTGATTAACGATACTTGCGTAAAAATGAATCTTCCCTTTGTGCATGGTAGTGTTTCAGGGTTTGATGGCCTTATTTCCCTTTTTAATTCTAAATCAGACTCACCTTGTTATCGTTGTCTTCACCCCGTAATTCCCTCCGATGGAAAGGGTTGTATTGAAATAGGGGTTCTAAGTACAGTGGCCGGAATTGTAGGTCTTCAAATGGCCCATGAATGCATCAAGTTTATTGCAGAATGCGGCGAGACTCTTGATAAGAGGATTCTTCTTTTTAGAAAAGATAAGTTTGAAACATTTAATTTAACCAAAAATCCAGATTGTCCTGTTTGTGGCGACGGAAAAATGATTGAGGAAAAACGGCCGCTAAAAGAATTAACTCTTGATGAATTTGAGAAAATTAAGGATCAAGCGGTTATTTTTGATATTAGAGAGAGCTATGAGTTTAAGGAAAGAAATATCGGAGGAATAAATATGCCCTATTCATCCTTTGATATTAATAATTTAACTCCCTTTAAAACCAAAGAAATCATTATTCTTTGTTATACAGGAGAAAGAAGTAAATTAGTTTTAGATATTTTACAAAAAAATAACTTTCAAAAAATATATAATTTAAAAGGCGGAATCAGAGAG
>JACCDT011117849.1_pt1 | contig 15722 bp, 10 predicted proteins | sample 7446291 | NCBI WGS metagenome assembly JACCDT01 (sample SAMN15323446, study PRJNA562643) | freshwater metagenome | isolation source: river surface water | place: USA:Blue River Watershed | collected 2017-08-17 | reverse complement strand
TGTTGCACATGGAAATTGTGCAGGAGCGTTTAGAGCGTGAATTCGACATGACAGTCATCACAACTGTTCCGTCGGTGAAATTCAAGGTATTAACAACCGCAGGAGAAACACAATGGGTTTCTGCGCCAAGCGAATTGCCGGAACCTAACTTAATTAATGTTATTGAGGAACCCTATATTAAAGCGCAAATCATCACCAAGTCCGAATACACGGGCGTGATTATGAGCTTGTGTATGGATAAGCGTGGAATTTTGGTGAACCAAATTTATTTGACGACCGACCGTGTAGAATTAACATTTGATATGCCATTATCTGAAGTTGTATTTGACTTCTTCGATCGCCTAAAAACCATATCTCGTGGATATGCTTCTTTGGATTATGAATATAAGGGCTATGAACCAGGTTACATGGTTAAGCTAGATATCATGTTAAATGGGGAAAAAGTGGATGCGTTGTCGGCCATCGTTCACCGGGATAAAGCCTATGATTGGGGTAAGCGATTGTGTGAAAAGTTGCGTGAATTATTGCCGCGCCAACAGTTTGAAATTGCCATTCAGGCAGCTATAGGTCAAAAAATCATCGCGCGTGAAACAGTGAAAGCATTACGTAAGGATGTATTGGCCAAATGTTATGGGGGGGATATCTCTCGTAAGCGTAAATTATTGGAGAAACAGAAGAAGGGTAAAAAACGGATGCGTCAGGTGGGTAATGTAGAAATACCGCAAGAGGCATTTATGGCGGTTTTGAAACTCGATTAAATCAAATAATTTTTTAAAAAATCTTTTAAAATAAGCGTTTAAAGCGTATTTTTGAATTTCAAATATAAAAGCATGGCTGAAGTAATTAGAATGCCCAAGATGAGTGACACCATGGTTGAAGGTGTTATTGCAAACTGGCTAAAGAAAGAAGGAGACGTAATTAAGTCGGGAGACATCATCGCCGAAGTAGAAACAGACAAGGCAACGATGGAATTAGAGAATTACGAAGATGGTACTTTGTTGTACATCGGCGTAAAAGCCGGCGAAGCGGTTCCCGTAGATGGAATTATCGCCGTTGTGGGTACTCCAGGTGAAGATTATTCAGCATTATTGCAAGCACCTGCAGCCTCAGCACCCGCTGAACAGGCTACTCCTGCAGAAGCATCGGCACCTAGCCCTGCTCCTGTTGCAGCTGCACCTGCCATTGATTTAAGTGGAATCAAAGCTAAAGCCGTTCGTATGCCGAAGATGAGTGATACGATGGTAGAAGGGGTGATTGCCAAATGGTTGAAGAAAGAGGGAGATGTCGTAAAGAGTGGAGATATCATCGCAGAGGTGGAGACGGATAAGGCGACAATGGAGTTGGAGAATTATGAAGATGGTACGCTTTTATATATTGGAGCAAAAGAAGGACAAGGAATTATCGTTGATGGCATTATTGCGATTGTCGGTGAACCAGGAACCGATTTCCAACCCATATTAGCAGCTGAATCAGCCGCACCTGCACCTGTGGCAGCGGCTCCAGTGGCAGCAGCACCAGAACCGGTTAAAGTAGCTGAAGTAGCCAAGCCTGTTGAAACAAAAACGGCAGTACCAACAGCAAGCAAGGAGCGAATTACAGAAGATTCGATTAAAGCATCCCCTTTAGCACGCGCATTAGCGAAAGAAAAGGGATATAATTTAACTTGGATTAAAGGAACAGGCGAAGGTGGTCGAATCACAAAGAATGATGTGGAAGACTACAATCCTAATACGGGAGGAGCCATGTCTACGTTTGTTTCAGGTGTAGAAAGCTTTGAGGATATTCCGAATAGCCAAATGCGCAAGACCATTGCGCGTCGTTTGTCCGAATCTAAATTCAGCGCACCAGAGTTCTATCTTACGATGGAAATCAATATGGATAAAGCGATAGAAGCGCGTGTTAGTTTAAATGAAGTATTACCTGTTAAGATTTCATTTAATGACATGGTAATCAAAGCAACGGCATTGGCATTAACAAAACATCCAAAAATCAACTCATATTGGATGGAAGACCGAATTCGTGTCAACAAACATGTTCACATTGGAATGGCAGTAGCTGTCGAGGATGGTCTACTAGTTCCAGTGATTCGTTTTGCGAATGAGAAATCCATAGCACAAATTTCGGCAGAGGCGAAAGAATTAGGAGGGAAAGCTAAGAGCAAGCAATTACAGCCGAAAGACTGGGAAGGCAATACATTCACGGTAAGTAACTTAGGTATGTTTGGCATTGACCAATTTACATCAATCATTAATTCTCCTGAGTCGTGTATTTTGGCTGTAGGTGGAATCAAAGAAACAGTTGGTGTGAAGAACGGTCAATTCTACGCAACAAACATTATGAAATTAACATTGACATGTGACCATCGTGTAGCGGACGGAGCAGCAGGAGCAGCATTCCTGTTGACCCTAAAACAATACCTCGAGGATCCACTTAAAATGTTCATTTAACATCTTTATTGTCAAGCCTCGAAGAATTTCGGGGCTTGATTATTTTTAGCATACAAACAGATGGAGTCACAAAATATTAGAATTGCCGTACAGAAATCAGGACGTTTAAGTGAGGAATCCTTAAAGTTATTTAAAGCCTGTGGCATTAAATTTGAATCAGGGGGTTCAAAGCTTAAAACTGTTTCGAGTAATTTCCCGATTGAATTTTTATTTCTACGCGATGATGACATTCCGGGTTACGTTGAAGATGGCGTAGCTGACTTAGGCGTAATTGGTGAAAATGTACTCATGGAACACATTCGACAAGTGAATGTTGTTAAGGAATTAGGATTTTCTAAATGTCGTTTGTCTTTAGCGATACCTCGTAATGAGCAATATACCGACTTATCATATTTCGAAGGTAAGAATATAGCTACCTCCTACCCCAACTTAACGAATGCGTTTTTAGCCAAACAAGGTATTAACGTAACGACGCATGAGATATCAGGATCTGTTGAAATCGCACCGAGTATTGGGCTTGCAGAGGCAATTTGCGACATCGTATCTACGGGTGGAACGCTATTAAGCAATGGACTTAAAGAAGTAGCAACCGTTTTCCAAAGCCAAGCTGTTTTGATCGCTAGCAAACAATTAAATGCAGAAAAACAGGCTATTTTGGATAAATTGTTGTTTCGTATTGACTCTGTACAACGCGGACAAAATGCGAAATATGTGGTATTGAATGCAAAAGAAAGTGATGTGGCCAATATCAAAGCTTTATTACCAGGAATGAAAGCACCATCGATTATGCCATTGGCAGAAGGTGGTTGGGTATCCATTCATTCGGTAATTTCTGAAAATGATTTTTGGGATATCATTGAGGCATTGCGTGAGGCAGGTGCTCAAGGAATATTAGTGCTACCGATTGAAAAAATGATTCTATAAGATGTTTTCAATTATCAAATTTCCGGAAAAATCGACTTATAAGTCCATTCTTTCTCGTCCCTCATTAGATGGGCAGTCGTTAGATGAACTTATCAAATCGGTATTTGATCAAGTAAAAAAAGATGGGGACCATGCCTTAAAGGCATTAAGCTTACAATTTGATAAAAAGGAAATTGACCAACTAGCCTATACGGAAGCTGAAATTGAGTCCAACGCGAAGTTGGTACCCGAATCGCTCCAAAATGCTATACGGGTAGCCTATGATAACATTTATAAGTTTCATGCGTCCCAACAACACATTAGCACAAAAATCGAAACGAGTCCGGGAGTATTTTGCTGGCAAAAATCCTCGCCCATCGAACGCGTAGGTATTTACATTCCTGGTGGAACGGCTCCTTTGTTTTCAACCATCTTAATGCTGGCAATCCCAGCTAAAATTGCCGGTTGCAAAGAAATCGTATTGTGCACACCGGGCGAGCATCCTGCCCTATTTTATGCAGCTAAATTATGCGGCGTTACTCAAATGTTCAAATTAGGTGGCTCTCAAGCAATTGCTGCGATGGCACAAGGAACTGAAAGTGTTCCTGCCGTTTATAAAATATTCGGTCCGGGTAATCAATATGTGACAGCGGCGAAAATGTATGCCAATCGAATGGGTATTGCCATCGATATGCCAGCAGGACCTTCAGAAGTAGCCGTTTTTGCGGATGAAACAGCCAATCCCGCTTTTATCGCTTCAGATTTACTCTCACAAGCAGAGCATGGGCATGATTCGCAAGTGATTTTGATAAGTACAAAAGAAGAAATCATTCAACAAACCTTTGTGGAATTAAAGGAGCAATTAGCGACTTTACCTCGCAAAGATTATGCCGAAAATGCATTAAAGAATTCTAAATTCATTTTAGTGAATTCAAACGCGGAAGCGATAGAATTGCTCAATGAATATGGAGCAGAGCATCTAATTTTGGCTTGTGAAAATGCAGAAGAATTTGCAGAATCAATCACGAGTGCAGGATCTATATTTTTAGGACATTATACACCCGAATCTGCGGGAGATTATGCTTCGGGGACGAATCATACACTTCCAACCAATGGATTTGCGAAAGCATACTCAGGTGTAAACTTGGATAGTTTTGTCAAAAAAATCACCTTACAATCCATTACACAAAAGGGCCTACAAGAAATTGGCCCGAGTATCATTGAAATGGCAGAAGCAGAATCTTTACAGGCACATGCAAATGCTGTTAAACTACGATTGAGCTAATGAATTATCAGGATTACATATTACCGCATATTTGGAATTTAAAACCCTATTCATCCGCAAGAGATGAATTTAAAGGTTCCGAAGGTGTCTTTTTAGATGCCAATGAAAACCCTGTAGGTTCTGGAAATGAGGGGAACAATTGGAATCGTTATCCGGATCCCTTGCAACATGCGATTAAATCCAAATTGGCAAAGATTAAAAATTGCTCGGAGGACCAAATATTTTTAGGAAACGGTTCAGACGAAGCCATTGATTTAGTCATGCGCATGTCCTGTGAGGCACAAAAGCATAACATTATCATTTGCCCGCCTACCTATGGAATGTATGAGGTAAGTGCGTCTATTAACAACATTGCTATTCAACGGGTTAATTTGACTCCTGCTTATCAATTGGATGTTGACGGCATTTTGAAATCAATTAATGAAAACACCCGTATAATATTCATTTGTTCCCCCAATAATCCGACCGGGAATAAGTTGAATCGCAATGACATTTATAGAATTCTGAGCAACTTTACTTCGGGATTTGTACTTATCGATGAAGCCTATATCGATTTTTCCGATGAAACTAGTTTCATTCAAGAATTGAATAAATTTCCTCAGTTAATCGTGTTACAAACTTTATCGAAGGCATATGGTCTTGCATCCCTACGTTTAGGAATGGCATACGCGAATCCCGAACTTATCAAGCTTTTAAATAAAATCAAGCCTCCCTATAATATCGGTGGTGCAACCCAAGAAATCGTCATGGAGGCGTTGAATAATACAACATTTGTTCAGCAATCCATTGAACTAATTAATGAAGAGAAAATCAAATTACTTGTTGAATTCTCAAAAATTCCTCAAGTAATTCAGGTGCATCCTAGCCAAGCCAACTTTTTATTAGTTAACTTTGAGAAAGCTCAAGCTTTATTTGATTATTTGATTGATGAAAAGGTCATAACGCGAAACCGATCAAATGTATCCTTGTGCGAAAACAGTATTCGGGTAACAATTGGCCTACCTAATGAGAATGCCTTGTTAATCGAAAAGATTAAATCGTTTTACCTATGAAAGGTCAACTTGCTAAAATAACGCTCATTTCTGCATTGTTGCTGTCAGGCACAGTTACTTATGGTCAACTGAAGGATTGGGCAGCGGGTTTTCGTGTGGGCGAACCTGGTGGTTTCATGGCAAGGAAATATTCTGAAAATGGCGTTAATGCGATTGAAATTAACCTAGGTACATATGGAGGACTTTGGGGAACCGATCGAAATTATCAAGATGGTACCTTTCGAAATATTGGTTATTCAATTAACGCTTTGTATCTCTGGCATCATCCTACCTTGATTAATCCAGATCTTCACACCTATTATGGTTTTGGTCCTCAGATTAATTCAAGGGACTGGTATCCCAACAAACCTAGCAATAATCAGGCTGATGGTCGTGATCGTGTGACAGGTATGGGTGGAGCTGCAGTGGGTGGACTTGAATATTTTCCAATCGACGCACCCAACTTAAGTTTCTTTTCAGAAATCGGCTTTTATGCAGAAATGTTTCCGAATCCCTTTTTCATGAATTTGCAGGGGGGGATTGGCGTACGTGTTAATTTTTAAAAATTGGGGATGTAGCTCAGTTGGCTAGAGCGCTTGCATGGCATGCAAGAGGTCGTCGGTTCGAGCCCGATCTTCTCCACAAAAAAGGACTCCATCGGAGTCCTTTTTACTTATAATCGATCTTTAAATGATTCGTAACCAAAATGTTTAAATCGGTGATACTGCCCTTGCCGATCAATCATTCCTATATCCGGTAAGTTTACCCCATTGAAAGTCGTCGTTTTCACCATCGTATAATGAATCATATCTTCAAAAATGATTTCATCCCCAATCGATAAAGGTGTTTCAAAGGAATAATCCCCGTAATAGTCACCTGCGAGGCAAGTCATACCACCAAAACGGTAAGTTGGCTTACCCACTACCGGCTCCATCGAAGCATGTCGTATACGAGGCTTGTATGGCATTTCCAAGGTGTCAGGCATGTGGGCAGCAAATGAAACATCCAAGATAGCTACATCAATTCCTGCTGAATGAACAATATCCAATACCGTTGATTTCAAGAAACCGGTTTGCCAACCTACGGCTGAGCCAGGCTCAAGAATAATGTGAAGGTTTGGGTATTTTACTTTAAATGTTTTTAAGACTTGAATTAGATGTTCGACATTATAATCCGCTCTCGTAATTAAATGACCACCGCCTAGGTTTAACCATTTGAGTTGTGCCAACAAATCTCCAAACTTATCATCAATCACCTGGAGTGTGCGTTCAAGTACAAATGAATCATTTTCACATAAGGTATGCGAATGCAAACCTTCAATCCCTTCCGGTAAAGACTCCCCTATATCATGCCGACGAATTCCTAAGCGAGAACCAGCGATACATGGATTATACATATCGGTCTCCACCTCGGCATATTCGGGATTAATTCGAATACCACAAGAGATGCCCTTACTTGATGCCTTGGATGCAAATTGATGTACCTGGTTCAAGGAATTAAATGTCATGTGACTCGCATAGGACATAAACTCGTCAAACTCAGCGGGCAAATAAGCCGGCGTGTAAGCATGACACTTCTTTCCCATTTCCTCAAACGCCAGACGAGCTTCGTTTAATGAACTCGCAGTAGCACCGGCTAAATATTGTTTGACAATGGGAAACGCATGGTAAAAAGAAAAACCCTTCAACGCACAAATAATTTCAACACCTGCTTCCTTTTGTACGCGTTGCAAGAGCTGTAAATTATTAATCAATAAGTTCTCCTCTAATACATAGGCGGGAGAGGCTATTTCAGGGTATTGGGCCATACTAATATTCGTGATGTAATTCGCCATTTATTTCCTCATTCCAAGGTAATCCATGGACATTTAATAATTCCATGAACGGATCTGGATTAAATTCTTCCACATTGTAAACACCTGGCTGAAACCATGTGCCTTCACACATAAGTGCTGCACCAATCATGGCAGGAACTCCAGTCGTATAGGATACACCTTGCGCTTGAACCTCCTTGTAGCAGTCGGCATGATGACAATTGTTATATACGTAATACGTCGTATCCTTACCGTCTTTAACTCCTTTAATCTGACAACCAATCGATGTTTGACCCGAATAATTCTCGCCTAATGTTCCTGGTTCAGGCAATACGGCTTTCAAAAATTCCAAAGGGACGATGTCCATACCATTAAACTTAATGGGCTGAATCGAAGTCATTCCAACATTTTGCAACACTTCCAAGTGTGTTAAATAAGCCTGCCCAAAAGTCATCCAAAAACGAGCCCGTTTAATGCTAGGGAAATTCTTCGTTAAGGATTCTAATTCCTCATGATATAATAGATAGGATTCTTTAGGTCCAATATTCGGATAATTGATCGGTTTATGAATTGACATCGCATCAATTTCCACCCATTGACCATTTTCCCAATACTTGCCTTTCTGTGTAATTTCACGGATATTAATTTCCGGATTAAAATTGGTCGCAAAAGCCTTACCATGATCACCCGCATTACAATCGATGATATCTAAATAATGCATCTCATCAAAATAATGCTTATTGGCATACGCAGTATAAACCCCAGTAACACCTGGATCAAAACCACAACCTAATAAAGCCATCAATCCAGCTTCTTTGAAACGCTCTTGATAAGCCCATTGCCAAGAATATTCGAACTTGGCTTCATCTTTAGGCTCATAATTTGCTGTATCCATGTAATGAACACCTGTTGCTAAGCAAGCATCCATAATGGTTAAATCCTGGTATGGTAGAGCCACATTGATTACCATAAAGGGTTTTTCTTCATTAAATAACTTGACTAAAGCTGGCACATCATCCGCATCTACTTGTCTCGTTTGAATGGATGTAGGCAGGCCAATTTTCTTAGCTTCTTCTGCAATTGCATCACATTTTTTTAATGTCCTAGAAGCTAATATAACCTCTGAAAAGAATGCAGGATTCATGGCACATTTTTTGGCAACAACATTGCCTACTCCACCTGCTCCAATTATGATAACTTTTTTTCCCATGTGTTTATTAAAAAAGAATGCAAAAATACGTCAAGTCAACGGAGAAACCATCGTTCAATTTGAATTATTTTTATATGGCCGTATAACTTTTTGAAAAGCCTTAAACCAATAATTATTGTATAAATTGTCCTCTCGAACTCCTTTACTTGTACTTGAATGTATAAACAAAACCTCATTGGGTCCTTGCACTTTTGTAACTAAACCAACATGATTAATGTTTTCAGAACCACTCGTTTTGAAAAACAACCAATCCCCTTGAGCAATGACATCCATGGATACTGGCAAACCAAATTCCGCTTGTTGAGTAGTCACTCGTGGAATTATATAATTTTGATCTGAATAAACTCGAAAAAGCAAACCTGAACAATCCATTCCTTCAACATCGGAACCGCCATAACGATATCCTACACCCTGGTAAGATTTAGCTACTTCTACTAAATTATCTATCTCTCGATTCGTAAACTGAGACGTATTTTGATGAAAAATAGAACGATTAATGCGCGAAACCAATCGGCAAGAATCGAGAAATAAACTAGCCAGAAGGCAACATATGACTAGGCTAAACTTCTTCAATTTGTTGATTTTCAATGTAGATGAGTACCGCTTTAATCTGTTTATAGCCTAGTTGGGCTAATTTCTCCTTATACTTTTCTAATTGAGTTCGATGTTTTTCATCCACCTTACCCGTCTTAAAATCGATAATAATCGTCAAATCCTTTTGTTGGATAACTCGATCGGGACGAACCACCTCACCATCTGGACAAAGAATATCGCGTTCCACGAATAAAAGCTCACCCTTTTGAAAATAGGATTGAATCTGCTTGTTCTCCATAATGCCGTTCAACAAATCCTTTGTCTCATCAGCGAGTGCATGAGTAATTTGCGAATAATACGTTTGGTAAAATTCAATATCCTTGATTTTGGCTAATAAATTATGAACCATTTCACCATGCTCCCGCTTGGATTGCGCACTTGTGTATAAATCTTGTTGGTAGGTTTGAATACGAAAATCAACTTGACTTTTAATTTGCGTATTTAGGTTTAACAACTTCTCATCAACCAATTGATTGTCAACACTTTGCTTAATAAATTGAGACGCATCTTGAAGAATAAAATATTCACAATTTTCCTTATCAATCACATAGGTTGGCACAGCGCGATCAAAATCTGGGTTGTTCAAACAATAATCATAGACAATTTGACCCAATGAATCCTGAAATGACTTTTTTGTCATTGTATGCGCTTGTGCATTGGGTTCTGCCAAAAGAATATGTAAATGCTGCTTGGGACGGGTAAAGGCCACATAAAGCATATTTAAGGAATCTAAAAACACCGCATCATACTCAGATTTCTTCTGCCTATGTAAGCTTTCGAAATTCGTTAATTCCTTCGGTGTTACCCGACCGTAATAATGATTGAGTGCTACATTCTCATCTAATTTTAAAGCAGGAATATCTAAAGGCCTTAAGTCAAACCAGACTTTTTCGGATTGAGGTTGGTGAGTCCAACTCACAAAAGGGCAAATAACAACAGGATACTCCAAGCCCTTGGATCGATGAATACTTGTGATTGTTATGGCATTCCCTCCTTCGGGACTTGCAATACTAAAAGTCGCTTTATTCGAATCATAAAAGACCAAAAAAGCCTCAAAATCATCCGTTTTTAATAGTACAAACTCATTGATGAGGTCTAACAGTTTAAATAAATATTCGATTTCATCGGTAAAGTGAGTCAAATTGAAAGTCGAAACCAATCCATAAACCCATGAAACTAAATGACCTTCATCTTGATGAAAAAGGAAACCTAATTGCTTAAAGTAAAACAATGCTTCCTGGTAATAATCCTGATTATTTTTTAAGTCAGCGCTAATCAATTCCCAATCAACCGGCTCATGACATAAATCTGCATATTGAAACAGCAATTCTTTATAACGAAAGGCATTACTTGAATCGGTTTTCAAACGCATAAAGGCAATAATGAAACCAACGACATTGGCGTAGTGCACCAACAATGAATCAGAAGATATAACCGGAATGTTCCGCTCTTTCAGTTGGATCGCTAAGTATTTCGACTGCTTATTTTTTCGAGTCAAAATGGCTATGTCGCGGTATTGAAATCCATTGGCTAATTCTTGTTGAATCAACTCCAAGGTACGGTCTAACATCCAAGCAGACTCTAATTCTGCGTGATTATCAACCAAGGGTTTATGATATACTAAAACATCGACTTTACCAGAATATTTATCTGGGCTTACCTGAGGAATTTGGTTTAAATGCATCCCATAGGTGGGATCAACTAACGAAGACCACGCTTGAAACTTAGGATTAGACGCTACCCAAGTAAAGAAATCATTATTAAAATTGACTATTTCTAAAGCACTACGATAATTTGAATCGAGATTTTTAAGTTGGCGATTCGTCCTCAAATAGTCAAAACGTTCCAAATCCAAAGGCTTGTCTTGAAATTTTTCCTCCATAAAGGGATGATCAGCAACCTTGAGTGAAGAAATCAAGCCTACTTCTCCCCCTCTAAATTTATAAATGGATTGCTTGGCGTCCCCAACAAGCAAATTTTTCTTACCCTGCGAAACAGCGTTCTCCAATAGGGGCATAAAATTCTGCCATTGTAAAATAGAGGTATCCTGAAACTCATCAATTAATATATGATTAAAACGATCCCCTAATTTCTCATAGATAAAGGGTACTGGGTCATTTGCGATGATTTCATTTAATCTTTTTGAAAACTCCGAAATCGAAACCGCTCCGTGATCATTTTGATATTGATGCAATTCATCCGTAATTGTTGCCAACAAGGCTATTTTCTTAATATCCTTTTTGATCAATTTAAATAAGAAATATCGCGTTGAATGAGTATCATAAATTTCAATGAATTCGGATCCGATTTCAACAAGTTGGTGAGCTATTCCTGCAACAGTTAACTTAATCGATTCCTCCTGACTTTTTGATGTCCACAGCCCACTGACTACAGAAGAACGCAAATAACTTAATCCATGTTCTTCGAATTCACCGGCTTCTACAATTCGATTAAAATAGGAAGCCACCGAATTTTTGCCATAGGCTAGCATGTCTCCCGAAATTCCAGCATCCTTGAGAATATTCAAGAACTGTGATGCGAGATTAATAAGGTTTAGATTAACCTCATTCATTTCTTCGATTAACTGATTTTCTATTTGTAGAAAGTCCTCAATACGCAAAGGGTCCATTTCCTTTTTAATCGTGTAGTACTCCTCATTCAAACAAATCTTTAAGAAATCGTGTAGATTTTGTCGCAATAAATTCCAGCTTCGGCCTTCATTTACTTCAGACTTAGCAAAATCCAAAAGCAAATTGGTTATGATTGGGTCGCCTTGTTGGTTTACCTTATCCAGCAATTGATCCAGCAATTCATTCATTAATTGATTGGAATCTAAAAGCACCTCAAATTGACTTGGCAAATGCAATTCCTCGATAAACGTTGAACTTAGACGCTGAACAAAACTATCGATCGTCATGACCGAAAAAAGACCGTAATCTTGTAATAGTTGTTGTTGGGTATCGCGTGCTCTACGAATCAATTCATCTTCTGAAATAAACAATTGCTCCGATGCATAGTCGGCCAGAATAGAATCAATCATAGCTCTAAACATGGCCTGCTCCTTTTGGGGCAATTGATTCATGTGCGCAATACCATGTAAAAACTCGATGATTCTTGAACGCATTTCTTCCGCCGCCTTGGTCGTAAACGTAACAGCCAAAATACGTCGAAAATATCCTCTTCTTTCTACTTCACGAAGCGCTAATTTGATGTACTCCACCGTAAGAGTATAAGTTTTACCAGAACCGGCTGAGGCAGAATAAAGTTGGAGTGACATAAAAACAGAAAAAAACTATCTACAATGCAAGATAAAATAAAAATAGGATTAATTCGATGTGGTTATTATTCGTATCTTTGTTTCCCGTAATCAATAAACAATTCAATCGAATGTCTGGCAAGGGGAACATTAAAAAAGCGAAGTACATTTTTGTTACGGGCGGAGTAACAAGTTCATTAGGAAAAGGCATTATCGCCTCATCATTAGCCAAGTTATTGCAAGCAAGAGGGCTAACTTGCACCATCCAAAAATTTGACCCCTACATTAATATTGATCCAGGAACCCTGAATCCTTACGAACATGGAGAATGTTATGTAACCAATGACGGAGCTGAAACAGATTTAGATTTAGGACATTATGAGCGTTTTTTAAATACGCCCACCAGTCAAGCCAATAACATTACGACAGGTCGAGTGTACCACAACGTCATTACCAAAGAACGTAAAGGTGATTATTTAGGTAAAACGGTCCAAGTGGTACCGCACATTACCGATGAAATCAAGCGTAATATTTTAATACTCGGAGAAACAGGGAAGTTTGATATTGTGATTACGGAAATTGGTGGTTGCGTAGGTGACATCGAATCTTTGCCATTTATCGAGGCAGCACGTCAATTAAAATGGGATTTAGGAGAAAAAAATACTTTGTTTATCCACCTAACACTTATCCCTTATTTGGCATCTGCCGGTGAGTTAAAAACGAAACCCACGCAACACTCTGTTAAGCAATTGTCGGAATCAGGAATTCAGCCAGACATTTTAGTTTGTCGGACCGAGCATGCCATTCCGCAAGAAATGAAACGTAAAATCGGTTTATTCTGTAATGTTTCGGAACAAGATGTCATTGAGGCACGTGATGCTGACACGATATATGACGTTCCTTTATTGATGAAACAAGAGCGCTTAGATAGCCGGGTTCTTTATAAATTAGATATTTACAACGATAAGGATTCCAATCTGACAGCTTGGTCCAACTTCTTAACTAAATTAAAAAATCCAAAATTTGAAATTACCGTAGGCCTAGTAGGTAAATACGTAGAATTGAAGGATTCGTATAAATCAATTGCGGAGGCATTTATTCATGCAGGCGTAGCCAATGAGATTAAAGTAAATGTGAAATGGATATCATCGGAAACCGCTGAGGATAACATTGAAGAATTATTAACAGGATTGGATGGTATTTTAGTGGCACCTGGGTTTGGAGAACGAGGAATTCAAGGAAAAATCAATGCGGTTCGGTTTGCCCGTGAAAACAATATTCCGTTTTTAGGGATTTGTTTAGGTATGCAATGTGCAGTGATTGAATTCGCGCGAAATGTTGTGGGCCTCGAAGGAGCACATTCATTCGAAATGAATCCAGAAACTGCCTATCCAGTCATTGATTTAATGAATTCCCAAAAAGACGTGTCCGAAAAAGGAGGAACCATGCGATTAGGCGCTTATCCTTGTAAAATCGAAAAAGGCACACATGCCTATAAAATTTACGGTAAATCTTTAATTCAAGAACGCCATAGACATCGTTATGAATTTAATAATGCCTATTTAGATCAATTTCATCAAGCCGGAATGGTTACATCGGGTATTAATCCAGACACCAACTTAGTGGAAATTGTTGAACTCCCTAATCACCCATTTTTTGTAGGCGTTCAGTTTCACCCAGAATACAAATCAACCGTAGAGGCACCTTCGCCCCTATTTGTTCAATTTATTAAAGCGGCATACCAACATGCCGTACCTTTCATCAAAAACGCTAAATAGATTTAGTAAAAGATACTATGGATAAGAATTCAATATCAGGGATTGTACTTATTATGGCCATGTTACTTGGCTATCAATACTTTTTTGCCCCCAAAGAACCACTACCTGTTAAAAAGGAAGTGGCAGCACAAACTCCGACAAAATCAAATCCTAAGACTGCTGCAGTAGCAGTCATTGCGGATTCTACAGTTCAAATTAAAGAAAGCTTGAGCACGCTCGAGAATGAGAACTTGAAAGTTACCCTTTCGAATTACGGAGCTAAATTAGTTCGTGTTGAATTGAAAAATTACAAGAGCTACAAGAATTATACACAGGGTAAAAATGCCGGAATTGTCTTGTTTGATGCCAACAAAGATGTATTTGATGTAGAAGTTCCAGCCGCAGGTAAAAAGCTCGCACTATCCAAACTGGTTTACCAAGCGCAATCATCTCAGAATCAAGTAATATTTACGAGTACCCTTCCTAACGGGAAGAAAATAAGTCAAACCTATCGTTTACCAGAAAGCGGCTTTGAGTTATCTTATTCCATCGATGCCAAAGAAATCAGCGCAGAGTTAACGGGTAACGAATATTTCATTCATTGGAAGGAAAATGTTTCTCAGACTGAAAAGGATGCTCAAGAGGAAAGAAAAGCGACCATCAACTATTTATTGACGGAAGATGAGGAATTTGACTATTTAAGCGAAAATCCATCGAGCGTTACGAATGAAAACCTAAGTCAATCGATTCAATGGTTATCTTTCAAAAAGAAATATTTTCTAGCGGGTCTAGTGCCACAAGGTACTTTATTTACAAAAGCGAATTTAACAGCTACGCCTAACCCAACAGACTCTGTTAATATCAAAACATTGGACGCACAATTAGTGGCTCCGATGGGTGATTTAAGTACAGGAAAATCAAATTTCAAATTCTACTTTGGACCGAATGATTATTCCATCGTAAAGAACATTGCACCTGCTTTTGGCAAGAATGTTAAGTTGAGCTACGATTTCTTATTACCGATCACGAAATACATATTCGTACCTCTATTTGATTTCTTAGAGAGCATTATTTCCAATTACGGTTTATTGATTGTTTTATTAGTATTGATTATTAAAACAGCCTTATTACCATTGACTTACAAGTCCTACATTTCGATGGCTAAAACAAGAATTTTAGCACCTGAAATTGCTGCGATTAAGGAGAAAATTGGGGATGATCCAGCACGTGTTCAACAAGAAACGATGAAGCTATACGGTGAAGTTGGGGTTAATCCATTAAGTGGATGTATTCCCGTTCTTGCGACTATGCCGATTTTAATGGCTGTATTTATGTTGTTCCCGAATTTGATTAATCTTCGTCAGGAATCTTTCTTGTGGGCGGAAGACTTATCCACCTATGATTCAATCTTAAATTTACCATTTGC
>JACCDT010667976.1_pt1 | contig 15723 bp, 30 predicted proteins | sample 7446291 | NCBI WGS metagenome assembly JACCDT01 (sample SAMN15323446, study PRJNA562643) | freshwater metagenome | isolation source: river surface water | place: USA:Blue River Watershed | collected 2017-08-17 | reverse complement strand
TGGCCTTCCTTCACGCTGCCATCTCCTGTATGAGTCGAAACCCCGCCGCTCCGAGAGATCGGGGCGGGGGATGGGGGTCACTGGGCTTTCTGACACCGGCTGCCGACATAGCAGCACTTCAACCCCGGCTTGAAGAACGCACGGTCGGAATGGGGGCGGTCCTCAGAACTGGCGCACTGGTCGATGCGGTCGAACAGCGTCCCCTTGTGTAGCGGGCGGATGCGCCAAATCCCCTCGTCTCCGTACCACATAGACAGCATCGTGCCATCGCTGCACGCGATCAACGCCGCCGATTCCTCGGACTCCGCACCAGAGCCCACTTCGCCGCCCACGTCGCCCTCGAACTCGATCAGGTCGTCCGATGCTCCGTAAATCTGCGTGCCTTCCTTCATGCTCCGTCCTTCCTGCCCTCGCGGGCTCAGTGTGTGCCACTCGGCACGTCCGTCTCCCCAGCCGCCAGCCTCTCGTACAACGCCACCAGCCGGGCGTTCTCGGCGTACACGCACTCCCAATCGCCCGTCGCGTAGCACCCGCGCAGCCGCTCGATGCTCGCCTCGATCGCCAGTTCCAAGGGCGTCGGACCCGACACGATCACGGGCGGCAGTTCCACACGCAGGGGCTTCTTCGGGTCGCTCGCCGGTGCGAATCGCCGCACGGTGGCGACGCCATCGCTCACGACGCGGACGGGGCCACGCGACCATGCGACCTCGTAGCCCAGCGGCACGCCGCCCGCCAGTTCCCCGCCTGGGCTCACCATCACGATCGTGCCGGGCGGGTCGTGGAAGATTGGGGGGGTCAGCATGGGGCGTCTCCGATCATCAACTGCTGGGGCTTCGCCACCTCCGCGAACAGCGTCGGGGTGGCCTCACGGATGCGACGGCGCGCGATGTCGGCGTAGCCGGGGTCGATCTCGATCCCGATGAACCTGCGGCCCGTCTTGATCGCGGCGACGCCGGTTGTGCCGGAGCCGGTGAAGGGGTCGAGGATCAGGGCGTTCTCGTCAGTGAGGCCCATCAGCTGCTGCATGAGTTCGATGGGCTTGGTCGCCGGGTGGTCCCACCAGTGCCGACCCTCGCACGCCACGTCCAGAACGTCACGCTGAATAGTGGAGTTTTTTACGGGGAGTCGCCATGCGTACAACGGATGCCACTTGAACAGCATCCCGTTGGCCTGCGTCATCGACAGGCTGAACCTCGGAGCCCACACCAGAGTTCGCTCGGGCTTGACGGAGAAGGCACCACAGTCGCGGGCGATGGTCGGCGCAGCGCCGAACCACAGAACCGTCCCCAACGCGACGCTGAGGCAGAGCGGCAGGATCTCGGCGAGCCTCATCCAGTTGTCAACCGAGTCTTTGCAGGGTCCGTCGTATTGGTAGTTCACTCCATACGGCGGGTCCGTCACCACCGCCCCCACGCTCCCCGCCGGGATCGTCGGGAGAACCTGCAAGCAGTCACCCGTGATGACCACCCAATCGGCGCGGCCCTCCAGAACATCCGCGATGGTCTGGCCCTCTCTCACTCGACACCTCCACCAGTCTGGCGGGCCACCATCAGCCCGATCTTCTCGGCCTCCTGCTCGACACGACGGCGCACCGCCGCGGCAATCTCGGGCCTGCCCCAGCGGGTGAGTTCCACGGGTGCGAACATAAATCGCACGACGTACTCCTGCATGTCGGCTGTGCGGGCACGGAACGACGGGGGCTCGAACAGGAAGTCGTTGGTGAACACCACGGCCTTGGGCTCGGGGACCGGCACGGACATGCGGCGGCATCCGGGCGGAGCGACCCGCCAACTCACCGCGTCCGGGTTGGCCCGGCGTGCGTCTTCGCGCAGCCTGTCGTCGAGTTCCTTGCGGAGTGCGGCGGACTGCTCGCGTGCGTGCCGCAGATTGCTCTCGGCCAACGTCGTCGTGCGCTTCGCGTGTTCCGCGTCGCCCTGCGCCCGTGCCAGTGTCGCGCGGAGACGCCACGGCGACCATCGGTTCAAGAGATCGTCAAGACGCTTGTTCACTCGACACCTCCCAGCGGGCCGCGAAGGGCGGCGGCGCGGCGCCGTTCGTACTCCTCCGTCGCCGCCGTCACGCACAGGCCCGCCATCGCCCTGACCTTGTTCCACGCCATCGCGCAGGCCCACGACCCGATCTCGGCCTGCGCCGCGGCCAACGCCGCCTCCCGGAGCCGGCGGCGGCACTCGGCCAGCTTCTCGCGGGCCTGAGCCTGGGCGTCGGCCTCCAGAACCGCCTTGGCCTTAGCCACGTCCATGGCCCCCCCTGTTGAGAACACCACCCGCCTCCAACCACGCCGGTCCGTCCTGCGAGCGGATCAGGAGCCCCCGCACGGTCGCCATCTCGGGGTTGTCGTGGATCCAGTCGTGGCACGCGCGGCAGGTGCCCATGGTGTTGCGGGGGTCGTTGAGCGGGCCGCCCCGGGCCCGGGTCCATGGCTCGTGCAGGTCAACCGTCGAGGCGATGACCGACCTGCACAGGGGCGTCACCCGAACCTCGCAGTTCGGGAAGTTCTTGAGGTACGCGTCCTTGAACACGCGCCGCTCGTGGTTCACCGACACGCGCCTCGAGGACATCGGTTTGAGCCGGGTGGAGTGAGTCAGGATGGATCGCCGCTTCATGCCGCACCTCCAGAGAACAGCGTCGCCGCCGACGCCTTGGGCTTGAAATCCGGGTTGGGGATCAACTCCGAGTAGGGCACGTCGGCCACCCGGGAGTACCAATCGACCTTGCGGCGCGGCATGTAGGGGAGGCCCGCGGGCGGGTAGGCCCCGTTGTGCTCGCTGGCGAACAGCCCGGCCGCCTGGTTGAACGTCATGCCGTTCGCGCTCTTCTTGGCCCGCCAGTAGCAGGCGATCCACTCCTTCTCGGCGGTCGGGCGTGTGTCCACCCGGCGGGGCTGGTAGAGGTCGCCGCGCACTTCCTTGAGCGTGCCGTTCTGCTGGACCACCAGCCGGGTCCGACCCTCGTGGATGTGCTTGCAGATCGGGCAGTGGGAGCCGCTGGCGCGAACCGCGTGGCACTTCGGACACACGATCGGCTCGGGCTCGGTCTTCTCGCGGAGCCCGTCCTCTCGGAGTTCCCCGATGATGTAGCTCGAGTCCCCGACGGCCCACTCCCGGTCCGAGTTGGGGGAGCCGTGCCGGTGGTAGTTCCCGCCGTGGTCCTGGATGGTGTAGAACTTCGCCCCGCCGAACGCCCGGCCCGTGCGCCCGCACATTTGCAGCCACGTCCCGAGCCCGCCGACGACCGTCGCCATGATCGCGTGCTTGAGGAATCGCCAGTTGATCCCCTCGCGCATCACGAAGCGGTTGCAGACGACCTTGATCTCGCCGGACGCCATCCGCGTCTCGACTTCCTTCCGCGACTTCTCGTTGGAGGGCTGGAGCACCCCGTCGATCCAGACCCGCTCGCCGTCGATGTGCGCGCTGGGGATGCCCTCGCGGCGGAGCTGGTCGGCGAACCAGAGGGACTCGTCGACGCCCGGGGCGAACAGCACCGTGGGCCGCTGCTCGGGGTTGATCTTCCAGTAGTTGTCGATGACCCGCCCGATGATCGTGGCCGACATGATCTTCTTGACCGCGTCCCCCTCGGTGTACTCGCCCGTCGGGGTGCGCTTGAGGTTGCGGCAGTCGGGCTCGTCAGGGGCGTACACGATCGCGGGCACGATCGCCCCGCACTCCCGCCCCATGCTCATGGTGCCGGCGATGAAGAGCTTGTCGTAGAGGTGCCAGATATCGAGGGGGGTGGCGGTCACGCCCAGCACGGCGGCGCCGGTCTCCAGGTGGGCGTCGATGATGGACTCGATCCCGGCCTCGCGGTGGAGGTGGCACTCGTCGATGAGCACGAGCCGGGCCTTGGGGAGCGGGATCTTTTTCTTCTTGATAGACCGCGAGAGGGTCGTCTGGATGGACGCGAGTTGCACTGGCGCGCTCAGGTCGGGGGAGTGGCCAGCCGCGCGGATGCCGTGGCGAATGCCGAAGTCGTCAAGCTCGGCGGACAACTGGGTGAGGAGGAGCTTTCGGTGGGTGTAGAGCACCGCGTCCCGGAACTCCATGATTTGGTCGGCCATGATCTGGCCCTTGCCGGTGCCGGTCGGGGAGGTGACCACCATCGACGTGCCCGGGGTGAGCATGTCGGGGAGTTGCTCCTTGGCGAGCACCTGGTTGGGCCAGCGGTCGCGCACTCAGCGGCCCTCCACCACGGCCCGGATGGCCTCCAGCTCGTCGGCGAGGGCGTTCTGACCCTTGACCTGGGCGACGAACCGCCTGACCACGCCGAACGCCTTGCACGCCTCCTTGCGGTCCTTGGGGCTCACGCGCTCGGCCCCGCTCTTGGGCTTCCGCTCCTGCGGGGCGTCCTTGCCCCCCTGATCATCCTTGGCTGGCTCTGGGGTGTCGTGGTTGTTCCCACCACGCCCGTCCGCTGCAGGGCGTCCCATCGACGCTGGGCGGGCCATGGCGGTCTTGGCCTCCTTGATGACCTTGGCGGTCACCGGCTTGCCACGGGCGGCCTGGGCGGCCTTGTCGAGCACCCCGACACGCTCCTCCTTGGGGACCGACGCCAACTCCCGGACCGCCTTGTCCGACAAATCACCTAACTCAACCGGTCCCGTGGGACCGCTCGCGTTAGACAGTTGTTCGCGTACCTCTTTGACGGCGAAGAGGGTCCGCATGTGCCGGTCGGACAGGCGGCAGTTCTCCTTGCGGAACGCCTCGAAGCTCTCGAAGTCCCCGAGTCGCCAGAGTTCCCGATCCCTGATGTCGGCCAGGGCGGCGATGTAGTCGGCGGCGTGCTTTTCGGTGGCCCGCAGCGTCTGCAGGTGGACCTCGTAGGCGGTGCGGAGCGCGCGTTCGTTGGGGACGACGGTGTTCATCGGGTGGGCTCGCTGGGGTTGAAACTCCGGCGCGGGCTTTCGCGCCACGCCGGAGCGGAGGAGAGAAGTTTGGTCAGGCCGCGGGCGTGACCGGCGCGGGCTCGGTGGTCTCGATGTGGGCGCGGGCCGCGTTCAACGCTCGGAGCCGTCCAGCCTGCGACGGGAGTTTCGAGACGGCGTGGAGGATCGACCTCGCAACGCGCGTCTCGGCGGCGAAGTCCTGGAACAGGCCGCCGGGCTGGCGACGGGGCTTGGCAGAGGCGGGATCGGACTCGTTCTTCTTCGCCACGATGCTGCTCCTTGTGTGATTGGGCCGATGGGCTTTCAGGCCCACCGACCCGGATGGGGGGATGGAAGGGCCCGCGTCCGAATCTCACGGGTGCGGGCCGAGCAATCGGGTGAAAGACTCCAGCGTGAACGAACCTTTCTCCGGCAACACGCCGGACCCACCGGGCTTCGCCCCCATCACCACCGCCTGGGGGCTTGGCGGTTGATTCATCCTGGGATGTCGTCCTCGGCCGTGAAGGTCTGGTTGTTCGCGGGCTGCGCGTCGGCCTTGATCTTCTTGAACAACTCGCGCGCCTTGTCCTTGGCGAACGCGGGCCACTCGGAGAACCGCTTGTCGAGGCTCCTGGGCACCTTCATCTTGGCATAGTCGACCAGCTCAGCCTTGAAGTCGGTGAGCGTCCAGCGGATCTCCGCGAGCGCGGCCGTGAACTGCTGCGTTTCTTCGTCGTCGCGGTGCTGGGCGCCGGCGTCGATCGCGGCCTTCGTCTTGGCGGCATTGCGTTGGTTGACTGCGGCTGGCTTCGTCGTGCCCGCCGCCCCGTTCCCATCGTCGTCCGAGTCGGCGGCGACGCCGGCGATCGCTTCCATCGTGTATCGCCGCATGTAGGTGAGCGCGGCCCCGAGCTTCTGCACGTCGTCGGGCACGCCCCATGACAGGGACGACTCGATCGACTGGCCTTCGGCGTGGGCAATGAACGCCGTGACGGTGACGACCACGATCGAGTGCTCGCCCTCACCCTCCGTCGCCATCGACTGCCTCCACCCTCGGCACAGTCCATGCTTGGTGAGGGCCGGGGTGATCGCGTCCAGCACCTTGTCGAGCGGGGCGTATCGGCTCTGGAAGTGCGGGTTGACGGCCGAGCGATCGACCGGGCCGTATTCAGCCTGCGCCTTGGCGAGCGCGGCGTACAGGGCGGCTTGCTCACTCATCGGCCACCTCCTCGGCGTCGCGGGCCAGCGACAGCGACTTCTTCGGCGCCGCGCCCTCGGCCAGCTTCGCCTTCTCGATGACCTCGAAGTGGTTGGTCCACTCGGAGCCCAGCAACTTACGGCACTCGCCTTGCTTGAACGGGTCCGACGCCAGTGCCTGGTCAACGACCTCGGGGCCGCCGGTCTCGAGCAGGGCCCGGAACAACGCCCGCGGGTCGCGGCACTTCACCCGCTTGTCAGGCTTCGCGTACAGCCTCTTGAGCCCCTCGGCCGTCTCGACGAGCGGCTCCCGGCCCGACTCGCAGTATTCGATCAGCGAGGCCTTGACGAACGCGACCAGCTCGTCGGCCGTGCGGGAGAACTCCATCACCCGGTCGTAGAGCTTGCCCGCGTCGCGCGGTCCCATCGCGTCGATCCGGTTGCGAAGCTCGATCAGGTCCACGGCCTGCGCCCCGATCCTTGTCGCCAGACTCATGCTCGCCATGTCGATCTCCAGCGGTTCCCCGAGTGAGTCGGGGCCGAGTTGTTCCATCCGCTTCCAGACCTTCAACGCCTCGATGTCGCAGAGGCGGAACTGCCGATGATCCAGCCGATGCAGGCACCACCCGCGAACATGGGTGGCGGTGAGGCTCTCGGGCTTGAGGATGCGGGCCTTGCCCTTGTGGACCAGGGCGACGGTCCGGCCACTCGCCATCGCGCGGCGGATCGCGTCGAGCATTGCCATCCTCCCGATTCAAAGGGCCAGCCAGGAATCGAACCCGGACGACGCGCCGTGCGGACGGGGGAGTTTCAACCCGGCCGATGCGTCTCTGGCCCAACCCCCCCGGGAACTCGGATCCCGGGGGTTTCGGCGGCAACGCGCCGCCTTGGGGCTCATCCAGCGAACCACTCCTGGGCGACGCGGATCGCGTCCTCGAAGTGGGGCGTCTCGACCGACTTGGCGAGGTGCGTGAGGTTCTGGTAGCAGCTCACGACGAACTTCCCGCCCGCCGGCTGGTGGCGGACTTTCGCGGCGCGCTTCTTGAGCGGGTCTTGGAGCCACGCGCCGCCTTCGCGGAACTTCCACGGGAAGGGCGGGGCTTGGACGGCGTCGGCTGGCATGGGGGCAACTCCACCTGGGTGAGATCGAGCATCACCGCGGCCAACAGGCCGACGGCGTGGGGCCGGGGCAGCGTCCCCAGCACCTTGCGGACACGGGACTCGGCGGCGCGGACGGCGGGCAGGACTTTGGCGACCTCAGGCATGGGCGGGCTCCTTTGCTCCGTTCTCGATGTGGACCCGGTACGCCTCGACAGCCGCGGCGCAGACCTGCCACTTGTGACGGGGTCGACGACCCCGGAGCTTCTTCTCCTGCAGCAACTTCAGCACCGTCCCCCGGCTGATCCCAAGGCGCCAGGCCGCGTCGCTCGTGCTGATCCAGGGGCGGCTCACTTGCCACCCCCGGGGACCAGCGTCGCCTGGGCCGACACCCGCCGCTCTTTCGAGTCCGTGCGGAACCAGTGCGTCGCCAGCACGTCCAAGACCTTGTGGTCGGGGATGCCCTTGCCCCCGGCGACCTCGCGGCCGATCTTTCTCAACATCTTGATGTTGTTGGGGTAGACCCGGATGGACTTGGCCGTTCGGTTCGCGGCTGTAGCACGCATGAGGGACAGAGTACCCCATATACGCGGCGTCGTCAACTCACACACGCTTCATCGACGCCTCATGAATGGTTTGGCACAGGTTATCCACAACACGAACGCGGCGCGTAAATCCGTGATTAGTGAAGATTTACGTTGCCCGGCATACACGCGGCGTATATGTTGCGTGGATGCTGCATACGATGCCCACAATGTCGAGGAAGAAGGGGGGGAGGTCACCGATCTTCACGGAGTTTGCGTCTCAGCGACGAGACGATGACGCAACTGCGCGGATTCAGCGACCGCTACGGGGTGCCGCAGAACATCGCCGTCGAGCGGATGGTGGACCTGATCGCATCCCTCGATGACCCGATGGCGGTCCTGGCGTTCCTGGCCATGCCCGACGAGACGGACCCCAAGGTGGTCGAGCACGTCGTCGGGGCGGTCGGGTTGGTGACGACGGAGCCGATCCCCAACGGGCCGTACCCCGCGGGCACGTCCCTGACGGTGACGGCCTACGACCGGCCGTGAAACATGCCTGGCTCGAACGGGCACCCGTCGTCTCGGTGCCAGTTGGGGTCGATCCCGACAAGCGGCGTCTTGGGTGAGTCGTCGGCGCGCGCCTCGGTCATCGCCCGAGTCCTGCACTCGACAAGCTCGGCGCGATCGCGCTTCCGTTGGGCTCGCCTCTCGCGCTCCAAGCCCACGTTTTCTCTGAACTTCCCTGCCGGGTCGTGGATATGGCAGACCGGGAGGCCGTGGGGACCGAGCCGGTCTCCCTCGAACGGGCAGGGCGCGCCCCGCTTGGTCAACTGCGAGCAAGGCGGATGTTTCGCCGGAACGGCTTGATGATCCAATGGCCTCTCCCTGGAAAGATGCCTTTGCTGACGCGCCCTTGAATCCGTCGCTTCGCTCCCACCGGGCGTTCCCGAACGCGCGCAGTCAGCCCCCGGAAAGGCGAGCTGGCCGACCATCGCACCATGACGGGCTTCGGGGAGCCGCGGCTGCCTGATCGGCTGGAGCCCGCGTGGGAGCCACGCGACGCCGGGTAGGGTGAGGCCCGACGATTCGACCGCTCCCGGAGTTCGCCCGGTGTGTCGGGCTGACGGGCGGGGCTGAGCGGACCACGGACAGTCCATGCCCCCGACGGCCTGCGGGACCGGAAAGCCGGTCCCTCATCCGATGCCCGAGTCTCACCCCGGGCTTGGGTGGCGGCTGCTCGCGGTTCGGTCGACCCGTGCTCTCGCACAGTCCGGGGCCGCTGTCCTGATCCCACCACCCCTGCAGTCGCCGTCGGGGTGGCGGTGCATGGGTCACGCGCTACTGCCTGGTGCGGCGTGGGCGCACGAAAAAGCCGATCGCCGCAACAAGCAGCGACCGGCCTCCTTGGGTGATTCGGTGAACGAAGGGGCTCTCGCCCCTCTGGCAAAGCGTGGGCGGGGAATCGAACCCCGGTCGGCCCTAGGAGCCTTTGCCTCCGTCATCGCCGCGGGACGAACCGCGGACCGGCTAGACGACCACGCGCAAGAAAAGACCGACCAACCCGACAAGGGAAGGCCGGCTTCCCTGGGTGAAGGGCAGCGGGCGGGATTTGAACCCGCGACGTCAGATTTACCCGTCAGGTTTCGAGGCCCGACGGCCCGGGTCTGTGCTCTACCAAGCTGAGCTACCGCCGCCAACGAAAAAGCCCCGCGCCGGTGAAGACGAGGGGCTTTGTTCACCATCTCGAAGACTGCTCCGCTCAGGCAGGCCCACGCGGCAACGAGATGGATTCGGTCGAGGTTCATGTGTGAGCCTGCGGTCGGAACGGAGCAGTGCCCACACAGTACCGAAGTCTCGTGGTTTGGTCAACCACGCCGGTTCAAAATCCTCGACACCTTCGCCCCGGTCAACGGCGACCCGCCCCGCCCGGTGTACCCCTGGGCCCGCAACTCCTCGGCCACCTGCGTGAAGGTGAGCCCCTCCCCCCGCTTGGCGGCGGCCAGCGCGATCATGGCCTGCTCCCGCTCGTCGGGCTCGAGTCGGTCCCCGACCCGCCTGAACCCCCGGGGCGGGTGGTGGCTCATCGCCCGGCCCGCCCGCTGGTGGGCCCGCATCGCCGCGGACGTCCTGGCCCCGATGAGCTTCCGCTCGTACTCGCTGAACGCCGCCAGGATCTGGCGCATGAGGGCGTTCTCGGGGGTGTCGTCGGCCTCGCCGGCGGACACGGTGGCGATGGTGGCGCCGCTCTCGGCCACCCGCCGCTCGATGACACAGGACAGGAACACCGACCTGGAGAGGCGGTCGGGCTTGGCGGCCAGGAGGGTGTCCCCTCGCCTGAGGGCGTTTATCGCCTCCCAGAGCCCCGGGCGGTCCGGGGAGCCCCCGGAGAGCCCCCGATCGGCGTGGACGACCGCCACGGCCAGCCCACGGGCCTCTGCCCAAGCCCTGCAGGCGGCCTCCTGCTGCTCGATGGAGCCCGACCCGTCGAGGTCGCGGCTGATCCTCGCGTAGATGATCGCCCGCTTCACGCCTTCCCCTCCTTGGGCCTGCCCGGCTTCTTAGGCTTGAGGGTGATGTGGGCGTTCGGGGGCCAGAGGCTCTCCCGCTGGCGCCCGACCACCCCCACGGGCTCCACCATCCGGTTCTCGGCCAGTTGGTGGATCCGCGTTCGGTGGACCTTGAAGTGGGCGGCCAGCTCCGTGGTGGACCACGGCTCGGTTCTCTCGACTTTCTTCGCCATAAGCCGCGGCGCCGGCTCTCACCGGGGACGCGGCGATAGTTTACTCACCGTTCATGTTGTTCCCCACCGCCCTCGAAGCGGCGGAGAGGTCGCGTCCGAAGCCCTCGACGGTGGCGCAGCCCTTGAACAACCACGCCAACCCCACCACCACGGCAATCAGCAGCAGCCAGCCGCCGATCTTCCCCGAGTTGCGGACATCCTCCGCGTCCCGCCCCTGGCCTCCGACCAACTTCGCCTCCGCGATGTCGCACAGAAGCCGGTTGTCCTGCTCCGTCACCTTGTACCGTCCGTGGGTCTCATACGATCGCATGGTCAAGCCTCCTGTAAGGCTGGCCTCGGGCCGGGGTGTGACAGCACCCCGGCCCACTTCATTCCCGGTGCGTCCGGGTCCGCTCTCTCAGTCGCCCGTCTATGCGCTCTCGCTCGTTATTCACGCGGGTATGTAGAGCGTCGTCTAGTTCGAAGAGTTGGACTACCTCGTCCGCCGTGAGTCGGATTCCACGGCCTTCGGCGTGTGCCAACGCAATCCTGACCGCGACACGATCCTCTAGCCCCTTGTCTCGGAGCATTGCCCGCATTTCTGCCGCGTCGCCATTCATGCCCGCACTCCTTCCCTTCCCACTTCATCGGGCGCACGCCCGACGCTCTCTCGGACTCCCGTCATTCACTGACTTCCATCACCGGCACGCCAGCCGCCCGAGCCTTCGCCACCATGTCGGCGGTGCCGTCGCCGCCCGGGAACGCCACAACCAACGTGGGCTGGCCGAGTTCGAGCATTTGGGCGTTACGGATTGGACCGGCTGCCTTGCGGTGAGTCATCCACTTCGCCGGAACGCGGAGGCACGGAACGTCGTTGTACGCCGCCCATCGGTTGGCGAGGCTATCGGCTCCTCGATATCCGCCGTGGATCACCATGTCCGGTTGAATCTCCCGCAGCACAAGGTCCACTCTGCCGAAATCGCCGTAGTCCCGCCCGCCACACACCAGCACTCGCTTCGCCATGCTCGCTCCTTTGCTCCCCGCACGTCGGGGTCCGCTCTCTCGATCGCTCATCAATCGCCGTCATGCCCGAAGTTGGCGTTCGCCGCTTCCACGAACGATCGCCCCGCCCGATCCTCGACGAACGACTCGGGCTTCCAGAAGACCTTGTGCCCGGCGAGGAACCGCCCCGAGTGGTCGCACTTTGAGACGCCCGGCCCCTCGATTGCGGCACACACGGCGCGAGCCACGACAACGCCCTGGAACTTGAAGACGAGCGGGTCGCCCACCTTGCACGGCGGCGGGAATCGGAATGACCAGAACTCCCACGCCCCCTCGGGCGGTTCATCCCAGAACTCGGCTTCGGCCCACTTCGGCACGTTGATGTTCATTTCCTGTGTTCCTCCAGCACCATGTTGAACCGCTCAAACTCGCTCTCGGTGAACAGGGCCGCCCCCTGTTCGACCGCCGAAAGACTGGTCATCGTCAAACCCATCAACTCGGCGCACCGCCTCAGCGTCAAACCCGCCCCGATTCGTCGGAAGCGGATCGTCTGGCCCGTCATCCTCGCACCGGGCGAGTGTTCGGGCGGCTGGGGTGGTGGGCCGTCAACGATCATCGCTCGATGCTCCTTGCCGGGTGCGCCCGGCTCTCTCGATCGCCCGGGGTCACATCACAAAGTCAGGCTTGTACCCCAGCACCTGAATCACCCAGCGACGCGCCCTGCGTGCCGCCTGCTTGATGGTCCTGCCGGTGAATGGGATGGGGTCGTCGGCCTTCATGTGGACCCACACGCGGACCTTGCCGCTGATTTCCTTCGTGTCCGGCTGGAGCCAGACGGTGCATCGCTTACGTTCGGTCATCACTGCTTCGCCTCCTTCGCCAGTGCCACGATCGCACGCTCGGTCATGGCTCCTCCAGTGCTTTGCGGGCGATGCACGTTGGGCAATCGCAGCCGTCGCGGTCGCGCCCTTCGCACCCCCGCAGGGTCAGTGTTGCCAACGCCTCCCGCCACCGTGTCGCGTGGCGGGCATCGGAGAGGGGAACCCAGACGATCACGTTGCCCCAGAGGACATAGCCGGTTGTCGGCTGCCCCCAGCACCCGTTCCATTTGGCGACGTGCGGATACTCGACGCCATCCAACCACACAAGGCACGCCTCCCCCTCTGGCGGCAACTTCTCACTCATACTGATCCTCCTTCCGTGCCTCGGCTGCGAGGGCGAGGGCGTCTTCGATGATGAGTCGTTCCTGCCCGGTTGCGCCGCCCGCGTTCGTGCCAAACTGCGATCGGTAGCGGGCAAGGGCCGTGTGCAGGGCCGTCACCATCGCCTCGAACGCCCGTATCTCTGCTGGTGTCACGGCTGATCCTCCTTCGTGGTGGGTGGGGCGTCGGGCCGCTCGCGCGGCCTTGATCGAATGGGGCGGGCGGGTGGTCACTCGTCCGCAGCCTTGCCGCAGTCGTCGCACCAAACCTGATCCGTTTCTGGTTCGCTCCTCCATCCAGTTCCCCCGCACCCACGGCACGTCCACGGGACGCCGAGGCACTCCAAAGCGCCGTCCAGTTCTCTCAGCAGTCCGTAATCGGCGGTGTCGTACTTGTACGACGGGTTGCCATCTTCGAGCGGATGCCGCGCGGCGATCTTGTCCCGTACCAGCCGCAGGACGCGCCACGCCTCTGGCGAGAACACCACGGAAAACACGGCCTTGTTCTGCGCGTCGTTCGGGACCATCTGCTCGTCGTGGTCGTCGTCGGCCTCGTAGAACGCCCCGATGGGCATGGTGGCGACGGGGCCGCGGCTGCCCTTCGCCGTCCGTTCCATGACGCTCGCCTCGCCCGCCGCGTAGTCCAGTTCGGCGTACCAGTCGCCCGCCATGCCGCCCATTCGTCCGATGCAGGGAATCCCGCTCATGTCGTCGCTCCTGATTGAGTGTGCGAATCCGCGCGGGCCAGCGGGAGCGGGCGGCGCGGGGAGGGAGTCAGGCGAGAGCCTTGGCGGCGTGCCGAGCCGGGCAGTTGCAAAGCTCGGGCGGCCCCGAACACTCGCAGACGTTCGTGTAAGCGATTTCTTCCAAGGCGGTGCGGAAGTGGTCGCACAAGACGGCCAAGGGAGGCGGCGAGCCGAGTTCGTGGGCGAAGCACTCAATCTCGCCCCCGTCGATCTCGATGATTCGCACCGCCCCCTCGTCGCCCAGCTCCTTCACGCTTCGGACCTTCAGGAGCCGAGAGCAAATCCCGTTGTCGGGGTCATTCCAGTACACCTGGTCGCCGTGTTGAAGCCCGCGAACCTGCTGCATGTCCATCCCGCATCCCCTTTCGTGAGAGAGAATCCGCGCCGGCCCGTGTCCGAGTGGCGCGGGGAGGTTCAGGCAATCGCCTTCGCCCGAATCGTGGTCATCCCCAGTTCGTTCGCCCGCTGCTCGATGATCGCCAGACACGCCCGCTCAGCCGCCTTCGTCTCTGTCGCCTGTCCCATGTGATGCTCCTGTGTGAGTGAGATTGCCAGTGAGTCAAACCGCCGCGCCGGCCCGGTAGGGCTGGGGGCGGTGTAGGGGTCATTTCGTCAGAACCACGATTGCGGCCCTGACATTCGTACCCGAGAACGTCCCCGGCTCCAGGTCCTCCCAATGCTCGGCGTCGTTCATGAATGCTTCGCGCTGCTTCGGCCCGTTCGCCACGATCGCCACCAGCCGACCGCCCGGGCGCAGGTGCTCCAGGGCGTGCCGAACGTGCTTGATGTCCTCCCCATGATCGAATGGCGGGTTCATCACCACCCGGTCAAAGGTGCCGATATCGCCGTTGGTGCTCAGGAAGTCGGCGCAGCGCACATCAACGCACGGATACGACGCCCGCAGCCGCTCGGCCAGTGGCAGAGACAGTTCGACCGCCAGCACCTCGCCGTGCGGCCCCGCCTCGATCGCGTCCAGCAGCCGCCCCGTGCCCGCGCTGGGCTCCAGCACTCGATCGCCCGCCCGCAGGTCGGCGAACGCCACGACCCGCTCGGCCACGTCTACGGGCGTGGGGAACAGGTTGGGCGCGCTCACGACCTGAACACCGGCCTTGAGGGTGTCGGCCATTGCGTCAAACTTGGTGGGCTCGGCCGGGGTGTATGTCTTGGGCTTGATCGGCTCCCCAGTGAGAGCGAATCCGCGCGAGTCCTCCCCAACCATCCGGCCATCCGCGCGGGCCTGCTCGACCTCGGCGGCTGTCATCACGCCGCGCAGGTCGGTAAACGGCACCGTCCGCGTAAAGTCCTTCCCGCCATTGCCCCAGTTGTCCAGGACCGTGACAGAGACCTTGTTCACCTTCTGTACCTTCGACCACCCGCCGCCGCGAGGTGAACACCAGCACCGGACCGCGCCGGCCTTCTCGGGCTTGGTCCGATCCGCCACCGTGCCGCCAGACTCGGCCAGCATCGCCCGTTCGTAGGCCAGGCGGTTGTCCAGGTGCTCAAGCCAGCGCGTCGAGTGGTGATCGGGTCCGGGCGGGGCATAGGCGATGGCGGCCCGCTCCTTGACCTGTTCAAGCGTCCAGGTCGGGTAGGTCGTGCGCTTGTACTCGTCCCGATCCTCGAAGGGCAGAACGTCGGACGGGTGGAGGTACTGGTCTAGCGTCGGATGCTTGCAGCACGACAGCCAACCCGCCTCAGTCCGGCCGCAGACGATCCGGGCATCGTCGAGCGTTTGCACCCTCTCCCATATCTTCCGGCACGCCTCCCGCTTGGCCTCGGCCCGCTCGATCTTCCGCCGCTCGGCCTCCAGGGTCTTGATTCGCCGCGCCCGAACCCCGGGAAGCTCCTTGTACTTCGCATGAGCCAGCGCGCCGGCGGCCCGCTGCTCCCAATATCGCGCCGTCTTCCAGGCGTTCACCGCCCGACGCATCCCGTTCTCGATCTTCTCGGCGTCGCGCCGGGCGTGTCGCTCGCTGTGGTGGCCGACCAGGATCGGCTGACCAAGCGGGATGCCGTCAGCGATCGCAGACACGGCCGCGTGCGCCCGCTCGGCGTCCTTCTCCCGCTTGGCGCTGTAGTCCTCGAACCGCTCGGCGCGATCCTCGGCCCGCTCGACCAGGCTCGTATCCTCGTCGCCGATCCCATCCTCGCACATGGCGAGCAGCAGGTCCTCACGCGCCGGCGTCCAGGCGGGAGCTACGAATAGCTCCTGCTTCGGCGCCCACGCGAATCCCGCCGCCTTGACCTTGGCGTAGTCGTCGGCGTCGAGCCGATGCGCCGGGTAAAGGCGCAGTTTGTTGTCCTCGGGGCTGTATGTCGCGGTATGCTTCATCGGCTAGCCTCCCTACAGGCTGGTC
>JACCDT011343386.1_pt1 | contig 15726 bp, 19 predicted proteins | sample 7446291 | NCBI WGS metagenome assembly JACCDT01 (sample SAMN15323446, study PRJNA562643) | freshwater metagenome | isolation source: river surface water | place: USA:Blue River Watershed | collected 2017-08-17 | reverse complement strand
GGCGGCCTCGCGCCCCTGCAGCGGCATGGCGTCACTGCTGCACATACTCCTGCCGCAGCGCATCCAGCCCTTGCAGCATGCGCTGATAAGCGCGCTCCACCAGCTCGGGCGCGCCCTTCACGCCCAGTTCGATCTGCCGGCGCCGGCCTTCCGACGCTACGCTCGGCAGGCTGAACACCTTCACGCCGTCGAACTCCGCCTCGAGCGCTTCCATCAGCGGCGTCAGCGTCGATTCAATGCCGTCATAGACGATCACGGCCTTCTCCAGGTGCGGCACCGAGTGGAACAGCGGCGCATGGTGCGCATCCAGCGCCCACGCCATCATCGGCGCGGCCATCACCGGAAAGCCCGGCACGAAGTGCACCGCGCCGCCGTGCGCGCCACGCACCGTGAAACCGGGGATACGGTTGTAGGCATTCGGTATGATTTCTGAACCGACAGGAAACTCGCCCATCTTCAGCCGGTGCTGGTTCTCCGCAGAGTCGAGGTCGGCCTTCGCCGGATCGCCTTCCGCCATTTCGACGATGCGCTGCTGGATCAGCGCCTTCGCCTGCGGATGCAGCACCAGCGATACGCCCAGCGCCGCTGCGGCGCACTGGCGGGTATGGTCGTCCGGCGTGGCGCCGATGCCGCCGCAGGAGAACACAATGTCGCCGCTGTCGAGCGAGCGTTTCAGCGTATCCGTGATCCGCTGCGGATCGTCGCCGATATATTCGGCCCAGCCGAGCGACAGGCCGCGCTCGCCGAGCAGTTCGATGATTTTTGCGAGGTGCTTGTCAGAGCGGCGGCCGGAGAGGATCTCGTCGCCGATGATGATGATGCCGAAGGCCATGGGTTCTCTCAATGAGGGTTTGGGGGAAGGTCGACAATGCGCGACGGGTCGGCGGCCGACAGCGGCACGCTGCGCAGCCGCGCCAGCGCCTCAAGGCAGTAATACTGAAACCACAGTCCGCTGAACACGAAGACCAGCAGATAAAGCCAGATCGCGGCCGTTGCCAGCAGCGGAAAGAAAATCACCGATGCCACGCCGCCCAGCCACAGCAGGCCGGGCACCGCGCCCAGGCTGCCGGTGGCGACGCCGATGGCCAGCAGCGGCCAGCGTTCGCGCTGTACGATCTCACGCCGCTCGTCACGGTCAGCATAATCGGCCAGCGCGTCATAGCTCATCACCCGGCAGGCGAGCCAGCCCCACAGCAATGGCTGGATCAGCAGCGCGAACAATGGCACCAGGTTCAGCGGCAGCGTCAGCAGCCACACCACCAGGAAACCGGCGAAGGCACTCAGCGACACCCACAGACTGCCGGCCAGAGAGCCGCCGTGCCGCTGCTGCAACTGCGGATAGTGGCGCTGCCCGACGTGGCGCGCAATGGCTGGCATCGCGAACGAGCCGACCAGCACCAGCGCGGTGACGATCATGAACGGCAGCAGCAGCCACATCGCCAGCAGCGGCACCAGCAACGTTCGCACCGCCGACAGGCCGAGCGAATCGAGCATCCCGCCGGCCGTGCGAAACAGGCCGTAATCGGCGAACCATGTGTGCAGGCCATCGATCAACGGCTGCAGGCCGAACCACAGCGCCAAGCCCCACAACGTGATCGCCACGATCAGCGGCAGCACGGTCAGCAGCAGCATGCGCGGATGCAATTGCGCCAGCAGCGCGCGATAAAGTGAGGTCAGCAGTGCAGTCATGGGAATCCGGGAGTTTGCCCGATTATAGGGAAGGAGCGCGCCGCCGGCATCCCGTATGCAGCGGCTGCTAGAATGCACGGCTCATTCATCAGCAAGGAATCACCATGTCCATGACCATGACCTCTACCGGCCTGCAGTACGAAGACCTGACGGTCGGCAGCGGCGACGAAGCGCGCGCCGGCCACCATGTCAGCGTCCACTACACCGGCTGGCTGCAGAACCCGGACGGCAGCCAGGGGGCGAAATTCGACTCCAGCGTCGACCGTAACGAAGCGTTTGAATTCCCGCTCGGCGCCGGCCACGTGATCCAGGGCTGGGACCAGGGCGTGCAGGGCATGAAGGTCGGCGGCAAGCGCCGGCTGGTGATCCCGTCGGCACTCGGCTACGGCGCACGCGGCGCCGGCGGCGTGATCCCGCCGAACGCAACGCTGATTTTCGACGTCGAATTGCTGGGCGTCTGACCGGCCCGATGAAAAACGGGCGGCCGAGGCCGCCCGTCAGTGCTACAAGCTGTCGGCGCTACGCTTCCTGCGCAGGCTCGCCCGAAAACAGCTTGTGCATGTTCCGCCCGACCTGCTCCTCGATCTTCTTGCGGAATCCCTTCAGCATGAAGCCCAGCACGATGTCGAGCTGAGCCTGCCCTTCAGTCAGCGCCAGCGTGCCCGACACGCCGCTGCGCTTGAAAACCAACACATCGCCTTCCCACGCATAGCCCACTTCGTAATCCGCTTGCATCTGGTCGGCGACCTGTTGCGCCACCTGGCGAGCCTGCACCATCGTCAGTGCGTGATGCTCGACCAGCGTAATGTCTGCCATGGGGTGTTCCTCAGGAGGTGATGACTGCCGGATTCAGCAGGTGCGGCGGACGGCCGCCGGACAAGGCGGCGATCAGGTTGTCTGCGGCGCAAATGGCCATGGCCACCCGCGTCGGCCGCGAGCCGCTGCCGATGTGCGGCGTCAGCGCGACATTGTCGAGCGCGAGGAAGCCCGGGTTCAGTGCAGGTTCGTTCTCGAACACGTCGAGACCGGCGGCTGCGATGGTGCCCTGCTTCAGCGCATCGATCAGCGCCGCATCATCAACGATGCCGCCGCGGGCGATGTTGGTCAGTGTGGCGGTCGGCTTCATCAGCGACAGCTCGCGCGCACCGATGGTGTGGTGCGTATCGGCAGAATATGGCAGCACCAGCACGACATGGTCGGCGGTGCGCAGCAGTTCGTCGCGCTCGAGATACTGGGCATTGTTCGCGTTCTTTTCCAGGTCGGGCGCCAGCCGCGAGCGGGTGTTGTACACCACCTTCATGTTGAAGCCCATCGAGCGGCGAGCGATCGCCTGGCCGATGCGGCCCATGCCGATCACGCCGAGCGTCGACCCGTGCAGGTCAGCGCCGAGGAAGCTGTCGAAACGCCATTTGTCCCACTGGCCGGCGCGGATATAGCGCTCGCCTTCGGTGATGCGGCGCGCGGCGGCCATCATCAGCGCCCAGCCGAAGTCCGCGGTCGTCTCGTTCAGCACGTCCGGCGTGTTCGTGACCATCACGCCGGCGGCGGTCGCTGCCGGCACGTCGATGTTGTTATAGCCGACTGCAATGTTGCAGACCGCCTTCAGTCCCGGCACGGCAGCGAACACGTCCGCAGAAAAGCGGTCGGCCGGGTTCGACAGCACGCCGAGCTTGCCCTGCATGCGCCGCTTCAGCACGTCGGCATCCCACGCCTCGTCCTGCTGGTTATGCTCGACATTGAAGTGCTGCTGCAGCAGCTCGATGGCCTCGGGGAAGGTGGCGCGCGTGACGAGAATGGACGGCTTCGTCATATCAGACCCCGGCCACCAGGATCAGGTGCACCCGGTAGGGGCCGTGCGCGCCGAGCACGATGGTCTGTTCGATATCGCCGGTGCGGGACGGGCCGGAGATGAAATTCGTCGCGCGCGGCAGCTCGCCGCGCTCTTGCTTGGCCAGCGCGAACGCGTCTTCGATCGAGCCGACGATGCGCGATTCCGGCACGATCGCCACATGCGTTTCTGGCAACAGTGCGGCCGACGAGAAGGTGTCCGGGCCGGACAGCAGCATCAGCGTGCCAGTTTCGGCAACGGCGCAGAAACAGCCGGTGACGCCGACCAGGTCTTCATTGACTGGCTTGCGGAATTCGACCGCGACGCCGGCCTGCTGCCACGGCAGGCTGTCCAGCGTGCGCCACGCAATCGCCTGCTGCGGCAGGCCGAGACCGGTCAGGTAGCGCGCGACGGCGGCCGGCACTTCGTCCAGCGACGCGACGCGGTCCAGCGTCTGCGACGTGCGCTCGGCCTGCTGGCGGAAGCGTGCGATCAGGTCCGGCCCGAGGTCGGGACGCGGGCCGGGCGCGTGATTCGACAGGTACTGCTGCACCTGATCGAGTTCGGCCGGGGTCGGCTGTTCCGGACGGTTTTGGGCTTGACGGATGCGGCTGAAAATCGCGGCGCGGGCGGCGGAAGTATCCATGGTCTCCTCGGAAAACGGTGCGCAGATTCTAGCGCAGCCGGCATCGCCATTCGCATTTCGTGAGAGGCACAGCGCGTGATTTGATTTCAGGCGGATAGTGCAAATTATTCAACGCAGGCGTTGCGCAATGACGGCACAGCCGCTGCTGCCGGCGCTCAGGCAGTCATTACGCAGCTTATTAGCATATTCAAAAATCATCTAAGGCAGGTTTGTTGAGCAGGATCGTTTGCCTTAAAATACAAGGCTTTGCGAATCCCCCGTTTCAAGAACAGATAGGACTGGCCTCATGACCCACGTTGTTACCGAATCCTGCATCCGCTGCCGTTATACGGATTGCGTCGATGTCTGCCCGGTGGACTGCTTCCGCGAAGGCCCGAACTTCCTCGCGATCGATCCGGACGAGTGCATCGACTGCGCGGTCTGCGTCGCCGAGTGCCCGGTCAATGCGATCTATGCCGAGGAAGATGTGCCGTCGGACCAGCAGCAATTCATCAAGCTGAACGTCGAGCTGGCGCGCAAATGGCCGTCGATCACCAAGTCGAAGGAAGCGCTGTCCGAAGCCGAAGCCTGGAAGGACGCCAAGGACAAGCTGCAATACCTGCAGCGCTGATCGCCGGGCGCCATGCGCCGCGACCGCAGCACACCCGACCCCGGCGCCTGCCGGGGTCGCTGCTTGGAGCAAGTTGAAGCACCCGGCAAACTGGCCGTTGCAAGACCGTGGTAAGCCCGCGATAAGCCTGTTGTCTCTCTGTCGAGGCCCCGTATCAAGGTCCGTGTCAGCAGCGCCCGCAGCACGATGCCGTTCTGACGGGCGCAAGCACTGAACCGATTATCCGCTGAACCGTTTATCCGCTGAACCGAATGAATACCTCTGTCAAAACCCCGATTGAAACCGATGCCGTTATCGTCGGCGCAGGTCCCGTTGGCCTGTTCCAGGTCTTCGAGCTCGGCCTGCTCGAGATCAAGGCCCATGTGATCGACTCGCTGAACGCCGTCGGCGGTCAGTGCGTGGAGCTGTATCCCGACAAGCCGATCTATGACATCCCCGCCGTGCCAAGCTGCACCGGCCAGGAGCTGACCGACAACCTGCTGAAGCAGATCGAGCCATTCGGCCCGACCTTCCACCTGGGCCAGGAAGTCACGCTGGTGCAGAAGCGCGAGGACGGCCGTTTCGACCTCGAGACGTCGACCGGTACGCAATTCATCACCAAGACCATTTTCATCGCCGCCGGCGTGGGCTCGTTCCAGCCGCGCACGATCAAGGTCGACGGCATCGAGAAATTCGAGGGCAAGCAGCTGTTCTACCGCGTCAAGGACCCGGCGCGTTTCGAGGGCCGTAACATCGTCATCTGCGGCGGCGGCGACTCCGCGCTCGACTGGGCGCTGAACCTGCAGGGCAAGGCCGAGTCGGTGATCCTGCTGCACCGTCGCGAAGAATTCCGTGCTGCGCCGGCATCGGTCGCAAAAATGAAAGAGCTTTGCGAACAGTACGAGATGCAGCTGCTGATCGGCCAGATCACCGGCTTCGAAGAAGCGAATGACCAGCTCACCGAGATCAAGGTGACCGGTGCTGACGGCGTCACCCGCCGCCTGCCGCTGGACGATCTGCTGGTGTTCTTCGGCCTGTCGCCGAAGCTCGGCCCGATCGCCGAGTGGGGCCTCGAGATCGAGCGCAAGCAGCTGGTGGTCGACACCGAGAAATTCCAGACCAATGTGCCGGGTATTTTTGCCGTCGGCGATATCAACACTTACCCGGGCAAGAAGAAGCTCATCCTGTCCGGCTTCCACGAGGCGGCACTGGCCGCCTTCGGTGCAGCGCCGTATATCTTCCCGGAAAAGAAGATCCACATGCAGTACACGACGACCTCGCCGAAGCTGCACAAAGTGCTCGGCGTGGAAACGCCGGTGTTCGACTGAGCATAGTCGGCACTCCCAACAAAACAGGCACCCGCGGGTGCCTGTTTTGTTTTTGGCGCTGTCGGTGCTTCTTACTTACTTCGCTGGCTTCAGCCACGCAGAGAGCACCGCGTCCTTCGGTTCGCCCAGCACGAATTTCACATCACCGTTCCCGCCCAGATAAGCGACGTACGGCGTCATGCCGCGCCAGTCCGGATTGACCGAGAACTGCAGCGCCGGCGAACTGCCGCGAAACGCATACAGCCGGTCGGCCGGCGCGTAATGCGGGTCGGCCAGCAGCGCAGCATCATCGTCCGCATCGATCGACACGACCACCAGCCGGGTACGCGACGCAGCGGCCTTGCGCTTGGCCGCGATGCGCGCGATCGCCCCCGGGCAATGCGTGCAGCTGACCGAGGTGAACATCACGATCGTCGGTACGTCGCCACGCACCATCACCGGCCAGCTCGATTTGTCGAAGCTCTCGACGCTCGCCGGCGCGGCCATGCCGACTGTGCACGCCAGTGCCAGCAGGCTAGCGCAGATCGTGGACCTGAATCTCATGCTCGGTTCTCCAGATGACGGCGATGCGCTCGCCGTGTTGCGCCAGGCGCGGATAATCATTTTCCAGCTCGGTGGTGGCCAGTTCGCGCAGCGCGAAAGCGCGGCCGCCGTCGTCCGACAGCCAGGCGCGCAGGTGCATGCGCTCGCCATCGTAACTGCGCCAGACGATCGCCACGCGCTCGCCCGCCACGGCGATATCGGCGTGATCGGCACGCTCGTCCGGCAACTCGACCACCTCGCCCTGCGGGCTGCCGTCGCGCGCCAGCCGCGCATAGCGCGCGCGCTGCAGGCCGTCGCGCTCGCCGAACCAGACCGCGTGATAGCCACCATCTCTGGCGAGCGCCAGCCCGGGCCCATGATGCGGACAGGCCTTCACGACCCAGCCGTCGGCGCTGGCGCGCTGCAGTGCCGGCGCCGCACCGGTGCCGACGCGCGCGAAAGCATGGTCGCGAACACTGCCGGGAAAGACATGGCGCCACAGCACGGCGACGCCCTGCCCGGGCTCGGCGGCAACGGCGATGCGGCAGCATTCGCAGCTGTGGTCGGCCAGCCGGGTGTCAGCGCCAAAGCTCTGGCCGCCGTCGGTCGAGACGTTGTAGTAAATGGCCGCGCCGTCGTACGCCGACATGTCGCCGCCGTGCTCGGCCCACGCGCGCTCAGCGTCGCGCTTATCGATCCAGAACGTATACAGATCGCCACGCTCGTCGAAACGCACCGACTCGAAGCGATGCGTGATCACCTGCCGGTCCCGGTGCACCGTGAACGGCGCGGAGAAACTGCGGCCGCCATCAGCCGAGCGCAGCATGCGGATCTCGCCGGTATAGGGCTTGGCCAGCGGCCGCGTGTAGCTTAGTACGGCCTGCCCTTCGCGGCCAAACGCGAGCTTGGGGGCATTGTCGCCATTGGTGGCAACGGTCTCGCCGCCATTGTCCGGCAGGCGGCGTTCTTCCCATGTGCCCTGCGCGGTGCGCCGCTGCAGGAACAGTCGGCCATGATCGACGCCGGTGACCCAGAGCGCGCCGTCCGGCGCGAATGCGGCACCGATCGCCAGCTGCGGCTTGCCGTGACCGGCATGCTGCGCCTGCGCGGCCAGCGCCAGGCAGGTCAAGCATGCCGCAGCAATGCCGCGACCGATTGAGGTCAGGCTTACCATTTACCCTCCAGTCCGAGATACAGCGCGCGCGGCAGGCCCGGCGAATAGACCGCCGTGCCGCTCGACACCGATGCGCTGTCCGCAGAGCGCTGGTCGCTGAGGTTCAGCACGCGGGCAAACATCGACCAGCGCTGATCAATCGCTTGCGTGACGCGCAGGTTGAACAAGTCGTGGCCCGGATATTTGCCGAGCTGGTTCGACGCCTCCAGATAGTAAGAGCCCAGGTGCACCCATTCAAGCTGTGCAAAGGTGCCGCGGCGCGGCGTCCAGCTGACGCGCACGTTGGACATCACGCGCGGGGCTGCCTCGACCTCTTTGCCCGAGTAATCAAAGCCGCTGCCCACCCAGTCGACATAGCGATGCACCGCATACGACGCGGCCGCGTCCAGCCGCCACTGTGCGGCCAGTTGACGGCCAAGGCCAAGCTCGACACCCTTGTGGCGGGTCGAGCCGTTATTGGTCTGCACAGTCACGCCGCTGGCATCGCGCTGACCGAGCAGGTCGTCCTGCTTGTTCAGCAGGTAGGCCACCGCTTCGTACTGCCAGCCGTCGAGGTTGCCGCGGATGCCGGCCTCGAACTGCTCGGCAAGGATGGGCTTCAGCGCCAGCGCGGCGTCAACCTGCGCGGCGGCACTGGCGCCGGCACGGAAGAGCTGGTTCTCAGACGGCGTACGGAAGCCCTGGTTGTACGACGCGAACAGGTGCGACACAGGCGTCAGCGCCCAGGTCATGCCCAGCTTCGGGCTCAGCCGCGAAAAATCAACCGCCGTATCGGCCGGCTGGTAATAGCCGCCTGTCATCGGACCGGCGGCAAAACGGTTTTCCAGCGCATAGCGTGCATAGTCGTAGCGCAGGCCGGCAGTCACGCGCAGGCGTTCGACTGGCGACGTCTCCAGGTGCAGATAGGGCGCGACGCTCTGGTAATCGACGTTGTAGTCGTAAATCCGCGGGCCGACGGTATAGCCAATGTAATCGGTGCGCGCGCCCTGGTTGCCGTCGCGGGTCTGCAGATTGAGCTTGTCCTCTTCTCGCTTGCTCGGGCTGTAGTCGAGGTCGATGCCGGCGATCACGCGGGTGCGCATCGCGTCGTCGAGGTTCTTGCGGTACTTCAGCATCAGGCCAAACGACTGTACCGACGTGCGCTCGATGCGCGCATTGCTGCTGGTCGGCGAAAAATTGTAGGAGCCGTTCAGGTCCATCCGATTGTCACGGAAGTACGGTGTGATGCTCAGCAGCTGTCCGTCGCCGAGCTCCTTCTCGATGGCCGACGACAAGCGCAGCGCATCCACGATGCGATAGGCCGGCGAGCGCAGATTGACCTTCGGATCGTCCAGGTACAGGTCGCGTGGCAGCGGCGAGTTGGCGCCGGTCTGCTGGTCGATGTGCGTGACACCGACGATGGTCTTCACCACGGTCCAGGCATCGGCCTCATAGTCCCAGCGCAGGTTCAGGCTCTGCCGGTCGTACGCGGTGCGGTCGCGCCAGCCGTCGGTGTGCGTGAGATTGATGTCAGCGCGCACGGCGCTATTGCCGATGCGGCCACTGTCGATGCCGCCCAGCAGGCGGCCCCAGCCGAAACTGCCGCCCTCGATCGACAGGTCCGCACCGCGCGCTTCTTTCGGCGTGCGGGTCAGGACATTGACGATGCCGCCGATTGCGTCCGAGCCGTACAGCGCGGATCCGATGCCGCGCACCACCTCGACGCCGCCGGCCGACGGAATGTTCAGCTCATACAGTGCGTTGTGGTTGAAATTACCGGTGGCGCGGACAGGGATGCCATCTTCGAGAAACAGGTACAGCGGGCTGGTGGTGAAACCCTGGCGGATCGCCGTGGTATGGCCTTCGCCGTTGGTGACGCCGATCGCCACGCCCGGAATCTGGCCGAGCAGTTGCTGCGGGTGCGATGGACGGGCGATGTCGATCGCGTCGCGCTCGATGATGCCGACGGCCGAGGGCGTTTCCGCCAACGGTGTCTGTTCACGTGTGCCGGTAACGGTCACGGGCGCCAGCACGTGATCGGCGGCCGCGTTGGTGGTGGTAGCAGCGGTTGCGTCAGTGGCGGCATCGGCGGCCAAGGCAGCGTCAGCGGCGGCTACCGCAACGGCAGCCAGCGCGCGCGCAAATTGAGTGCGCATGAATTACTCCTGAAAACATAGCCAGCCCCGCACGTCAGCGACGGCAGGGAACAGAATGACATGAAGACTTCAGGCGTGAATTGGCGGAGCGCGCGAACGCAGCGCATGTCCCGGAAAGGCACGCGGCGCAACGAAGGCAGCAAGCAGAGGGCGGGCCTCGACCGCCTGCGTCTGCAAATAACGATGAACATCAAAGTCGGGTGCCGCGCCGGTGGCAGCGCAGAGCACGCAATGGCCGTCGGACGCATGCTCGACCGCAGAGGTCTGCGCATCCAGCTTGACCCATTTGACGCCGGAATTGGCGCACACTTCGATCCAGCGTCCCGATCCTTCGCTGACCGCGCCGGCCATGGCAGGCAGCAGTGTTTGCAGCATCAGCGCAAACAGCAGGATGCCGGCAAACAGTCGTCGGTAACGGGCGGAAAGGGTCATGGCGGCCGGAGTTTATCACGGTGCAACATTTTGCCGCCGATAGCGACAGGTGGCTGCCAGGCTACCGGGAGAAAAATGCGAATATTGCGCAAAAACGCGGTTAAGACCATTTTTGCACGGCGAATTCTTGAAAAATCGCGGTCTAATTCTTGAGCAGCGTACTCGGATATCCCGCTGACGAAGCGCGTGGCACGTCGTGATAAAGCAGTGGGATCGTGCGCCGAAATGGGTCTAATTTTCCGCTTGGCGAACGAAGTGGGTGTGTTACATTCCAGCAAACATGAAGTGCCAATGACCGTCTGGCCTGCGGATTTCGTTGTCAAATAACGAATAAAAGTTGCGAACCTCGGGCTTTGTAATCGCAAATGTCTGACTATTGCATTTGCTGCATTGCGGAAATTCCGATTAAACGACACAATTCGAGCGTCTTGAACGAGGGTCACCATGCTCTATCAACTGCACGAAATGAACCGTACATTGCTGAGCCCGCTTGTCCAGTGGGCTGAAGCATCGTCAAAGCTGTTCACCAATCCGGTATCGCCATTCGCGCATACGCCTTTCGCCCAGCGCATTGCTGCGGGCTATGAACTGATGTTCAGGCTCGGCAAGGAATATGAAAAGCCGGCGTTCGGCATTACCTCCACTGAAGTGAACGGCATCAAGGCCGCAGTGATCGAGGACGTTGTCGTCGACAAGCCCTTCTGCAAGCTGCTGCACTTCCGCAAGGACAGGCATGCGCCGCAATTGCGCGACATCAAGCAGCCGACCGTGCTGCTGGTGGCGCCGCTGTCGGGCCACCATGCCACGCTGCTGCGCGACACCGTGCGCGCGCTGCTGCCCGATCACGACGTCTACATCACGGACTGGACCGACGCACGCATGGTGCCGCTCGAGCATGGGGCCTTCCATCTGCATGACTATGTGTATTACGTGCAGGATTTCATCCGCTTCCTCGGCGAAGGCGTGAACGTGATCTCGGTCTGCCAGCCGACAGTGCCGGTGCTGGCCGCGATTGCGCTGATGGCCAGCGACAAAGAGCCCGTCATGCCGAAGACAATGACGATGATGGGCGGCCCGATCGATCCGAGCAAGTCGCCGACGGCCGTGAACGACCTGGCGACCAACAAGCCGTTCACCTGGTTCGAGAACAACGTCATCTACAACGTGCCGCCGAATTACCCCGGCTATGGCCGCCGTGTCTATCCGGGCTTCCTGCAGCATGCCGGCTTTGTCGCAATGAACCCGCGCCGTCACGCTCAGAGCCACTGGGAGTTCTACCTGCACCTGCGCGAGGGCGACAATGAGTCGGCCGAAGAGCATCGCAAGTTTTACGACGAATACAATGCTGTACTCGACATGCCGGCTGAGTACTATCTCGAGACCATCAAGACAGTCTTCCAGGACCATGCGCTACCGCTCGGTACCTGGGACGTCGAAGGCAAGCGCGTGCGTCCTCAAGATATCAGCAATGTGGCACTGCTGACGATCGAAGGCGAGCTCGACGACATCTCCGGCTCCGGCCAGACCGAGGCGGCGCATTCGCTCTGCTCGGGTCTGCCGAAGACCATGAAAGAACATTACACGGCGCCGAAATGCGGGCATTACGGGATTTTCTCGGGCCGCCGCTGGCGCGAGATGATCGCGCCGCGCATCGGCGAGTTCATCCGCAAGCACGCTTAAACCGTTTACGGCGCTTGCGCCTGTAACCCAACGTCAACATAAAGCCGCCTGCGGGCGGCTTTATGTTGTGCTGAAAACGAAACGACTCGATTCAAGATCATGGCCGACTCTCCCCTCGCCCGCCTGCTGCGCTCGCCGTTGGTCAATGCGCTCTCCAGCGCAATGCTGGCTGCGCTGTGGATTCTGTTCGCGCATGCTCACTATGTGTCGTTCATGCGGCATCCCGAGGCGAGCGTGATCCTGCTGGTGATCTCGGAAACGCTGACGGCCGCGTTTTACCTGATCCGCCGCCCGCCCAAGACCATCTCGGTGAATCCGCTCGACTGGCTGCTGGCCATCGGCGGCACCTTTGTGCCACTGTTCTTCCGCCCCGAAGACACTGCCTGGTTCGAGCCGGCCAGCTATCTGATGGCCGCCGGCATCCTGATCCAGATCCTCGGTCTGGTGTCGCTGAACCGCAGCTTCGCGCTGGTGGCGGCCAAGCGCGCGATCAAGACCGACTACATGTACCAGTGGGTGCGCCATCCGATCTATGCCAGCTATCTGATCAGCTACACAGGCTATCTGGTGGTGAATGCTAGTGCATTGAATGCGATCGTGTACGTCCTCTGGCTGCCGTGCATGCTGGGTCGAATCTTCCGCGAAGAAGCGCATTTGTCCGAAGATGAGTCCTACCGCAGCTATATGCAGCGCATCCGCTACCGGCTGATTCCCGGCGTGTTTTGACGCGGCGCCGCGCGGCCGCTGCAACGCAAATGTCGGATAATGCCGGCCTATGTCCGACTTACAGAAAACGCTGGCCGACCGCATCGAAGATCTGCTGCCGCAGACGCAATGCACGAAGTGCGGCTATCCGGCCTGCAGACCGTATGCAGAAGCGATTGCCGACGGCAGCGCCAGCTATAACCAGTGCCCACCCGGCGGCGCTGAGGGTGTGGCGCGCATCGCCACGCTGCTCGGCAAGCCTGTCATCCCTCTGAACCCTGTGCATGGCGCCGAGCGTGAACGGCCCGTGGCAGTCATCGACGAATCCGCTTGTATCGGTTGCACGCTGTGCATCCAGGCCTGTCCGGTCGACGCGATCGCGGGTGCGGCAAAACAAATGCATACCGTGCTGCCGGCGCTGTGTACAGGCTGTGACCTGTGCGTGGCGCCCTGCCCGGTCGATTGCATCAGCATGCAGCCGGTGACACCCGGCCGGACCGGCTGGCAGGCATGGGCGCAGGCGGACGCCGACGCTGCACGCGCGCGGCACGATGCCCGTGCGCGCCGCCTGCAGCGTGACAAGGAAGAGAATGACGCGCGGCTGGCCGCGAAGGCGGTCGCAAAGCTGCAGGAAGTCGACGCATCTACGCCGGTCAGCGACGCCGAGCGCGCCGAGAAAGAGCGCAAGCGCGCGATCATCCAGGCGGCGATGGAGCGCGCGCGCCTGCAGAAGGAACAGGCTGCACAGGGTACACAAGCCACCCAGGCCGCAACCACAGCGGCGCAGAAAAAGACATGAACGCAGACAAGCGCCGGCAGATCTTCGAACGGCTGAAAGCGGCCAATCCGCATCCCACCACCGAGCTTGAATACACCACGCCTTTCGAACTGCTGATCGCCGTGATTCTGTCGGCACAGGCCACCGACGTGTCGGTGAACAAGGCCATGCGCAAGCTCTACCCGGTCGCTAATACGCCGCAGGCGATCCATGCGCTCGGCGTCGACGGACTGATTCCGTATATCAAGACGATCGGCCTGTACAAGACCAAGGCCAAGAACGTGATCGAGACCTGCCGCCTGCTGATCGAGCGGCACGGCGGTCAGGTGCCGCGCGACCGCGAGTCGCTGCAAGCGCTGCCGGGGGTGGGCCGCAAGACGGCGAACGTGGTGCTCAATACCGCCTTCGGTGAGATCGCGATGGCCGTCGATACGCATATTTTCCGCGTCTCCAACCGCACCGGTATCGCGCCCGGCAAAAACGTCGACGCGGTCGAGGCCAAGCTATTGAAGCTGGTGCCGGCCGAGTACCTGATGGATGCGCATCACTGGCTCATCCTGCATGGCCGCTACACCTGCACCGCGCGCAGCCCGCAGTGCTGGAACTGCCTGATCGCCGACCTGTGCGACTACCCGGCCAAGACGCCGCTGCCGGCCAAAGGAATCTGAATCGATGGAAGCTTTTTTCAACACCGCGCTGCTGGTCGGCATCGGTGAAATGGGCGACAAGACGCAGCTGCTCGCCTTGCTGTTAGCCGTGCGCTATCGCCGTACCCTGCCGATTTTGGGCGGTATTTTTCTGGCCACCCTGCTGATGATGGCCGTCACTGCAGCTGTCGGCAGCACGATCGCCGCCTTCCTGCCGCCGTCGATGCTGCGCTGGCTGCTGGTGGCGATGTTCTTTGCGATTGCCGCCTGGACGCTGGTGCCCGAGGGCGATGACGACGAAGACGATGTGCCGGCGAAATCGACGCACGGGCTGATGCTGACGGCATTCATTACCTTCATCGTCGCCGAACTTGGCGACAAATCGCAGATTGCCACGCTGATCATGGCCGCGCGCTATGGCGATGTCGGCCAGGTGCTCGGCGGCGCGACGCTGGGCGAAATGATCGCGATCTCGCCCGCTGTACTGCTCGGCAAGACCACCGCGCAATGGATACCGATGACCTGGGTCCGCATCGCGGCGGCCGCGCTGTTTGCAGCGCTGGGCACCTGGGTACTGGTGTTCGGACTGGAGTAAAGTCAGTCCATGTTCAATCCAACCAAGGACGAAGTCCGCCGCTTTTTCTGCGACACCTGGCGCAAGACTCAGGCGGGCGAGGTGCTCACGCCGCTGGAGGCGATAGCGCGCGACTGGATGCTCGAACATCCCGAATATGCGGCCGAACTGGCGGACCCGGAGGCCGCACAGGCTGCCGACTACGATATCGCCAAAGGCCAGTCCAACCCCTTCCTCCATCTGTCCATGCACCTGTCGATCGAAGAACAGGTGTCGATCGATCAGCCGCCGGGCATACGCGACGCATTCCGTCAGCTGGCCGCGCGGCGCGGCTCCGCGCACGACGCGCATCACGAGATCATGGAATGCCTGGGTGAGATGCTGTGGACCGCACAGCGCAATGGCACGCCCCCGGATGGCACGGCCTATGTGGAGAATGTTCGCCGGCGCGCCCAAACCTGAGGGCGCTGGTCAAAGGGCGAAAAAAAACCGCGGCAAGCCGCGGTTTTTTTATCAGGAAGCCAGGCTTACTTGCGCAGCACAAGCGTGCCCTTCAGGCTCGCGAGATAGGCAGCGATGTCCTTGATCTCGGTCGAGGACAGCGGCTTGGCCATGCCGCCCATGATCGCGTTGCCGCGGCCATTGGTGGCGCTGCCGCCGCGCTGGTAGGCTTTCAGCGCATGCTCGAGGTAGTCGGCATGCTGACCAGCCAGCTTCGGATAGCTCGGGTCGATCGGGCTGTTGAAATCAGCACCATGGCAGGACGCGCAGTTGTACTTCTGGGCGGCAGCCTTGCCGGCCTCGATGTTGCCCGCAGCGAATGCGTTGGCGGACAGGGCGATCGCCAGCAGAGCGAAAATCTTCTTCATGTGGGCCTCCGGATCTTATTTCTGTTGCGCGTAGTAGGCCGCGACGTCGGCGATGTCCTGATCGGACAGGCCCTTGGCGATGCCAACCATCGACGGATGGTTACGCTCGCCCTTCTTGTACGCGTTCAGC
>JACCDT010214246.1_pt1 | contig 15743 bp, 15 predicted proteins | sample 7446291 | NCBI WGS metagenome assembly JACCDT01 (sample SAMN15323446, study PRJNA562643) | freshwater metagenome | isolation source: river surface water | place: USA:Blue River Watershed | collected 2017-08-17 | reverse complement strand
CTGAATCTGACATTCTCGATGGAATGGCTTGGTCGCTTGTATAAGTCGATCGAACTTCTCGATAAGGCAATTGTTAAATGCCACAAATGCCCACGGTTGGTCGAGTGGCGAGAAGAAGTAGCAGTAATCAAACGCAAATCCTATGAAAATGAGAAGTACTGGGGAAAGCCTGTTCCTGGCTTCGGATCAACAAAACCAAAGATGCTCATTGTTGGCTTGGCCCCAGGTGCACATGGTGCTAATCGCACGGGACGAATCTTTACCGGTGATTCGTCGGGAGATTGGCTCTACGGATCATTGCACCGAATCGGCATTGCAAAGATTGCAACATCTACCTCACGTGATGATGGACAAGAGTTACGCGAAACTCGAATCTCAATGGCGGTGCGTTGTGCACCACCTGAAAATAAACCGACTACAGAAGAGCGTGATAACTGTGCTCCCTACTTTGAAAATGAGCTTGAACTTATTGCACCAACCGTTAGATCTTTTGTTGCACTTGGAAGCTTCGGCTGGCAGGTATTAATTAAATCTCTTAAGTCACAAGGCCATGTAATTCCTCCAGCAAAGTTTGGACATGGAGCCAAAATCAAATATTCACACGATGGAGTTAATTATTTAATTATCGGCAGTTATCACCCAAGCCAGCAGAACACATTTACCGGCAAACTCACCAAACCAATGCTCGACTCAGTCTTGAAAAAGGCAGCTAAATTCGCGGGAGTTCTCTAACTTTTCGCATAGTAGACTTCGCAATCTCATTGGCCCCCGTAGTCCAATGGCAGAGACAGAGGACTTAAAATCCTTCCAGTATCGGTTCGAGTCCGATCGGGGGCACCAAAATAATTGAATGCATCTGCGCTCGAGCAGAGCTCGACCTCCATCTAACTCTGCCATTGGACTATGGAGGACCCAGGGTTGTTAACTTTGAGCGCGCAGGTATACGCACTACCCCTAGAAGAATTTTCGCCAAAGCGTAGAGTTGTCGTGTGAGAAATCGACTAGCAATGACCGTATTGTTAATTGTGTCCTTAGCCGTTGGTGGGCTCCCTGTAGCGAAAGCAGCCATAACTCCCGGGTCGAAATGTTCGAACGCTGGGGTGCAGCAAATTTACAAAAGCAAGATGTACACCTGCATCAAGCTAGGAGACAAGCTACGTTGGAATAATGGAGAAAAAGTCCCTGTATCTTCTGCCTCATCCCCAAAAAATCCTACTGCTAAGAAAAATCCTCGAATACCTTGTAGGGCAGACCAAGAAATAATTCTTGTCCAGATTGAACGAAACCTGTTTTCAGCTAGACAAACCTTGGGTGACTTACAATCGAAGTGGCAGTTGGCGAATTTGACTTTAGGAATTGATTCGAAGCAAGACCTTTTGATGAATCAAATTCAAGTTGAGATGGATAATCTTGATCTTTATATGAAAAATTTAGTTGCCAACCGAGAGAAAATTACAAAACTATGTATACCTAAAAGCGAAATTTCAACTAGTGACAAGCCAACGACAACTCCACCATCAAAACGTCAATGTACAACAACTGAAATCTCAATGATACGCAGTCTTGTCAGTAAGCATTTAGCGCTGAACCGACAAGTTGATTTTTTTCAAGCAGAGATTGACAACCAAAAAGATCTAATTAGCAAGTACCTTTTACTTGGGAAAATGGAGTCTATCGCTCGTGCAAACTTAATTATTGAAGAACAAAGTAGTTTGAAGGATTCCACGTATACACAAGCCTCTTTAGTGAAGCGACAATTTGATATAGCGAACTCAGCTTGCCTGAATTCTGGAATCAAGTCGATTGAAGATTCAATTGCTCAAGCAGCAGCCGACAAAGCTAAAGCCGACAAAGCTAAAGCCGACAAAGCTAAAGCCGACAAAGCTAAAGCCGACAAAGCTAAAGCCGATAACTTAGCGAAAGTCTGTGTCGTTGGAGGGGCCTGCAAGATTGGAAATACCGGCCCTGGGGGTGGCGAAGTCTTTTATGATGCAGGAAGTCAACAATCCTGGGGACGGTATTTGGAGTTTGCACCAGAGGGTTGGTCTGAATCGGGGAAAGACCCTAAAACAACCTGGTGCAATGTCAGTGATGTGCTTTTGACCAATGCACCAACAATGAACGGGTGGCTGTCTTTTGGCCAAAAGATTGGTGATGGTCTTGGCCAAAAGATTGGTGATGGTAAAAGCAATACAGATTTAATGGTGGCAGGTTGTAACGCAGGTGCAGCTCTAATGACTCGTGCTTATCGTGGCGGAGGACAGAATGACTGGTTCTTACCTTCGAGTGGTGAGTTAAATGAGTTATGTAAATATGCAGGTGGACAAGTCACGGGTGATCCTAAAGTGCCTTGCCGATTGTTCTCCCCGGCTCCATCCAGTGAATTCGGGAAATCGAGTGACTCGAACTACTACTGGTCATCCTCTGAGACTTCATTCAACACAGCGTTGGCGCAATTTTTTGGAAGTGGCAATTGGAACTACGCCTACAAAACAAACCTATACTCCTTGCGTCCAGTTCGCGCCTTCTAGTTACTTGAACCCTTCCAAAAGCAGCCTCGATCCTAAGTGGGATTCTCTAGAGGATTTACGAAGTTATTTCCCGAGCAACACCATTATGTTAGTCTCGTGTGAGCGCTAATACCTCAGCGCTTTCAGAGGAGCACTTTTATGGCAAGCGAGAAGAGCTGGAGCGCTTTAGGCGTTTTCGAGAAGGAAGATAAGGCAAGCATCTTTGGAATCGTTCTTGCTGTGATTACAACTGCTGAAACCTTCAGAAGCGGTGAGACTCCATACAAGCTTTGGATGAGTGCGATTATTTTGGCCTCTGGTCTCTTTATTGCAAAGAAGGCTTATGACGCGGGATCGTATGTGGGAATACTGACTGGCCTCTTTACTTTAATTTGGATTATTCCGTTTTTCGATAAAACTTTCTTTTACTCGATGGATGCCACATTTCTGACTATTCATTCAATCTACTCGATTGCTGTAGCAGTCGGTGCTTACTCCTACCTGAAGAATTAGGAATTAGTTTGTGAATTCCATGTGAACGTGGCTTTTCTCCGCTAAGTGGAGCGTATTTTCGCCCTTCCGGCTGGAAATATTCTCAACTTGCCGTAGGTTATATCTACCTCGGGAAAGACTTTCCCGGATCTTAGAAGGAGAGATTAATGCGCAGTTCTAACCCAGTCCTTAGCGGCCGCGGTTTCGCTCGTATCAACCCAGCTGAAATTGGTACACGTGACCTCAATACACTCGAAGGCCGCCCAACTTCTGCACCAATGTCAATTGACGATGTTGTCATTAAAACTGCCGGGCTCTTTGCAGTCCTCGTAGCAGTCGGAGCTTTTGCATGGCAGGCAAATAATCCAACCTTCGCTCTTGTTGGGCTTCTAGGTGGATTTGCACTTGCAATGGTCAATACATTTTCTAAGAAAGTTCGCCCTGCGCTGATAATTGCTTATGCAGCAGCACAAGGTCTTGCACTCGGAACAATCAGCGCTGTCTTTGAAGCGCAATATGAAGGCATTGTTAGCCAAGCAGTTCTTGGCACAGCGTGTGCATTCGGTGGAGTTCTCCTTGCATACCGCAGCGGAAAGATTCGCGTAACACCTAAGTTTACCCGCGTCATGATGGGTTCACTTATCGGTTACCTTGTCTTTGCTGTCATCACAATGTTTACGGGCCGCCCAACTGGTGGACTTGGATTCCTTATCGCTGTTGCAGCAGTCGGTCTAGCAACAATGTTTATCGTGATGGATCTCGATCAAATCGAGAAGGCTGTTGCAGCACGTGTGCCTCAAGAAGAGTCATGGCGTATGGCATTTGGTCTTATGGTCACACTCGTGTGGCTCTACCTCGAAGTATTGCGATTAATCTCAATCCTTCGCGGTGATGACTAAACTAAAAAAGTAATTAACGAGATTGCCCGAGATGCGAACTTCGCGTCTCGGGCAATTTTGTTGATACAGCAACTGCGATAACCATCAATACTGCACTAGCCAAGAATGCTGGTCGGAATCCATAACCATCAGCGATTGCTCCAAGGACAACAGGTGCAATCATCGCTCCAGCATCACCTGACATCTGGAATAAACCAATTACTTGGCCACCTTTACCTTCCAGAACATCTCCCACAATCGCAGATGGTGTAGTCGACAGAAAAGCCCCGCCAAAGCCCACAATGACGCTTGCTGCAATAAACATCCACGGCTGCGTCGTGAAGGCAATTGCCAGGATAAAGAGAGTTAAGAAAGATGTGCCGATAACTGCCGAATATCGACGGCCGTTGAGATCAGAGAGCTTTCCAGCTTTTAATAGGAGAGCTCCGTTGACAATTGTTGTGATGGTAAATCCGAGACCCATAAAGCTTGGACTCACCTTGATCTCTTCAACCATAAAGAGCGGCAAGATCGAGCGACTCATTCCGAAAAGCACCCAAGCACTACAGAACGAGATAAAGAGTGCGATGCGATAAGGCTTTAGAGCAAGTGCAGAGCGAAGAGTAATTGTCTCGCGCTCTTGCTTTGCTGTTGGTTTTGCAGCAAGTGCAGAATTGCGAAGTAAGAATGCACCGCTGAGGCTAGCAATGATGAGTAAGAAGCCATAGATAATCATTGGTGCGCGTAGAGAGAATCCAGAGAGTGCACCACCAACAACAGGGCCCGCCATCATTCCAATCAGAAATGATCCGTTATACAACGATTGTGCACGTGCGCGATGATCATCATCGACTGCGCGCAACAAGATTGAACCTGCAGCAACGGAGAACATAGAAGAGCCAAATCCGCCGACCGCACGAAAGACCAGAAGCTGCTCGTAGTTCTGAGCTAAACCTGCAGCAAAAGATGTCAGCGAAACAAATCCGATTCCGAATGAATAAACGAGACGCTCACCGAAGTGATCAACGAGTTTTCCTGAAATCAGACCTGTTGCAAAACGTGCAAAGGCAAAAGCCGAGAGAATTGCACCTACTTGCGCATGGTTGACGCCAAAAGAACGTGCAAAGAGCGGCAACGTTGGTGAGATGATTCCAAAACCAACTGCAACAAAGAACGATGCGAAGACAAGAACTCCAACTTCGCGCGGAAAATGTGCGAGAGGGTTTGAGAACTTACTCTTCATCGATATCGACTCCTAAGGGCTCGGCTTAACCGAGCGCCTCACCAGCTGCATCATTGCGCGCCGCCGCATAATCAGCGTTGGTGCGAAGGGGAGTCTCGCGCAAGAAGAGAGCGACGATAAATCCGACTGCCACGACAGGTGCTGCAACAAGGAAGACCATATGGAATGAATCCACAAATGCGTTGAGCGCAGTTACCTGTCCTTCTGGAGATAAGGCGCCAATAGCTGCAGTGTTGTTCTGGATTAACTCTGCCTGCTCTGGCGCAAAACCAGAGTCCAACAAGTAATGACCTAATCGACTAGTGAGAATCGTTCCGAATAAGGCGGTGCCAAAGACGGAACCGAGCGAACGGAAGAATGTATTGGAGCTAGTGGCAACACCCATATCTTTGAAATCAACAGAGTTCTGCAGCGCAATAACAATGGTCTGCATAGATAGACCAAGACCTGCCCCCACCATGATTGCATAGATAGAAAGCTCCCAGAACGGAGTGTCGATATCGAGACGAACCATTGCAAGAATTCCTAGAGTCATAATTGCTGTGCCCATGATTGGGAAACGCTTGTAATGACCGTGCTTTGAGATCAACTTTCCACTGACAATTGACGTCGTGACGATTCCAAGCATCAAAGGAATCAATTTGAGTCCTGCTTCAGTCGCTGAATATCCCTTTACGACCTGCATGTAGAGAGGCAACATAACAATGGCGCCGAACATGCCGGCGCCGATGATTGCGCCGAGAATAGATGTCATAGTAAAAGTGTGATTCTTAAAGAGAGTTAAGGGAATGATCGGTTCTATAGCTTGTGACTCCCATTTAAGGAAGACTCCGGTAAGAATAAAGCCAATAGCAAAGTAGGTCAGTGTCTTTGAATTACCCCAACCCTCTTGTGGCCCATATATCGAAACAGCGAGAAGAGTTGTTGTAACTGCGGTAACGAGAAGAATCGCGCCAATGTAATCAATCCTATGTTCACGTTTTACCTTCGGAATATGTAGAACTGCTGATGTAATCACAAGAGCAGCAATTGCAAATGGAATATTGATGTAGAAGATCCAACGCCATCCGGCGATACCGAGAATAGTCTCGCGGTCTGAGAAGAAGCCGCCGAGCAATGGGCCAGCAACTGATGAGAGGCCCCAAACAGCGCCAAAATAACCTTGATAACGGCCGCGTTCGCGGGGCGGGACGATATCTCCAATGATTACGAAGGTCAGCGCCATAAGCCCGCCTGCGCCAAGTCCTTGGACTGCGCGAGTAGCGATGAGCTGCGTCATATCTTGCGCAGCACCTGCTGCAATAGAACCGATTAAGAATGTAACGATTGCAAATTGAAAGACTACGCGACGTCCATAGAGATCAGAAATCTTTCCATAGAGTGGAGTCGATGCAGTTGAAGTAAGTAGGTATGCAGTGACTACCCATGTGTAATGGTCTAGGCCATTGAAATCTTCGACGATGCTCTTAAGAGCTGTAGAGACAATTGTCTGATCAAGGGCTGCAAGAAGCATTCCCGTCATGAGGCCGCCGAGAATAATCATAATCTCGCGGTGTGAATGTTCCTTGGTGGGTGCGTTAGTCATCATAGATTGGTAAGTTTACCGCGTGAAATCAGTTATCGCCGAAAGCCTCGTAAAGACCTATGACAAGGGCAAAGTTCGCGCACTTGATGGTTTAAATCTAGATGTTGAAGAAGGAACAGTATTAAGCGTTCTTGGACCTAATGGTGCTGGAAAAACTACATGTGTTCGCATCCTGACAACACTTTTGCGTGCAGACTCAGGAAACGCACAGGTTGCAGGAATCGATGTAATGAAGAATCCGGAGAAGGTCCGTGAAGTAATCGGATTATCTGGTCAATATGCAGCTGTTGATGAAATTCTTACAGGTTATGACAACTTGGTGATGTTTGGAGAGTTGTATCACTTAGGTAAGAAACAAGCGGTAGTTCGAGCAAATGAGCTCCTTGAGCGCTTTTCACTCACAGATGCTGCAAAGCGTCCTATTAAGACTTATTCAGGTGGAATGCGTCGCAGACTCGATCTCGCTGCATCTCTAATCGTTAAGCCAAAAGTTCTCTTTCTTGATGAGCCAACTACGGGCCTTGATCCTCGTGGTCGCCAAGAGATGTGGGGCGTTATTCAGGAGCTCGTTAAGGGTGGCGTAACGCTTCTACTCACAACACAGTATCTTGAAGAAGCCGATCAGCTGGCAGACGATATTGCCGTAATTGATACCGGAAAAGTTATTGCCCGCGGCACATCTGATGCTCTCAAGAAGCAGGTTGGCGGAGAACGCCTTGAAGTTGTAGTCGAACAGCAACATGTTGCCAAGACTCTCGAGATTGTCTCTGCAGTAAGTGGTCATAAAGCATCACTTGATGAAGGTCTGCGCCAAGTTACCGCGCCAGTTTCAACAGGCTCGGTCGCACTCTTTGAAGTATTGAAATCACTCGATGCAGCCGGAATCCACGCACTTGATGTCGGCCTCAAGCGCCCATCACTTGACGATGTCTTCCTTGCCCTCACCGGCCACGCTGCAGAAGTGAAGAAGGAAGAGGTAAGCAAGTGAGAACCCTTAACGATATTTTCATCATTACTCGCAGACAACTTCTCTTGCTCACTCGCGTTCCCGAAGTCTTAATCTTCTCAACGATCCAGCCGGTGATGTTTGTGCTTCTCTTCCGCTACGTATTCGGAGGCTCTATCGATACCGGACAGCCTGGTGGCTATGTGCAGCTACTGATGCCTGGAATCTTCGTGCAGACAGTTGCCTTTACTCTCGCTGGAACTGCTTCAGGTCTTGCAGAAGATATGAAGAAAGGTCTCATCGATCGCTTTAGATCTCTGCCAATTTCTCAATCTGCACTTGTGATTGGAAGAACGCTGGGAGATTCACTTCTCAACATCGTCGTTCTTGCCGTTATGGGCGCCACCGGATATTTAGTTGGATGGCGACCATCAGGTGGGCTTCTCAATGTTGCACTCGGTTTCCTCTTCCTGCTTCTCTTCGGTTACGCGCTTTCTTGGGTCGGAGTCCTCGTTGGTCTCTCAGCAAAAGATGCCCGCGTTGTTCAGAATGTCAGCTTTATCGTCACATTCCCTCTGACATTTCTTTCCAATGCTTTTGCGCCAACAACAGGTATGCCACGTGCCCTGCAGTACTTTGCAGAGTGGAACCCTGTGTCAACCATGGTTGCTGGATGCCGGGAGCTATTTGGACTTGAGAATCAATTTGGTGCTACTGCCGGATCATTCCCAAGTGAGAATCCGCTCATTACATCGCTCTTTTATATGGTGGTAATAATGGTGATCTTTATTCCACTAAGCGTTCGCAAGTATCGCAATTACGCTGACTAAAAATGATTAAGCGTAGAACTCAGCAGCCTTAATTTCGACTTTAATTTCGCGACCGTTCGGCGCTGTGTAAGAGACCGTTGAACCGATCTCTGCACCCAAAACAGCTGATCCAAGTGGAGATTTCTCAGAGTACACATCGAGATCGCCAGAAGAGATTTCGCGTGAACCGAGAAGGAACTTCATCTCATCGCCGGCAATCACTGCAGTAACAACCATGCCCGCTCCAACTTTTCCATCTGCGCTAGCTGGGGGAGTTCCGATGTGAGCATTCTCTAACATCTGCTTGAGCTGGCGAATACGCGCTTCCATCTTTCCTTGCTCATCGCGAGCAGCATGGTAGCCGCCGTTCTCTTTGAGGTCCCCTTCTGCACGAGCTGCTTCAATCTTCGCAGTAATCTCTTTACGACCTTCACCTTCAAGGTGTGCGAGTTCAGCAGCTAAGCGATCGGCTGCTTCTTGTGTTAACCACGTTTGTTGTGAACTCATAAGGAGTAATGCTACGGGATGGGAATTGATTAGAGAATTCGGCAGCTAGAAATACCTGCATTGACCGCAGGCGCACGCGTAGGAATAACGACGTTGACCTGTACTGATCGTTTGCCTGCCGGGATTACTTCTTCAATCTGGCCAACGACGTTCTTCTCGTAATCGCGGGCGGTCAAGGTGCAGCTCACTACATCGGACCCATCGCCACGTTCGATAAGAATTCTTATGACAGGTTTGCGTGGATCATCAGTGGTAAACGAGATGAGTTCTGATCTCAATACAGGAGTGGATTGATAGAGGCCGGCCCAGAGCAACCATGCACCGCCGGCGATACCGAAGGCGATTGCGTAACGCTTCCAGACCTTTACAGGCTTGATTCCATAGCGATCATTGAAATCGAAGTGTTCTGATTCATGTTGGCCTTGCTCCCGCGACATGGGAGAATCCTCTCATGACTGAAGATGTAGAAGTTGGTGTCGCTGGTTCCTTGACCATGATTGTTCTCTTCTCATCGGTCGCATTCTTGATGAGAAGTTTCTATAAGCGTTATCAGCGTATGAATAAAGATGGCGCAGAACGCGAGAACGAAGGCAGCAATTAAGAGAGTTCTACAAGGCTTCACAGTCCTTGTTCTGTTTTCAATATTTCTCGGATTAGGTTATTGGCAGCTCACTCGCGCCAATGAGATGCAGAACCCGAAAGTTGTTGCAGTCGATAGAAATGTTTATCCGCTGACAGAACTCTCTGACCCAACCGGCAGCGTTCCGGTAGATAGCATCGGCAAATTTGCGACTACTGCGGGAAATTACATCGCAAATTACAAAGCCCCAAATCAAATTGATGGAGATGGTGTTGTCGCAGATTGGGAAGTTGTCCTTCTGCAGAATGAGACCGATACAGCGATTCTCGTTGTGCGCGGGCTGTGGAAGGATCGCTTACAGGAACCAAATATCGCAATGTCGAACTGGGTAGAGGTTGTTGGAACTCTGATGCCTCGCCAATTTGATGATCGCGCCGCGAACACGACTTCACAGTTGTCTCGCCTAGATAGCAGCATTCTTGTCAGTACAACGGATCTTCAGCTCTACGACGGATTCATCATGGCGACGAGCGAGAAATTGCGAGCAGCTTCTGTGGAGCGACAGAGAGTCCTTCCGCCGAAACTAACTTCAGGTGTTCCTGGGTATTACTGGCAACATATCTCCTACGTTGTTGTCTGGTGGTTCATGGCTGGCCTTGTCTTATGGATGCCGTTCTACAAGCGCCGCGAAGATAAGTTATAGAGTTAGACCATGAGCCAGAACCCATTCAAGAGCCCTTCGAGCGCAGCGCTTACTCGGTTCCGCCTCTTGGCTGTCCTGTGTGGCGTAAACCTTCTCCTTTTGATCTTCGCCTATATGCCTGCCAAATACTTATTTGATGCGATTGAAACCAATAAGTGGCTCATCGCAATCCCAATCGCTCACGGGTATCTCTATATTGTTTACATCCTGACCGCCCTCCAAATTGGCGTGCAGAAGCGGATGCGTTTTCTAACTATTCTCTGGCTGATCGCTGCTGGAACTCTTCCCTTCGCCTCATTTGTCGCTGAGCGAAAAGTCGTTAAGAAGTATTCCTAAGGAGCCCTCACTTTCGAAGGCCTTGGGTTTGAAGGTTAACGTTTCATTACATCTGCGCACCTAATGGCGTGTCGCACCAAAAGTCCGATTTATTAGTTCTATCTTTTACGAGTCAGAAGCACCTTCCGATCTCTTCCCCCGTGAGCACCTTCACGAAGCACAATTAAAGAGAATGGTTTGGCCTTGGCTACTTCAAAGTCTGCTGCGAGCGGGAAGAGCAAAACTTCTCGAAAGACCTATGTTTTAGATACTTCAGTGCTGCTGGCAGATCCAGGAGCCTTATCTAAATTTGAAGAGCATGAAGTCATCATCCCCATTGCGGTGATTGGTGAACTTGAAACTAAACGCGACCATCCTGAACTCGGCTACTTTGCCCGCGCCGCCCTTCGCGCACTTGATGATCTGCGCATCGAACATGGTCGCCTCGATACTCCACTGACAGTGACGCCAGAAGGTGGCACTCTCTCTGTTGAGCTTAACCACACTGATTTAAGCACTCTGCCCCATGGATTTCTGCGTGATGGCACCAATGATTCGCGCATCTTGGCAATCTCCAAGAATTTAATGTCAGATGGAAAGCACGTCGTTCTCGTTACAAAGGATCTTCCACTTCGCGTTAAAGCATCATCAGTCGGTGTTGAAGCTCAGGAATATTTGGCAGAGCTAGTCTCCAATAGCGGGTGGACTGGAATCGAGGAGCTCTCTGTTGGGCATAACATCATCGATGAGCTCTATGCATCTGATCGCGCAGATCATGAAGCGGCTCATAAGTTTCCAGTTCATACCGGAATCGTTCTCCACTCTGAAAAAGGGAGCGCACTTGCTCGAGTTACAGAAGGAAAGCAACTTCAACTAGTTCGCGGAGATCGCCAAGCATTCGGACTTCATGGACGAAGTGCAGAACAACGCATTGCTCTGGATCTTCTGCTCGATGAAAGTATCGGAATCGTCTCCCTCGGCGGTCGCGCAGGAACAGGTAAATCGGCGCTCGCTCTCTGTGCCGGACTTGAAGCGGTGATGGAGAAGCGGCTGCATAAGAAGGTCGTGATCTTCCGCCCGCTATATCCAGTCGGGGGACAAGAGCTTGGCTACTTGCCAGGCAGTGAAGGCGAGAAGATGTCGCCTTGGGCGCAGGCGGTCTTCGATACTTTGGGCGCACTCGTTAGCCAAGCGGTCATCGATGAAGTCATAGACCGCGGGCTGATTGAAGTTCTGCCGCTGACCCATATCCGTGGGCGCTCACTTCACGATGCTTTTGTCATCGTCGATGAGGCGCAATCTCTGGAACGCGGCGTACTGCTGACCGTCCTCTCTCGTATCGGCCAATCCTCACGGGTTGTCCTGACCCACGACGTTGCCCAGCGCGATCATTTGCGGGTTGGGCGCCACGATGGCGTGGTAGCGGTGGTCGAAACGCTCAAGGGCCACCCGCTCTTCGCCCATGTGACGCTGACCCGATCAGAGCGCTCGCCAATTGCCGCCCTTGTGACCGAGATGCTCGAGGGGCCACAGGCTTAAGGCCACTGTCATTCCCGGATTTACCCCCTATTTAAATCTCACAGTCACAAATCGGACATATAGGACTTTGCCCTATCTGACCTGCACTTTTACCCATCCACAGAGCCATAGTTTTCTGTGAATTTGCGACCCACGCAGGCCAAAATTTGCGACACCCCCTCATGCTTGCAACTCTTTACCCATTCCCCGCAGGCCCATTCACCTCATTTGAGGTTATGGCGCCATGGGTAAGAGAACAAGAAGAGAGAAAGGAGCAGTGATGAAAGAGTTATTCGCAGAAGCTTTTGCTAGAACTAAGGCAGACCTTCAGCAGTTCTTCGCTGCCCTGCTCTCGCTGAAGATCACCAAGAAGAACTCTGCCGCTCTCTGGGCGGTCATCGCTTCGATGATCTTCCTCGGTACCGCTCAGCCAACGGCCTACGGTCTGGAATTTCCCATGACTACCCGCCTCGCTCTTCCTGACTCAGCGAATCTGACAAGTAAAAATCTGACGGTTAAGAGCGGCCTTCCAATGGTCTCGCTCTCGAGCCAGATGTCTGAGATGGCGATCGTTGCCGACCTCAGCCGCCAGGTTGAACTTGCCCGCACCAAGTCAGGTGCCAAGAAGGTCGCCCGCGAAATCATGAAGAGCGAGTACAAATGGGGCGAGTATCAGTACACCTGCCTAAACAAGCTCTGGACAAAAGAGAGCCACTGGAATTACAGAGCTCATAACAGACGTTCGGGTGCACACGGAATTCCTCAGGCACTTCCAGCGATCAAGATGGATGTTGTCGCAGATGATTGGCGCACCAACCCAGTTACTCAGATTCGTTGGGGACTTCGCTATATCGATATCCGTTACGAGACTCCATGCCGCGCATGGTCAAAGTTCACTCGTAGCCGTTACTACTAAAAACTAATACTTAGTTCTCGGGTTTCTTGCCGATCGTTAATGGTCGCATCGTTTCAGCGAAGAAATCATTTCCTTTGTCATCGACAACGATAAATGCAGGGAAGTCCACCACATCAATCTTCCAGACCGCTTCCATTCCGAGATCTTCAAAGTCGAGAACTTCAACTTTCTTAATGCAATCTTGAGCAAGGCGGGCAGCAGGACCACCGATGGAGCCAAGATAGAAACCACCATGTTTTGCACATGCATCGGTAACTGCCTTTGAACGATTTCCCTTTGCAAGCATCACAAATGATCCGCCATTTGCTTGGAAGTAATCAACGTAAGAATCCATACGGCCAGCTGTTGTTGGACCAAATGACCCTGATGCCATTCCAGTTGGAGTCTTCGCCGGACCTGCGTAGTACACCGCGTACTTCTTCATATATTCAGGCATTGGCTTACCTGCATCGAGCATCTCTTTGATTCTCGCATGAGCGATATCGCGAGCTACAACGATGGTGCCGGTCAGTGAGACGCGAGTCTTTACTGGATGCTTGGAAAGTTCGGCACGAATGGCATCCATTGGCTGATTGAGATCGATAGAGACAACGTTGTCGTTGAGATGCTCATCAGTTGTCTCTGGCAGGAAGTGCGCTGGTTCTGTTTCTAACTGCTCGAGGAAGATTCCATCCTTTGTAATCTTCGCCTTTGCTTGGCGATCTGCAGAACAAGAGACGGCGATAGCGATAGGAAGCGATGCTCCGTGGCGCGGCAGGCGAATAACGCGGACATCGTGGCAGAAGTACTTACCACCGAACTGTGCGCCAATGCCTAACTTCTGAGTTAACTTAAAGACTTCTTCTTCAAGTGCAAGATCGCGGAATCCGTGGCCGGTCGCTGCATCGCCACTTGTAGGCAGGTTGTCGAGGTAGTGAGTGCTGGCAAGCTTTGATGTCTTCACTGTGTGCTCGGCACTTGTTCCGCCAATAACAATTGCAAGGTGATATGGCGGGCATGCAGCCGTTCCGATTGAACGTAACTTTTCATCGAGCCAATTCATAAATGAAGCTGGATTCAGTACCGCTTTTGTCTCTTGATACAAGAAAGATTTATTGGCGCTACCGCCACCTTTAGCGATAAACATAAAGTTGTATTCATCTTGATGATCGCTATCTGCATAGATCTCAATCTGTGCGGGCAAGTTATTTCCTGTGTTCTTCTCTTCCCAGGTTGTAACTGGTGCCATCTGCGAATAGCGCAGGTTAAGTTTTGTAAATGCGTCATAGACGCCCTGAGCTAGTGCGACCTCATCTTTAGAAGTTGTCAGAACATACTGACCCTTCTTGCCCATTATCAGCGCAGTGCCGGTGTCTTGGCACATTGGCAAGATTCCACCTGCTGCGATATTGGCATTCTTTAAGAGGTCGAGTGCAACGAATCGGTCATTTGCCGAGGCTTCAGGATCTTTCAAAATCTTTGCCAACTGCCCCAAGTGTTCTGCGCGCAGGTAGTGTGAGATATCGTGAATTGCAGTCTCCGTCAGCAGCGTTAGCGCCTCTGGAGTTACCTGCAGAAATTCCTTATCGCCAAGCTTTACAACGCTGACGCCTTCTTTACTGATCAGTCGGTACTGAGTTGTATCTTCACCGAGCGGAAGAAGATCAGAATATGAAAATGTTGGAGACATTACTCAGCGGCCTTCTTACTCGCATCAATCTTCTTGCGGGCACCATCTAGCCACTCTTGGCAGATCTTCGCTAACTCTTCACCGCGTTCCCAGAGCTTGAGCGACTCTTCAAGTGTCGCGCTCCCATCTTCAAGGGATTCAACGATCTCAGCGAGTTCATCGCGAGCTGCTTCATAGGAAGGCTTCTTCTCAGTGGCTGCCATAGGGACAATCTACTCTCTTGTATTTACCGTTGCAGTCGTCTCGCCTTTGGCTACGCGAATGCGGAGTTTGGTGCCACCCTTGATCTTCGATGCATCACGGACGATGGAGCCATCTTCTAACTGCACCACTGAATAACCGCGGTCCATAGTCGATTGTGGTGAGAGCGAACGAAGGTGTGCCTGAATTCCCTTCAGCTCTTTCCTCTCAATTTCAAGTAGCGATGCAAAGCCTCTGATTGAGCGATCTCGTAAAGATTTGATCTCATCGCGTCGTGAAGTAACCATGACGCTTGGATCTTTCATCACAGGTCTATTTCGCAACTGGCTGATGAGATTGCGTTCGACCTCGATTGTAGATTGCAAGGTGCGAAACATCCGGTCGCGGATCTTCTCGATATCACTGATCTCTTGAGCGATATCGGGAACAACGCGCTTTGCAGCATCTGTCGGTGTTGATGCTCGGTAATCGGCAACGTAATCAAGAAGAGGTGAATCTTTCTCATGGCCGATTGCACTGACTATCGGAGTCAGGCACTCAGATGCCAGACGAATCAGCGACTCATCGCTAAAGGGCAAGAGATCTTCAAAAGATCCGCCACCGCGAGTAATGATGATGACTTCAACATCTGGGTTCGCTTCTAATTCAGCAAGGGCTGCAGAAACCTCAACGACTGCAGCAGCTCCCTGGACGGTTACTTCACGGATCTCGAATTCAACGGAAGGCCAACGTCTACGAGCATTTTCCACTACATCTTTCTCGGCATCGGTATTTCTTCCGCAGATGAGACCAACTTTGCGCGGAAGTTTAGGTAGAGCAACTTTTCGATCAGCGCTAAATAAACCTTCGGCAGCTAATTTCTCTTTCAGCG
>JACCDT010145629.1_pt1 | contig 15754 bp, 14 predicted proteins | sample 7446291 | NCBI WGS metagenome assembly JACCDT01 (sample SAMN15323446, study PRJNA562643) | freshwater metagenome | isolation source: river surface water | place: USA:Blue River Watershed | collected 2017-08-17 | reverse complement strand
TGGCGCGGAACTCGAAGACCTGCGCACCTACACGCGGCACCTCATGGGTCGCATGGAAGCCGACCTGGGCACGGGCATCGATTGGGTGGCCGTCAACCACTGGAACACCGACAACCCGCACACGCACATCGTGCTGCGCGGCAGGGACCAGACCGGCCACGACCTCATCATCGCGCGCGACTACATCGCCCATGGCATGCGGCTGCGCGCGAGCGAACTGGCGACCGAATGGCTCGGACCGCGCACCGAGCGCGAGATCCGCGAGGGCCTGCTGCGCGAAGTAAACCAGGAGCGCTGGACCAGCCTGGATCGCGGCCTGCAGCAGCAGGCCCACCAGTCGCGCGAAGGCGTGGTGGATCTGACGGCCGGCGACGCCACGCGCCAGCCCCGCACGCTGCTGATCGGCCGGCTGCAGCTGCTCACCGCCATGGGGCTGGCCGAGCCGGACGGCATCAACCGCTGGCGGCTGCGGCCGGACATCGAACCCACGCTGCGCGCAATGGGGGAACGCGGCGACATCGTGCGGACCATGCAGCGCGCGCTCGGCGCGCAGCAGCGCGAGATGGCCGTCTTCACGCCGGGCGAGGCCGCGCAGCCGGTGGTCGGCCGCGTGGTCGGCAAGGGCCTGGCCGACGAGCTGCAGGAGCGCGGCTACCTCGTGGTGGACGGCATCGATGGCCGTGCGCATTACGTCGCGCTGCCGGCCGGCACCGAACTCGGGCAGTTCCCGGCGGGCGCCGTGGTCGAGGCACGCGGCGCGGCCGAGGGGCGGGCCGTGGACAAGACCATCGCCGGGCTCGCCGAGGGTGGCCTGTACCGCACCGACCATCACCTCGCGTTGCTGCGGGCGCAGCCCGTTCGCGGCGATCCGCAGGAGACCGTCGCTGCGCATGTGCGCCGCCTGGAAGCACTGCGCCGAGCCGGCTTGGTGGAGCGCATCGCCGAGGGCGTCTGGCGCGTGTCAGCTGATCTGCCCGAACGGGCGCGGCAGCACAACGCACAGCGTCTGGTCGGCGGGAGTGTGACGCTCCAGTCGCACTTGCCCATCGAGCGTCAGGCGCGCGTGATCGGCGCGACCTGGTTGGACCGACAGTTGATCGGTGCCGCGTCCGGCATCGCTGACAAAGGCTTCGGTGGCGAGTTGCGCGAGGCGCTACGCCAGCGCTGCGACTTCCTCGTCGAGCAGGGCTTGGCCGAGCGGCGCGGCGCGCGCGTCGTGCTTGCGCGCAACCTGCTGGGCACGCTGCGCGAGCGCGATCTCGAAGCGGCCGCGCGCGGCATCGTCGGTGAGACGGGATTGCCATACCGGCCGGCAGTGGACGGAGAGCGCGTGACCGGCGTCTACCGCGGCAACTTGTTGCTGGCCAGCGGTCGCTTCGCGATGCTGGGCGACGGGCTGGGTTTTACCCTGGTGCCGTGGAAGCCGTTACTCGACCAACGCATCGGTCGGCAGGTAGCGGCGATCGTGCGCGGGAGCGGAGTTACTTGGGAGGTCGTCCCGCAACGCGGCCCAGCGATATGAGTGTCGTTGCGCGCACGAGATAGCAGTGTTTAAGTGGATCTGCCAACTGATAGTCCCTCAGGGTGCCCGAGGGCAGCCGCTCGAGGTCGAGTTCGCTCTTGAACTCGGCATGGAACTGCTTGTGCGCGCCACACGCGACGCGCTGACCAAGCTCGACGCCAACCTCGAGCGGCTGCTGGCCTGACCCGTGACCCGAAACCTGGTGGGGGTCTCTGGTGGTTAAACCACAGGGCCTGGGGATTTGGTCTTGTCACCATAGCTGCGGAACATGCCCGCACGCACGTCCGTCTGGACGCCGTAAGGAGGGATAGGGTAGCGCAAGCCATTGCCAGCCAGACGCTCCACGCCAAGAACCGCTTGTGCCAATTGTGCTGGCTTGAGTGCCAGCAACAGTTCATCGTCGGCCACCCCCCCGTAGCGCCGCTCAGGGAAACAAGGCAGGGCCAAGCTGGGTTCACCTGTGGCCAGGGCGCGGCCCCATGAATCCGCACAAGCCGACTCGCCCACGGCCCCCCATTCGAGCTTACGATAGCCCGACCACTGAAGACCATTGATCAGCAGGATCATTTGTGCGGGATTGGCATAGACCAGCACGATATCGGGATCCAGCAGTCGGCCAGCGTTCAGCGGCGACACAGCCATGGCGCAAAAACGCCCATGCGGGACACAGTGCATTGCACGCTGGTGAGCGGTAGCGTCTTCCAGCGTGGCGAACCAGACGCCGACGAGCGGGGCCCCCTGGTTGAATGCCTCGTCACGCGGTGATAAGCCCAGGACAGCGCTGCACTGCGGGCCGAACAGATCGGCAGCCGTGATCCCCACGGTGTGTCCCAGACGCGCGGCCTGTCCGACGATCTGATCAGCAGTATAGATATTCGATGGGCGTCGGATGCGCGGCACCGCCTGCATCGCCTCCTCGCTTTCGAACAGCTTCATCGCTACAGGTGTGGTCTTCAGGCGTAGCAAACGAAGCAGCGCATCGACCAGCGCGGCGCCATTCAGCGTTGTATCGTTCTCCGATGCGACATGGGGTTGGGTATGTGGAGTCATGGGGTCTTGTTGTGCTTCTCGGTACCAGTGCCACAGACCTGCCGGTCAAGAAATGTCGTGACGGCCATCGATTCGCGTGCCAAGTTTCCGGATGACCTGATCGTCAATGATCCTGCTGCCGAAAGAGCCCGGGTGCGATCAATTTCATGTAGGTGTCGACCAGCCGAGCCGAGCTTGGCTGCTTCGACTCCTTTAGTAACAACGTCATATAGCTCCGGCATCCCAACAGCATGAACACGACCGCCTTGAGTTCATCATTGTCGAAAGGGCGCAAACGCCCCTCGTCCCGCTCCTTTTGCAGCGCCCGGATATACCGGATGGAAAAACGCTGAATGTGTTCGGAATAGGCCAGCGGTGCGAAAACTTCCGCTTCGTTGAGGAGGCGCAGGAACCCGGGGTTTTCGTCGAAAAACTCGAAATAGGCCAGCAGGCGCTGCCGCTCTTTGTCCGGGCCCGAAGATGTGTGACCCACCCGGTCGCGGATGAAGTCGATCAAGATGTCGCCAATGGCCGGCAGCAATTTGTTGAACAGATCCTGCCGACTTTCGAAGTAGTTATAGAAAGTCCCGCTGGCCACACCGGCCAGCGCAGTGATCTTCGACACCGACGCATTCTCATAGCCTTCCTGGCCCACCACCGTGGCCGCAGCCGCCAGCAACGAACGGCGCGTCTGGTCGACTTTCTCTGCCCTTGTGATTTTTCGACGCATTTCGTTGCTCTTACTGCCTGAGTCAGTCATGACACGCCATCGAACGCCGTCCAGCCGCCGTCCACTGGAATGACTGCCCCGGTCATGTAACTGGCCAAGTCGCTGCACAGCATGAGCACCGGTCCTGCCACCTCATCGGTTGAACCGAACCGGCGCATGGGAATCCTGCGCACGTAGTCCGCTTTCAAGCCTCGGCCAACGGTATTTAGATCGGCAGTCATGGGAGTTTCGACAAAGCCCGGGGCCACGGCGTTGACGCGCACGCCGCACGAGGCTAGATCGCTCGCCATGGTCTGGGTCAGCATGGCGACCGCCGACTTCGACACGCCATAGCCGTTCGATGCCCTGAAGGCGCGCAGGCCGGTCACCGAGCCCACGTTGACGATGGAGCCGCCGGTGTCCTGCTGGCTCATGGCCACAGCGGCTGCTTTGCTCATGCGGTAAGTCCCTCCCAGATTGACATCGATGATTTTCTGCCACTCAGACGTGGCCTGGTCCACTGTCCTGAGGCCGCGCTCGGACACGCCCGCGCAATTGACCAGGATATCCAGGCGTCCGGTCACGGCCGCCGCACGCGCCACCAAGTCGCTGCACGCCGCTTCGTCGCACACGTCCAGACGGGCGTTGCAAATCCCCTGCCAGGCCGAGGCGGGTAGCAACGCTTCGTTGGATCGATCCGCGCTCACCACAATCGCGCCCGCCGCGGCGAGCCGTTCAGCCACCTGCCGACCGATGCCACTGCCACCGCCCGTCACGATGGCCATTTTCCCACCAAAATCAAACTTCATACATCAGGACTCCTAAGGTTGTGCCCGGTGCCTGATTCGTGCCTGTTCCGCCAGGGACGCTGCGGCGTGAGCCGGCTCCGACAATGCGAGCCCACCATCGACACCCGGCATTCAACGAGCCGTCAGGCCGCCATCGGCCAAGTAGGTGGCCCCGGTGCAAAAGGAAGCGTCATCGCTGCAGAGAAAAGCGGTGATGGCGGCAATCTCGTGAGTACTGCCATAGCGGCCCAGCGGGATGCTGGCGAAGCCCCGCCGGCGCGCCACCTCCAGGTCGCCGGTGCTGCGGTCGACCGACTCCATCATCGCCGTTTCCACCGGCCCGGGGTTCACACAGTTGACGCGGATGCCGAAAGGCGCGGCCTCGAGAGCGGCGGATTTCATGAGGCCGACTACCGCATGCTTACTCGCGACGTAGGGCGCCATGCCGATCGTGCCCTTGAGACCGGCGGTGGACGCGGTGATGGTGATCGCGCCCCCGCGGTGCTCCCGCATGTGACCCAACAGGCGCGACAGCCACAGGAACACGCCGCGCACGTTGACCGCGAGGATGCGGTCGAAATCCTCGACGGCCACCTCGTGCAGAGGGATGCGCAGGCTCACGATGCCGGCGTTGAGTACCGCGGCATGGATGCGGCCACAATCGGTCTGGATCCTGTCGAAGACCTGCTCGGTTTGCGCGGCGTCCGAAACATCGACCGCGTAATGGTGGGTGTCTTTCCCCAGCCGCTCGGCCACAGCCGCCAATGCCTGCTCGTCGCGATCCAGCAGAATCAGGCTGGCGCCTTCATCGGCTAGACGCTGAGCGATGGCGGCACCGATGCCGGCTGCGGCGCCAGTGATCAGCACATGGCGGCCGTCGAACCGCCGCGAAGAGGGAGATGATGGGAGATTCATGTGAGATCCATTCGGTCAAAAAAGAACACCGGAGCACAGTCCGGCTCAGTCGGACACATTGGCGCCCCGTTCGATGAAGATTAGACGGTCGAAGTCGGAGGCTTGTCCCTTCCGGTCCGACTGCGCCAACAGGATCGAGACGCCCGACGCCCGTGCCCTGCCCACGGCTTCCACCAGCCGCTGGGACAGCACTGGCGAAACCCCTTCGAAGGGTTCGTCCAGCAGCAGCAGCTTTTCACCGCACATCAAGGCCCGCCCCAAGGCCACCAGCTTCTGCTGCCCACCGCTCAGGGAGAGCGCGGGCGAGTCCATGAATTCGTGCAGTTCCGGCACCATGGCGCACACCTGCTCCATCCGTGCGTTCAGGTCATGCAGGCCTCGGGCCCAGACCGGTATGGCCAGGTTCTGGCGCACGCTCAAGGCCCCAACCAAGCCACGATCTTCCGGCATGTAGCCGATGCCCAGGCAGACACGCTCGTGTGCGGGCATGCCCAGCATGGTTCGCCCGTCGAACTGCACATCACCGCCCTCCGGGCGAAGAAGACCCAGGACGGTCTTCAGCAAGGTCGTCTTGCCCGCGCCATTGCGACCGATCAGGCCGACCATCTCGCCGTCGCCGATATCCAGCGAGAACCCGGTGAGGATGCGGGCCTTTCCCAGGCTCACAGCGACGCGATCCACACTCAGTCGATGTTTCATACCTGCCTTGTTCCCGTTACAGACTCGATGACGACCGGGTTCGAAAACACCTCCACCGGCAGGCCATCGGCCGCGACCTCACCCGCGACAAATGCCAGCACCCGGTCCGAGAAATGCCGCACGATCTCCATGTCGTGCTCAACCAGAATCGTCGTCATTTTTTCGCCTTCGACGACGTGGAGTACCTTTTCCATCAGCGCGATCTTTTCCTGCTCGCTGACCCCGCTGGTGGGTTCGTCCAGCAGGAGCAGGCGAGGCTTGGCCACCAGGGCCATGACGATGTCGAGCAGTTTGCGCGTGCCGCCTGCCAGACCATGCGGCATGGCGTCCCGGTACTGCCAAAGATCCAGCTCGCCGAGAAAATGAGCGCAGGCGTCTTGGTGCTCGGCACTGACAGCCCGGCGCAGCGAATACCCCCGGCCGACGTCGCCGATCACCGCGGCAGTCATCAGGTTCTCCCATACCGTCAGGCCATCGAACAACTGGGGGATCTGGAACGAGCGCCCCAACCCGGCGGAAACGATCTTGCGCGGCGGCCAGTTGGTGACATCGGTGCCGAACAGGCGCACCGCACCGGCATCGGGAGTCACGTAGCCTGTGACCATGTTGATGAAGGTAGTCTTGCCGGCCCCATTGGTGCCGATGATGCTGACGATCTCTCCCGGCGAGAACCGAAGAGTGATGTCCCTGGCAGCCACCACGGAGCCGAACTTCTTGTTCAGCCCCTGGACCTCCAGCGCCCAGTTCCCGCTCATGCTGATCCTCCCGGGCGCCTCGCTCGGGCGAGGAGCGACAGCCGACGAAACCAGCTGTCCAAGCCGTTGGGCAGCAGCAGCACGATGGCCAGCAGCATGATGCCCAGGCCGCCTTGCCAGGTGTAGGGAAACATCGCCGACGACACGACGCGCATGGCTTCGATCATGAGCGAGGCGGCGAATATGGCGATGGCCTGGCTGGAGTTGCCTAGGATAGCGATGAGGACCAGCTCGCCGGAATGCGTCCAGTAGGCCGTCTCGGGCGTCACATGGCCGGTGATCGCCGCATTCAGCGCTCCGCCCACGCCCGCCAGTACACCGGAATAGACAATCGACACCCACACAGCCGAACGCACATCGGCCCCCAGGTAGGTGACCCGGATATCGTTGGCGCCAACTGCGCGGGCGATCCACCCGATGCGCGAGTCTAGAAACCGGTTGGTCAGGTAGAGGGCCGCAGCGGCCACCGCGCCGGCGCCCAGCAGCATGATGCTCGGGCGGATGTCTTGCAAAGGTGCGTATCCGATTAGGCTGGGAGCGGGTGCATTGAATCCGTCAGTGCCGCCGAGCGCGGCCACATTGGCCAACGACCCATAGAGCACCATCGAGAAGGCCAGGGTCAGCATGGCGAAGAAAATGCCGCTGTACCGTTTCATGAAAGCGCCGAGTATGAAGTTGACCACGCCGGCGGCGAGGCCCGCCAGCAGGCAATTCAGGAACAGGTCGTTCACGCCGATGAGTCGGGGTAGCAACGCGGCTGTATAGCTGCCGACGCACAGGGGTAGCGATTGGCCGAACGTGATGTTGCCCGTCTTCATCAACACCGCCACGCCCAGGGCGGCAATGGCACTGGCCAACGCCGCGCTAATGGGGAACAGCATCCAGTCAGGCAGCAGCAACGCCGCTAGGCACACCAGCGCCAGCAGTAGTACAACCTGCCAATCCCATCGTTTCGGTTTCAAGCTGCGCGCCATCTCAGATCCTTCGCGGCGTAATTTGTGGAAACAAGCCCTCGGGCTTGATCAGGAGAACCAGGGTCATGCACGCATAGATCGAGAACAGCTCCAGACCGGGGGCTGCATAGACGGCCAGCGTTCGCGCCAACGCGACGACCAGCGCACCAAGTGCCGCACCAGGGATGCTGCCCAGGCCGCCGATCACCACCACGGCGAAGCAGGCAATCACCATGTTGATGCCGATCCCGGGCTGGACGGGAATGGTGGGCGCCGTCAGGGCGCCGGCCAGCACCGCGTAGGAAATGCCCAGCGTGAACATGATGGTCTTTATGCGCGTCACGTTGACGCCCAGCGCCTGGCTGACTTCGGGGTTGTGGATCACCGACACCGTCAGGTGGCCCAGGGTGGTTCGGGTCATCAGCCAGTGGGTGAACACGCCGAGTGCCACGGCGACCCCAATCAGAAAGAAGTCGTAGCCCACGTACTGAAACTGCCCCAGCCCGACCGTGCCGAAGGCCTCGTAGGGCTCAACCGCGTAGTACGGGCGCACGCCCCAAATGGCCTGCGTGGCCGCCTCCATGATCAGGAATAAGGCGTAGGTCACGAACAGGAAAGTGACCTCGCTGCGGCCATAGAACCACTTGAGGACGAAGCGCTCGACGACCGGACCGAGCACTACCGCCACCAGGAGCGCCGATGCGAACAGGCCCGCCACCTGTGCATACGTGGGCACACCGTGATGTCCCAGATAGGTAGCGGTGCTTGCTGCGGCGTAGGCGCCCACGGCATAAAAGCTGCCGTGGGCGAAGTTCAACACCCGCAGAACGCCGAATATCAACGTCAACCCCAAAGCGGCCATGAAGAGCCAGGCTCCGTAGATCAAGGTGTCCGCTGCGATATTGAACATGTTGTCCGCCGTTCAGTTCCGCCGCATCAGCGGCAGTCCTTGACGCCCGGCAAACCGGTCTTAATCCAGTCGGCGCTCTTCGTGCCCGCTGGTGGGTTGATGCAGCGTGCCGGGTAGTAGCGCACGTCAGTCACCACGATGCGGTTCTTCTGCTCGTCCCACTTGGTCACGCCAATCGCAGCGTCCTGGATCGCCTGGTGCCCGTTGCCCAGCGCCATCTTGATCGTTCCGCTGGGGGTTTCCCATTCCAGATGCTTCATGGCCTGGGCGATCTCTTCGCTGGTGGGCTTGGCGCCGCCCTTTGCAGCGGCGGCCTTCTCCACGGCCAGCTTGAGCCCCAGAATGGACTGTGTAATGCGATATGCCGAAGCCGAGTCGGGGCTTGTCTTGTAAGCCTGCTCATAGGCCTGGGTGTACCATTGGCTCAGCGGTGTCGGCCTGGCCAGGGGGCCTTGGGCGCCGCGTTCGCCGATGATCACTCCTTCAGGGAAACGCTTGCCCATCATGGGCAGCACATGCGCGGCCGCCACGAGAGCAATCGTGCTGTCTTTCAGCAATCCCCGCGGGGCCGCCTGCATGAGGAACGCCTGCACATCGCCGCCCCACAGGCTGGAATAGATGATGTCGCTCTTCTGACGGCTTAGCACCGAGATTTCCGCGCCGTACTGGCCGGCGCCGAACTTGGGCCACAGGGTTTGCGCCACCTTGGCCTGGGGCGCCAGTTGCTCCAGCGCTCCCTTGAAGTCGCTCCAGTTGTCCTGCCCATAGGCGTAATCCTGGTTGATCGCGCTCACGGTGCCCGATGCCCGCTTGGTATCGACCAGGTACTTGACCAGAGAGACGTTGTCCATGGTCGAGTGCGCCCCGGCACGGAACACATACTCGTAGGACCGCTCCTCAAACACCCGCTGCGTGCCGCAGTCGGACAGGATCGTGAACTTGCGCAGTTGTTCGGCCAATGGCGCCACGGCCAGGCAGTTGCCTGACGCGATCGGTCCCAGGATGGCGTCCACGCCATCACGTTCGACGAAACTTCGCACACCTTCGAGCACGCGTGCCGCGCCCGCTGCCTCGTCGAGCACCACCATCTCGATCGGCATGCCGGCAATGCCTTTGGATGCGTAGGGTGCGGGCACCTCGCCCTTATTGATCTTGTCGATCATCAGCTTGACCGCATTGATGTTGGGCTGCCCGTAGGACTCGGCCGCCGGCCCCGACAGCAGACTGATCACGCCCACCTTGAACGTGCCGGTCTGGGCGCTGGACACCCCCAGGGCCAAAAGTCCCGCCACGCCGACGCATACGGCACGCAAGACATGTCCTTTTTCCGCGAATTTCATGTGCTGTCTCCTGCTGGTAATTAAGCCCGCTATACGGGTGGAAAGGCGAACCACCGGTGCGCCGGTGGTTCGATCATTTGCGCGGCAGCCCCATGGATGCCGCAATGTTGTTGCGCTGGATGGCCGACGAGCCGCCGGCAATGGGCAAAATCAGGATGTCGCGCACATAGCGCTCCATGTTGTATTCGCGCACGCACCCGTAAGCGCCAAAGATCATCTGGCAGTCCAGGATGATCTTCTTGGCCCGTTCGCATATGAACAGCTTGGCCATCGCACTTTCGGTGCGGCAAGGCCGGCGTTCCTGCGCCGCCCGAGCCGCATGGGTCAGCAGCAGCCGGCACGCCATCAGCTCGGTCTGCGCGTCGGCCAGGGTGTGCCGCACCGACTGGTGTGTGCACACCGGAACGCCGAACTGCGTGCGCGTCTGGCTGTATTCCCAGGCCTCGTTCAGGGCAGCCGTGGCCAGCCCCAGTGCCGTCGCGGCCACCTCCAGCCGCTCGACATCCAGTCCCGGGCCCGCCATCATCGGCCAGCCCCGGTTCCAGCCACTTTCGCCGCCCACGATGCAGCTTTTGGGCAGCCTGACGTCATCGAAGACGATGTCGGTCGTATAGGCGCCCCCACGCATGCCGATGCTCTCGATCTTCTCGATGGATACGCCTTGCGTCTCACGCGGGATCAGCAGGATGGTGAGGTTCTTGTACCGGTCGTTCACGTCGCCGGACCGGACGATCGTGTACAGGTAGTCCGCGACATTGGCACCCGTGATGAAGCGCTTGCTGCCGTTGACCACGATGGCATCGACTTCGATGCGCGCCGTCGTCCGCACGCTGGCCACGTCGGCACCCACGTCCGGTTCCGTCACGGCGAAGGCGAACTTCAGCTCGCCCAGGGCCAGCCGCGGCAGCAGTTCGCGTTTCTGTTCCTCACTGCCGCACTCGTCGATGTTCATCCCACCGTAGAAGGCGCTCATGATGTAAGGCACGGCGATGGCGAGACTGCATTTCGACAGTTCTTCCACGACGGCCAGGGCCGCGGGAATGTTGATGCCCGCACCGCCGTATGCTTCCGGAATGGTCAACCCGCACAGGCCCGCTTCCTGGATCCTGGCCAGCACTTCCGCGGGATAGAGGCTCTCGGCATCCCACCGCCCGGCGTCACCAGGCCGGACCATATCCGCAAGGATTCTCCGGATCGTGTCGCGGATCAATTCGACTTCGCTGTCGTTCAGATCATTCATGATGGTCTCGGCTTATCGGGAGGAAGGGGTGCCTTGCATGGCGCGGAGGTTGTGCTTTTTGACCTTGCCCGAGCCCGTCTGCGGCAGGTCCTCCAGGAATTCGTAGAACTTGGGCCGCTTGTAGGACGCCAGCAGGGGCTTGAGATGCTCGTCCAGGGCCTGGGCCGCCAGGATCTGGCCCGGCTTGACGACCACGAAGGCCTTGCCGACCTCGCCCCACTTCGGGTCCTCCACGCCGATCACGGCCGCCTTGAGCACCGCGGGGTGCTTGGCGATGGCGTTTTCCACCTCGTTGGGATAGACGTTCTCTCCCCCCGAGATATACATGTCCTTGTAGCGGTCGACGATGTAAAGGCACCCATCCTCGTCCAGGCGCGCGGCGTCACCTGTGCGGAACCACCCATCGACGAAGCTGGCCTGCGTCTGCTCCGGCTTGCGCCAGTAGCCCGACATCAGCACCGGCCCCCTGACCTGCAGTTCGCCGACATCGCCCGTGGCCACCTCCCGGTTGCCGTCGTCGACGATCCGGATATCGGCATTCATGACGGGGTGGCCGACCGACCGCAGCTTGTCGCGCACGTAGGCCACGTTGGACACCGCGATGGCCGGGCCGATTTCTGTCATGCCATAGGCCGGCTGCAGGGGAGCACCCTTTTCCAGCCACTTGACGACCAGGCTTTCGGTCGCCGGCGCACCGCCCAGGCCGGCATTGCACAAGGCAGGGAACCGGGCGTCCTTGAAGCGCTTGTGCTCGGACAGCATCAGGTACATGGCGGGCACGCCGAAGAAATGGCTGACCCTGACCGCCGGGTCGATCAGCAGGTCGATGGCCTTGTCCGCATTGAAGTCGCCCATCACAACCACGGTCCCACCGCAGTACAGCACCGGATTGGCGTAGCAGTTCAACCCCCCAGTGTGAAAGATGGGCATGCAGCACAGAAACACCGTGTCCATCGAGATGCCCGTCACCGGCAGAAAATTCAGCACGTTGAAGTACATCATCCGGTAGGACAGCATGACCCCTTTGGGCTGCCCGGTTGTGCCGGACGTATAGAGAATGATCCAGGTGCACTCCCAGTCGGTTCTGGGCGGCGCCCATGGCTGTGCAAGCGTCTTTGCGACGACAGCCTCGTATGTCGTACCGCGACCGAAGCCCAGCATGGGGCAGGCGCAGTCGGCGGCGATGGCCTGGGCCAATCGCTCGAATTCCTGCTGGTAGACCAATACCTTGGGCTCGGCATCGGCAGCAATGGCCTTCAGCTCGCCCGGCGCCAGGCGCCAGTTCACCGGCGCGAAGATGGCACCCAGCCGGGCGCAGGCGAATTGCACCTCGAAGGCTTCGATCGTCGTTCTGGACAGATGCATCACCCGGTCGCCCGACACCACGCTGCACTCGCAGCGGAGCCAGTCGGCCAGGGCATCGATGCGCCGGTCCAGGTCCCGGTAGGTCAGCTGCCTTCCATCATCGGCCGAGTGCAGTGCCACCGCGTCGGGCCGATGACGGGCGTGGAACCGGACCCAGTCCGGTACGTGAACCATCGGATCGGCCAGCGAAGTACTGAGGATCGCTGTCTGCATGTCACCTGCCCTTGAAAATCGGCGCCCGCTTGCCCACGAACGCGTTCACCGCCTCCTGGTGGTCCTCCGAGTCGTTGGTCAGGGTTTCATACGCGAACGCGGCATCGCTGATCGCCGCATTGATCCGGCGCAGCTCCAAGTTCATGACGGTCTTGGTCCAGCGGATGGCCAGCGTGGCACCGGACGCCAGATCGTCGGCCACGGCGTCCACAGCCGCGTCCAGTTCCGCCGCGGGTACCACATGGTTGATCAGCCCCATGCGATGCGCCTCGCTGGCCGGCAGCATGCGGCCCGTGAGCAGCATTTCCTTGGCCTTGTTGAGGCCCACCAGGTGCGGCCAGATCACGGCCCCGCCATCACCTGCGACCAGCCCCATCTTGACGTGGGGGTCGCCGATGACGGCGTCTTCGGAGGCATAGGCCATGTCGCACAACAGCGCGATGGACGCACCCAGCCCGGCCGCCGCGCCATTGACCTTGGCGATGATGGGTTTTTCTAGTTCCAGCAGGCCATTCAGGATTTTCTTGGCCTCCACGATCATGGAGCGCCACTTTTCCTTGTGGTTGATCAGGTCCTGAAACCAGCTCATTTCGCCACCGGCGCAGAACCAGCGTCCATGGCCTGTCAGGACAACGACGTCGGCGTTCTCGTCTTGGTTGATGTCGTAGAAGACATGAGCCAGATCTTCGTGAAGGGCTCCGTCCACTGCGTTGCGCATCTTCTCGTGCGCGATGGAGACATACAGCACACGGCCTCGATAGTGAAATTGAAGCGTCGAATATTTCTGGTATCGGCGGGTTTCAGCACCGAGTTTCCCGAGGTTCTGGCGTTGCATCTTGATGGTCAAAGTTTCAATGTCAGACGTTGTACGCACCCATTCCATGACTCTGCTTCGCACGACTTTCCGGATGCATGCGTTATTATATGAATCATGAATCATGAATCATATAAGGGAAAACCCGATCCCTACTGCTTACGCCTCGGTCAGGACAACAACTGTGGGATGGCGGTGTCGGCCAAATGCTCAAACAGCGCGCCGAGGTTGGAGGAGTCTCCGAAATCCGATGCTCAGCGCCGGATCGGTCTTGGCGTGCTCCAACTGGTGTCCATGACCGGCTACACAGACGGCTGTACGTCGCATCGGCGCATCGGGAAGGCCGGTGCCGCCACACTTCGTGCATTCCGGGGCGGATATGGAATGCCGAGACCCCTGCTGGCCTCCGTGGCCAGCGTGATGCGAGGCGTTGCGATCTCACAGGCAGATCCCGCCCGTGTCGAACTTCCAAATCGGCTAAGGAACATAGCGAAGCGGCTGGCAAGAGAGCCAAAGCGCGGCAAAAGTGCGGCAGCGGCGTGTGAATGATCGAACTGCGGCATCTGCGCTATTTCGTTGCCGTTGCGGAAGAACTGAACTTTCGCCGCGCCGCTGAGCGGATCCACATTGATCAGACATCGCTGTCGCGGGCGATCCGCGATCTTGAGGAGCAGTTGGGCGTGCCGTTGTTCGTTCGCCTTCCACGCAAGCTGCATTTGACGCCGGCTGGATTGAGATTGCTAAAAGAAGCACGCCGGCTTCTCATCCGGTTCGAGCGCATCAAGCGCACGGTTCGCCAGACGCACACCCTGTATCAAGCTCCGCTGCGCATCGGCGTTGCGGACGGCATTGCACAACCCAGGCTGTCCGAATGTCTCAGCGGTTGGCGTGCTGTTGCGCCCGAGGTGCCGCTGGAGTTGGCAGAAATGCGCGCTGGCGAGCTTGTCGGTGCACTAAAGAGCGAAGAGATCGAAGTCGGCTTCTCTTTCGGCATTCCTGATGACGAGGCCATTGCGCAGGCGCCTGCGTGGCATTACCGTCTCATGGCGGTCCTGCCGTGCACTCATGAACTGGCCAGTCGGGAGGTAGTCCCACTGTCAGACCTGCTGGCGTTCCCGCTGCTGTCTTGCAACGAGGAGTGCCTGCCCGGTCTGCTCTGGCAGATGCGCACCATCGTGCGGAAGTACGTCGATCGCGCTACCCTCGCAGGCGAGGCCTGCACCCTGTCGGGCTACGTGACCCGCATTGCGGCGGGAGCGGGCGTAGGACTAGGTGACGAGGGGCATGCACAGACTCTCCGGCGCAGCGACGTGCTGGCACTTCCACTGGCAGAGGAAGAGCACATCACTACCTTCGTGCTGCACAAGCATCAGCGTTTTGGCATCGCAGCAGCAGTGCAACGCTTTCTTACTCACGTTGGCACCTTGTCATGACCATTACGCGACGTGGTTTTGGTGCATTGTTTCGCTGCGCCATCAACATTGGACTTACGGCTGCGTCCTGAGGATGCTTTCGATTCGAGACGCTGGGGCCAATGTGCCTCCAGCAATCTGGAATCTCATCAGCCGGTTGCATTCTTTTCCGACATGTCCGCCAGCCTTCGCTGGCCTGCGCCCATGTGGGTGTACGGCGCGGCACATCGATTCCAGACTCGTGCCATGCGCGCCGCGGGGGTGCGCATGCGTATGGCGCAGCTGCGCCGAAGGGAACTTCGGATATGGCTTTTCGACAGGGAACAGGCGAGGGCGCCGGATCGAGCATCCAAACAGGAGTTCTGCTGGGGCAGATCGCGGCCGTCTTTGGCGTAGTCCTCGCCGGCGTGTGGGTGGCAACGCAGTGGACCGCATATGCGCTCGGCTATCAGCCAAGGTTGGGGCCTGCGTGGGCCGATGTGGCTGGCCTGCCGGTCTACGCCCCCTGGAAGCTATTCGAGTGGTGGTACTGGTACGACGCTTACGCTTCCGACATCTTCCTGCGCGGTGGTGCCATCGCAGCGGCCAGCGGCATGCTCGCAACGGGTGTCGCGATCGGCATTGCGATCTGGCGCTCGCGCGTGTCGCGCCGCGTCACCACCTACGGCTCCGCGCGCTGGGCCGAGGACGACGACATCCGCAAGGCCGGTCTGCACGAAACCGCCGGCGTCTTCCTCGGCCGGAAGGACGAGCGCTACCTGCGGCACGCCGGCCCCGAACACGTGATGGCCTTCGCGCCGACGCGCTCGGGCAAGGGCGTGGGCCTGGTGGTCCCGACGCTGCTGTCTTGGCCGGGCTCGGCAGTGATCCACGACATCAAGGGCGAGAACTGGACGCTCACGGCTGGCTGGCGCGCCCGCTACTCCCACTGCCTGCTGTTCAATCCCACCGATCCGAGGTCGGCTGCCTACAACCCGCTGCTCGAAGTGCGCCGCGGCACGCACGAGGTGCGCGACGTGCAGAACATCGCAGACATCCTGGTCGATCCCGAAGGTGCACTGGAGCGGCGTAACCATTGGGAGAAGACCAG
>JACCDT010581265.1_pt1 | contig 15763 bp, 9 predicted proteins | sample 7446291 | NCBI WGS metagenome assembly JACCDT01 (sample SAMN15323446, study PRJNA562643) | freshwater metagenome | isolation source: river surface water | place: USA:Blue River Watershed | collected 2017-08-17 | reverse complement strand
GATGAAGCGTTAGTCATCTGCGCCAATGAAGGAAGATTGCGCGCTGTAATCAGTGATCAGACATCAGGCGAGGTGTGCCGCAGGCTAAAAGAACTTTTTCGAAGCACCTTTGTTACTGGCAAATCTTCTATGGATGAGAAATTCCATGTGGTTAATCTGAATTTCCAATCCGTAGCCTCTGAGCGCTCTGCAGCTGGAACAAGCCTCGTACGCCGAGCGATGAATGACTGGGTAGGAGATGGCAGGCGGTGGGCCACCACAAGTTGCGGACAATGTTGTCTGAAGCCTGAATGCCCAATCCAATGGAACAGATCGCTGCTTGGCGATGACGGCTCATTTTCAGAGCCCCGTATGGAAAAACTCGAAGCGTTATTCTCGACCGTCGAAAGACTCGGATACGTGATTACTATCCGTGAGATGCTGATGCTGATTTCTTACATCGTGACCGGTGGCCTTACATGCTCGGATGTACGGGATAAAGTTCGCCGCCATGCAGAGCAGGGCTGGCAATCAGAATATGCTTTTTACAACCTTCTTTTCAGTAACCCGGACGAAATTTCGCCTGAAAGACTTTTTCGCGGCATCCCAATTCTGCAAGCGATCAACCGACTAGATCCTGGAAAAATCGCACGCAGAACGGTTGATGAACGTCTGCTGAATGGAGATGAAATTTTTCCGGCCGGCCAGCTAGACCTTCTCTACCAGGTCAAAACCGGCAGGTCCGTAAAAACAATTGATGCAGCAAGCGGAATTGATGATGTTATCGGATCTCCGCAAAGCAAAACCGACCTTCACAAGGAATCGGAAATAATTCGAAGAATCGTTTCCGGCCTACGGCGGCGCTCCTTTTTTGACGAAACAACTAACACGGTAGATATGCTCGATCGCCTCGGCTTTATGTACGGCGATAGCTTCCTGCGGATGCTGAGCGGAAATTTGACCCCACAGGAAAAGGTTAAATTCAAAAATCTCGTCGTCGCAGGATTCCATGGCATCCAAGGTTTACGCCTGTCTTCGACTGAGACAGTGCTTTATCTGGTCGACCCCGCATTCGGCAAAGCCAGTGCTGATGCTGCAATCATAGCGACACAGATACCGATACAGGATATTGCGATTCTTCCTCAGCACGCGGCTTGGGAAAACGAGGGCGAACGCTGGAAACTTACCGCGTCTGTCGACTGGCTGGACCGTTGTATCGTTATCCGAATTTCAGACCGGGCCGGCGAAAAACTGGATATTGCCTTGGATTTGATGTCTTTTGAATGTGTGGCGCGCTCTGCATCTGGATTTATTTCAGAAGGTTTTTATGCAAGTGAGATGAAGCGCGTGCGGGCTTTTCTCGGAAAGCTTGCAGAGCGAGGTCGTTCGAATAATGGACAGATTAGCCTGTTCATGAATGGCAAGGTGAATACGGTATCGCTCGATCAGGGCGTTGTCCAAGTAAGTGGAGGTACATGACATGCCGGCTGTCAAAGCTCCAATGGTTTCAAGAGAATTATTCGGCGGCGTGTTCGATGTCGACGGTGCGGGCCAGTATCCCGGTCTGGAGCTCATTAACTTCATCCTCTGTAATCCTGACGGCATACTCCCGGACGGTGGCAGTGCAAAACTTTTGAGAGTTGCGCATGATTTCGCAAGGCGCTTAGTACACGACGACACATTCACAGAACAGCAACGCAGGTCTGTTCTGCTTGATGCACACTCCGAAGAAGCGGTTTCAAAACTGCTCCGATCAATTGAATTGGACCTGCCAAATCTCACAAAAACGAAATCATGGGAACGGACACATTTTTTCCCGTTCACCCGCTCACTGGTGCACTGGGATGCTCGACTCCGCCATGGAAACGTTGCTCTGGAGCGCCGGTACCTGCGAGGTGCCGGCGCCTTTGCTTACTGTGTATTAGCTGCTGACGGTAATTCAGAACGCCTGAACCGAATACGCTGTGGCTTTGAAGATCTTTATCCGGCAGGCGACTCGTCTCCGCTTGAAATGCTTGCAAAAACACTGAGTGAAGCCGGAGCCCGCGATGACAATTCTGCGACAGATGAGATCTCCGAGCAAACCATTCTGCCAGACTCAGCACTGGCCGAAATCTACCGGGAGGGTATCGATAACATCCTAAGTCATTTGCGATCCTCAGTCGTTGATCGCGTCAGAGCACTCATGCACTGGACTGGTTTGTGGACAATACTTCTCATGTCATCCAATGCAGGAGTGGTGGTTTCCGGCAAGCGTACCGGGCTTCTGATCGATTGCGCAGGAGCCCATCCGCAGCTGAGACGTGCCGCCCAGCGTAGTTACAAGCAGCACGTCCGAAATATTGAAGAAGCTGCCAATATCAAAGCGTTCGAGCTTGGCGGTGACCTGACAGATCAGCAGCGGGGAAAAATACGTGGTTACTTCGGGAATACTGCCGTGTCCTGCGGTTTAGGCAATTCATGGAAAGGTCGCAGGCACCTGACCCTCAGACTCCAAGCAATCGATGCGCTGGTGATGGCAGGAATTCCTCAGGATGGGGAAATGGAATTTGATCGATTTATCAGCGACTGGGTTTATCACCGCTGCAGAATTGTCGTAGGCCGTGAAGCAGCCCATTGCGAACAGCTTCTGAGTGACCTTGATTCAACGATTTTTGAGGAGAATGAACGCGCGCTTTCGGAACAGATGCACATGGCAGGGATGCTCAGAAAATACTCTGATGCAACCCAGATGGTTTCTTGCGGGACCGACCGATGAATTCGAAGATTCTGGCATCCGTCGCAGTCGAGCTGGTAGCAACGGCGTTGCAACAGGCAAGTGATTCACCCCACCGCTGCTTCCGGATAAAAAATCTGCTTGATGACGAGATAGTTGATTTCGTCAACCTCTGGGAACAACGTTCCGCATCTGGCATGCTGAAAGAAGTTCGTCTGGTAGCCGCCGATACATTGGGAGGCCGCATTTCTCCGTGTTATGCGGCCGCTGACAATAACACCATCACTTATTACCGAAATCATAATTTGTCCGGACTGATCTTCCTCGAAACGGAGGAACAGAGTGATGCCCAAGGTCTTCAGAACTTCTTTACGCTCCGCGACAGCAACTTCTTGGATTCAAGTTTCGATCGAATTGCCGGCCGCTACGAAACAGTGACCCATTTGATAGCTGCACATGCATGGACTTCAGTGTGTCCGAACGTCGAGCCGCCCTCGATGCTTCTGCGCAGAATTCATGAGCTCATTGCGCATATTCATCCGAACATTGACCCGGTCCCGGTTCGCAAGTTTGTCCATTTCTGCCGGATGGTCGCTGAAGTTTGGAACACCCATGATACAGCGCCCGACGAGGAGACTGCAGACAGACTGATTGGCGATTGCCTTTGGCATCTTGATCTGTTCCCAGATGCATTCTGGCACGACAGCCGCTCTACGAGTAAAACTTATCGCCGCCTTGAAATTAATGCTCGTCACGCAGATCTACGGACCTCGAACGGTGATGCTGATGTCGATCAGCTACGTGAAGCTGCACTTTCAAAGCGATTCACCGATGAAGAAGGCCATGACCTGGCACCGCCCATTAACTCAAATTGGCGCCGTCTTTGTGCGGCGTATATTGGGGAACCGAGCGCTGATACTCTGCGCCAGATTCCCTATTTCATTTTTTCTCAGCTTTTCCACAAGGATGCAAGGGGCGTTCAGCTGGGTGACCGCATACGTCAGGAGATAGAAGATAACTGCCCAGAGCGCCTACCTGAGCTTGACTCACTTGACTTGGTGGCAGGTCTGAATCAGCGCGCTCAGGAGGACGCAGAGACATTCCTTGCCATCATGCAGGATGAAGAGAAAATCGCCCTGAGCGATCTTATCTCGTCCAAAACCCGAAAAATGGTGGAAAGAATTGCTTACCCCAAGCCCCGTGAGTTTTCAAACCCTCTGGTTGAAACGGTCAGGCAGGTTCTGCGTTTCATGCAGCATCCAGAAGCAGGAAAAATCGAAACTATACGACTTGAAGCGGCTGAATTTTCTGCAGCCAGTGAAAATACCGCTTCACTTTTCACGTTTTTGTTCGGTCCTACGCTGCAGCAGGTCGCTTCGCTTAGTCAATCAGCCGAGTTCCGATTTGAACTGACGATTGCCCCGGAGTTAAACGCCTTGGCATCTCCGCCTCCGCTTGTTTCCGAGCATACCGAATCAGAAGAGGAAAATGAAGAAACGCAGACGAACCAGGAATCACTTTTTGGCCCTCTAAAAATCAGATGGAGTGCCGTGGACAAGAACAGTTCGGTGGTGGACGCCTCGGATGGAGTAATTTGGACTCCGCAGTCCATGCCTCATCTTGCGTTTTTCTGGTTTTTGTTGTTGGCTGACGAATCACCGTGGACAGCGGGTGTCGGCGGATTCGAAGCCGGGGAAGATATGCTCAATGCCGGCGAAGAATGGATCGAACCATTTTTCAGTCGAGTAGCCAGTCTGGGCACACTTAGCCGTTCAGCCAAATACATACCCGCCGGCGTGGCCACTGAAATTGACCGACTTGTCGAAGCCAGAAGTACCTTTATCGGGGCGACGATGGCCGAAGGCTTGGCCGTCAGCTCGATCAATACGTTTTATGACGAATGCGTTGCGGTAATGACGGAAGTACGCAAGTCGATGATACCCAACGGTTCTGCGCTTCCTGTTTGCGATGCGGTATTGATGACTGACACGATCGCATTTGGGGACAAAGGAACTCTGCTGCTGCCTACGCACCCCCTCAGACTACGCTGGATCGCACGCTATCTCGAGGAATCCGCCAGACTGCTAAGCAACAAGCTGATCGGAAAAGATACATTTGCTGTTCAAGACGGAGATTTCTATCTGGAATGGCTTGAAGGGCGCTGCCCGCGTGAATTGCCGCCCTTGCTAATCAATAGCGGCAGTCAGATTCTTTACCCACGCTCTGAGTTTTCTTGGTTTGAACATTTTTCGCCTCTTGAAACTCGCCGAGCAAGCTTCGGTGATGATCGTGAGGCACTTTTTTCTGTAGCTTCGCGGATTTCTGGCTATCTTGATGCTCATCCGTACAAACGGGATGGGTTATCGCTTCTCATAATTGCGCCGCCCACTGACCTAACCCCAGCCCGGCTTCTGGAAGCCCTCGCAGCAGGTTCGCTCCGCGGCGGCGGGAACGTATTCCTTACCGTAGCGACTTCGCGCGACCGCTGGGAGGCAATTGCGAGGGCCGTGGAACACCAGACTGATACTGGAGACGCTGAGCGCAGAACAAGGCTCTTTCCGGCCAGAGATCTTTCTTTCATTGAGCTAATGCCCGGTGATTCTTTAGGTGCGCTCTTGGATGGTCGGCATTTTGATATCGGCCTGGTCATCAATATTCTCGACCACGAGATGAACTCACAACAGAACACTGAGCCGCCATTACAAACTCCCGGCCATTTCGATCCGCTGTTTGACGACACTACGCGGATGGAAATGAACGGAGATGGTGGAGCAACATCGATCGTCATGCGCCCCAGAGCTCCAGATTTCGCCATCGACACTTGGGGAACTCTGGCTGTCCGTTCCAACAGATTGCGCCCGGTTTCCCCGAGCCAGCCGGAAAATACCGATTTCATTGAACTGAGACTTAATTTCTCCGGACATGCGCCGCTGTTCAATGAACTTCACCGGACATGCCACTGGGTCATTACGCTGGAACGCCATATCTCTCGCCGGCAGATTGAATCGTACGAAGCAGGTGCTCCCGATGTGCTCAGCGTAGAAGATGGAATCGGCTCTAACGGCTCTGGAACACTGATCGTCTCCTCTCGTACAGGCCGCGCTCTAATTGAATCAAGACTGGCCCGTAAACTACGCCGTCTTGCCCCAGTGAACGGAGACAGTGGAGCCAGCGGTTCGGAAACAGCGGCGATTGCAACTGCGGTCTACGACGAAACACGCTGGATTTCCCCTCATCTCGCACTGACTGCAATGGGGATATCACGCGTAACCGAAGAAATCCTCGGACTCGCAGTGGCGCGTGCGCTTGCACGCCAGATTTCTCCGGCTGCGGGGGGAAGGGGATTTGAAGTCTGGCTTAGTCTGGATGAGCATGCCGCCTGGTTTGGCGGAAAGACTTCTGTCAGAGCAGATCTGTGCAGATTCTCTTTCCATTTTGATTCCACTGGAAGCCTCAAGGTCAGCCTGTTGGTAATAGAAGGCAAACTTCGCCAGAGCTTTGACACGCACGGAATTCAGCAGGCGACAGTCACACGAAAATTTTTCGAGCAGATTCTTGGCACATCTGGGGAAAATGATGCGCGCCAGAAGACGGACAGCCGTCTCTGGCGAGATCGAATTTTTTCCGCCATTGATATGTGTGCGGATCAAGCCCGAGAGACATTTTCGGGAAGCACTGATTCACAATCCCTGCGCGCAGAAGTCCGAGCGGCGTTTCTCGAAGGAGCTTATGAATTGGGATGCGCTGACGCACTCTATTCGGCATGTCAGTGGGACTCGCAGGACACCTCTGCACTAGCAGAAATAAATAGTGAAACACTAGTTATCCGGACGTCTGGAGCCCATATTCTTCCACTGATCACAGGACAGTCTGTGGAGATCAGCGGACTTACTGCACATCAGATTGCAAGAAATTCCATGGAAACCGGTGACACAAGTGCATCGGATGCTGAGGTGGGTCTTGCTACCGAACTGCAGCAGGCTCCAGCTACCGAATACGAATATGAGCGACCAGCGTTACCCATCATTACTCCGGCGCGACGTCGAATGAATTCAGCACAACTGAAAGCCATGTACGGCGAAATTCTCAGTTGCTTCGAAGCCCATGGAGTCGCCGTTCAAGCTGCGCCAACAGAAGTTGAGGCTGCAGTGGAAGGACCAGCGTCTATTCTGTTCAAAATCCGTCCTCGTCCCGGAGTTGATCCGAAAAAGCTGTACGAAAAAGGCGATGCTCTAAAGCTTCAGCTCTGCTTGGAGAATCAGCAATTTGTAGCATTCGGCATTGACTTGGGTTACGTGACCGTCGATGTGCCAAAATCTGATGAGCAACGTTATTTCGTCAGCTCCGCGGACATTTGGCCTCGATGGAATCGTCCGGAAAATGCGTTGGCGGTCCCACTGGGCGAGGATCGCTTTGGCGAAGTTGAGGAGCTAAATTTTTCTTCTCCAAACTCCCCGCACTTGCTGATCGGCGGGACTACCGGAAGTGGGAAATCGGAAGCGCTCAACACCATACTTTATGGTCTAGTACGCCATTATTCCTCTTCCGAACTTCACCTCCTGCTAATTGATCCGAAAGGTACTGAACTTACCGATTTTAGTAGATTTCCTCATCTCGACAACAGGGATATAGGCTGGACAGATTCCGATGCCGTGGAATTGTTGACCATTGCAGTCAACGAGATGGAGCGGCGTTATACACTTTTCAAACAGGCACGCACCCGTTCTCTGCCCGAATACAATACTACGAAATCTCCTACCGAAGAGCGGATCCCATGGTGGCTCATCGTGCTGGACGAATATGCCGACCTCACCAGCGATCCGCAGCGCAAAAAAGAGATCGAACATCAGCTTAAACGTCTCGCACAGAAAGCGCGAGCGGCCGGCATTCACGTTATCATTGCCACGCAAAAGCCCTCTGCGGAAGTTATCAGCACTAATCTTCGGTCTAATCTGCCGGCTCAGCTTGCACTCCGTGTAAAAAGTTCAACGGAAAGCCGGGTGATCATGGATGAAGCCGGTGCCGAGTCCTTGAACGGCAAAGGTGATGCATTTTTTAAAGCCGAAGGGAAAACGCGGCGAATCCAGTGTGCCAGGATACTTCCGTCGGACGTGACCTGAGCTGATGCTGCGCGTGCGGCCCGGAAGTTATCCAAGATCACTCGCTGCGCCTCCTGTGCCTTATGTTTTGACCGTCTGGCAGCCCTTCTGGATTGATGTCCGGATAGGGTGAATTCGGTCCATTGCTTCATGCGATCGGCAATCTGGCAACACAGCTTCAAATAGCCATTTTTGACTTGGAGACTCAAAAGCTCCTCAGCTATTCAGCTATTCAGCTATTCAGCTATTCAGCTATTCAGCTATTCAGCTATTCAGCTATTCAGCCTAAAGTAACTGCTATTGAATCTTGCAAACTAATTGACTGACTATCCGTGCGATCTTGTTTGCCAAAAGTGGAGGTACAGCATTTCCAACTTGATGGAATTGCTGAGTCCGATTCCCTTGGAAAAAATAGTTATCCGGGAATGTCTGCAGCCGAGCTGCTTCACGTACGGTAAGGCTGCGGCATTGCGTCGGATCGTAATGAATGAAGTAATGGCCATCTTTCGAGATGTGGCTTGTCACGGTCGTTGCCGCGTACCTCTTCAGTTGAACCCGGAAGCGATCGGAAAATTTCCCCGATTCCCAGTTCTCATGGTTCGGCCTAAGTCCATCAAGCTGAAATTCTTCGTGTCCCTTGGGGGATCTCCCTCGAGCTGTCGCAAATGCTGCCGAGTACGCATATCGAAGAAGATCGCTGGCCATGTGTCCTCGTGATTCGTGGTTAAGCCAAACCGTTATATTCGGATCCGCATACCAGCGCTCCAGATCCGGAGCAGATGGCGTCAGTTTGGGGTCTCTCGGAACGCGAAGACCTCCGACTGAAAGTCTGCTCTTCAAACTTTTCCTGCACTGACTCAATATTGCTGAAAGGTCACGATAGCCAGATTGCGATCTGGCTTTTTTCTCCAAGTCGAAAAAGTGTTCCTCAATGAGTGCAGTCCACTGAGCGTTGCTATCTTCCTGCTTGCTGAGCCTGCTTCTCAATGACGGGAGATGATCAATAGCCTCACCAACTGAGCGATTGATACATTGAACCAGCTGCTCTGGCTCAACAGGGCTTGAACCAGAGCACAGATCTTTTCTTACGCCCAAAAGAATTACTCGATGGCGCGCCTGCGGAACCCCGTATTGTTCGGCCCTGACAATGAAATCTCGCGCATCAATTTCGTCCGCACTGTGATTCTCGTCCAGATCGAAATAGGTTGAACAAGTGAGGGAATAGATTCGGTAGCCTGCAGCTCCCGCCTTGCGCTTGTTGAGGGCTTTGTCCGGGTCCGCCAGATCATGGAGAATCGTATTGAAGATCTGCTTCCCATTCACTTTAGATGAGAGAATTCCTTTGACGTTCTCCATCACGAATACTGCCGGCCTGTATCGCTGGATGATCCTGAGATATTCGCGATAAAGGAAATGCCTGTGATCCTCCTCCGGCTTGTAGTCCAATTTGCCTCGGTTTCGGGAACGTCCAACCAGGGAATACGCCTGGCACGGGGGACCGCCAATCAAGACCCATGGTGACGATTCACTTATGCCCTGCTTCTGCAGAATCTTGTCAAGTGTACGGTTGTCATCCTTGTCGCCGAGTGTGAACCGTCGAGCCTCAAGCTCCGCCTCCTGGCGCGCCAGTTCGGCAACCTCGTCAAGCCTTGTTTCCGGGTCAAAAGGATTGTCGGCCCCTTCATTACAGAATCGGTAATACGGAGCCAAAAATTCATCTCCTTGCCGTCTGAGACTCCGATAGAAGGCACGAAGGCGCAACGTCTGGTGAGCCGATGACTCCATCTCCGCAGATACAATGATTCGGAACGGGTCACCTTCAACGGACGAGAATCCCTCGCCCAAGCCTCCGGGGCCAGCGAACAAATCAACTATAGGGATCAAGTCTGGTCGTTTCATTTTTTACATTCAAGTTTGCGAAGCTTTGCCAGGATACCAGGAAGAATGGACATCGTCGATAGCCCTACGCGTTCGCGGATGATGGCCGGAATCGGGCCGAAGAATACCAAACCGGAATTGGCAGTACGTCGTTTCCTGCATGGGATGGGCTTCCGATATCGCCTGCACCAAAAAGGACTTCCCGGCAGCCCGGATCTCGTACTCCCGAAGTATGGTGTAGCGATTTTTGTTCACGGGTGCTTCTGGCATCGACACAAGAATTGCAAATTTTCGACCATGCCAGCTACCAATCAAACCAGATGGTCCGAAAAATTCCTGGCAAATCGGGCTCGTGACAAACGCAATATGGATGACCTGCTCGCTGCCGGGTGGCGAGTCGTCGTATTGTGGGAGTGCGGTCTGCGTGGCTCAGATTTGAAATCGCGTTTGGGTTGGTTACCCGAGGCCATCAAGAACGGAGAGTTTTCCAGCCTCGAATGGCCGATCAAGTGACTGCAATGCAGCTTAGATCAAAACTCGATCCAGAGCTTATCGATGCGTGCAGCATCTCATACAGTCCAGACGGAGTTAAAGCTTTTTGAGCTCACGTAGCTTGAATGCAGAAAAAGCAAAGGCCTCCGAAGAGGCCTTGCGCTCAGAAGCCAAAGCCGCTGAGGGGGTCGTACTGTAATCACACGAACGCGCGATTGAATTCTGGCGGAGAGGGTGGGATTCGAACCCACGGATGGGTCGCCCCATCGCCTGATTTCGAGTCAGGTACATTCGACCACTCTGCCACCTCTCCAGGTTCGAAAACATGTGGTCGTTTCCGAAAGACCGCGATTGTAGCAGACTTATTGGGCTGAAAGTAAGCCCCCGCCTTTTGTTTACGGTTTCAAAACTTTAACACCGCCCATGTACGGCCACAGGGCTTCCGGCACGTTGACGCTGCCGTCGGCCTGCTGGTAGTTCTCCAGCACGGCCACCAGCGTGCGGCCGACGGCTAGGCCGGAGCCGTTCAGGGTGTGCAGCAGCTCGGGCTTGCCCTGAGCATTGCGGAAACGCGCCTGCATGCGCCGCGCCTGGAAGGACTCGCAGTTCGAAACGGACGAGATCTCGCGGTAGGTGTTCTGGGCCGGCAGCCAGACTTCCAGATCGTAGGTCTTGGCGGCGCCGAAACCCATGTCGCCGGTGCAAAGGGTGATGACGCGATAGGGCAAGCCCAGCTTCTTCAGGATGTTCTCGGCGTGGCTGCACATTTCCTCGAGCTGCTGGTACGAGTGTTCCGGGTGCGCGAGCTGCACCATCTCGACCTTGTCGAACTGGTGCTGGCGGATCATGCCGCGGGTGTCACGACCATAGCTGCCGGCTTCGGAGCGGAAGCACGGCGAATGGGCGACCAGGCGCGTGGGCAGCTGGTCGGCATTGATGATCTCGTCGCGGACGAAATTGGTGAGGGTGACCTCGGCCGTCGGGATCAGGTACAGGGCTTCGCCCTCGCCTTCCTGGCCACCTTTTTTGACGGCGAACAGGTCGGCTTCGAACTTGGGCAGCTGGCCGGTGCCTTTCAGGGTGTCGGCGCTGACGATGTAAGGGGTATAGCACTCGGTGTAGCCATGCTCGGCGGTGTGGGTGTCGAGCATGAACTGGGCGATCGCGCGGTGCAGGCGGGCGATGCCGCCTTTCATGACCGTGAAGCGCGAGCCGGACAGCTTGGCGCCGGTATCGAAGTCCAGGCCCAGCGGCGCGCCGAGGTCCACGTGATCCTTGGCGTCGAAGTCGAACTGGCGCGGGGTGCCGACTTTGCGCAGCTCGACATTGCCTGACTCATCGGTGCCGGCGGGGACGGACTCGTGCGGGATGTTGGGGATGGCCAGCATAAATTCCGCCAGCTTCGCCTGCACGAGCTCGAGTTGCTCGGCCGAGGCCTTCAGTTCGTCGCCCAAGCCGGCCACCTGGGCCATGACGGGCGCGGTGTCCTCGCCTTTGCCTTTGAGGGCGCCGATCTGCTTGGACAGGCTGTTGCGCTGGCCTTGCAGCTCTTCGGTGCGGGTCTGGATGGCTTTGCGCTCGGCCTCAAGGGCATTGAAAGCGGCCACGTCGAGGTTGAACTTGCGCTGCGCCAGACGGGCGGCGACGGCTTCGATGTCCTTGCGGAGGAGCTGGATGTCGATCATGGGAATGAGGGCTTGAGTAGGCTTGCAGAGCAAAGGGGTGATTGTATCAAGGCCGGCCTTCAAGCTAATGCAAAGGCCGGGCCGCGACCTGTATCGTCGCAACTGTGCACCCAAGCCTGAGTCTTGCTTACAACATATTAAGACCGACGCTACTCGAACTGACCAAGGGCAACTGTACGGCCCCACCATAACTCACGCAATTGAGGCTTCAAGGCTAATGCTCCGCCCAACGCCAATGCGGTGGCATCAAACGGAGCACTCGGTGGCAGACGACTACGACAGCCCATGGAAAGAAGCCATCGAGCGTTACTTTTCCGATTTCCTGCATTTCTATTTTCCGGCCGCATACGCCCGCGTCGATTGGTCGCAGCCCATCAGCTTTCTTGAACAGGAACTCAGGGAAGTTGTCCCTGATGCGGAACTGGGCAAGCGCTTCGTCGACAAGCTGGTGAAGGTCACTCAACTTGGCGGGAAAGAGGATTGGCTTTACATCCACCTCGAAATCCAGTCTCAAGCGCAGGACGAATTCGCCGAACGCATGTTCGTCTACAACTACCGTTTGTATGACCGCTACCGGCATCCGATCGCCAGTCTCGCCGTATTGGCTGATGACCGCGCCAACTGGCGCCCGAATGCCTTTGCCTACGAGGTGCTGGGTTGCCATATGGGCATCCGTTTCCCGATCGCCAAGCTACTGGACTGGACCGGCAGCGAAGCCCGACTGAAAGATATGGGGAACCCGTTTTCGATGGTCACTCTGGCCCATCTGAATACCAGCCTCACTCGCCACGACATGGCGGCACGCAAGGCGGCAAAGTGGGCTGTCATGCGCAGTCTGTGTGAGCGTGACTGGCCGCGACAAAAGGTGATCGATTTCATCCGCATCATCGATTGGATGATGCGCCTGCCCAAGGGCATGGAAATAGCGCTGCGGCAGGATAGACAAACATTGGAGGAAGCCATGGGAAAGCCTTACATCACATCAATTGAACAGCTCGCGCGCGAAGAAGGCTTGGTGCACGGGCTGCAACAAGGGATGCAGCAAGGGATGCAACAAGGAATGCAACAAGGCATTCAGCAAGGGCTAAGGCAAGGCATGCAGCAGGGACAAAAGCTGCTGCTTTCTCGCCTGATCGTGCGGCGCTTCGGCGCATTGCCCGATTGGGCTGCCGAGCGGCTGGCGGTGGCCACGGAGACGCAACTCGAAGCATGGAGCCATGCCATGCTGTCGGCCGACTCGCTGGCTAGCGTGTTCGCATCTGACCAGCATTGATGATCGGTACCGACCGATCAGTCTTTTTTCTGCTTTGCGTTGGCCGCAGCATCCTTTTGCCTGAGCCAATCGAGCTTCTCGGCGATCTTCGTCTCCAGCCCCCTGGGCACCGGCTTGTACCAGTGCGGATCGCCCAGCCCTTCGGGCAGGTAGGTTTCACCGGCAGCGTAGGCATCGGGCTCGTCATGCGCATAGCGGTAGAGCTTGCCGTAGCCTAGCTCCTTCATCAGCTTGGTCGGCGCATTGCGCAGGTGCTCGGGCACGGGGCGCGATTTGTCCTTGGCGATGAAGGCGCGCACCTGGTTGTAGGCGTTGTAGACCGCGTTGGATTTGGCGGCGCAGGCCAGGTAGACGACGGCTTCGGCCAGTGCCAGCTCGCCTTCGGGGGAGCCCAGGCGCTCGTAAGTTTCGGCGGCGTCCAGCGCCAGCCGCAAGGCGCGCGGGTCGGCCAGGCCGATGTCTTCGGCGGCCATCCTTACCAGCCGGCGCGACAGATAGCGCGGGTCGGCGCCGCCGTCCATCATGCGCACCAGCCAGTACAGCGCGGCGTCGGGGTTGGAGCCGCGCACGGACTTGTGCAGGGCCGAGATCTGATCGTAGAAGGCATCGCCGCCTTTGTCGAAGCGGCGCAGCGCGTCGCCCAGGCTTTCCTGCAGCAGCGGCACGTCGATCTGCATCTGCTGCTTCTGGGCGGCGGCGCGCAGCATGATCTCGGTATTGTTCAGGAGCTTGCGGCCGTCGCCGTCGGCGCTGGCCACCAGCATGGGGCGGGCGTCGTCGGTGATGCCGATCTTGACGTCACTGCCGTCACTGCCGTCGCTGCTGCCGTGCAGCGCCAGGGCCCGGACCAGCATCTGCGACAAGTCCTCTTCCGACAGCGACTTCAACACATAAACGGCCGCACGCGAGAGCAAGGCGCTGTTGACTTCGAAGGAAGGGTTTTCGGTGGTGGCGCCGATGAAGGTGAACAGGCCACTCTCGACGTGCGGCAGGAACGCATCCTGCTGGCTCTTGTTGAAGCGGTGGACCTCGTCGACGAACAGGATGGTCTTGCGACCAGAGGTGGCTTGCGTCAGTTGCGCGCGCTCGACGGCTTCGCGAATGTCCTTCACGCCCGACAAAACCGCCGACAGCGCGATGAACTCGGCATGGAAGCCCTGGGCCATCAGGCGCGCCAGCGTGGTCTTGCCGACGCCGGGCGGGCCCCACAGGATCATCGAGTGCGGCTGGCCGGACTCGAAGGCCACGCGCAGCGGCTTGCCCGGGCCCAGCAGGTGCTGCTGGCCGATCACGTCGTCAAGGGTGGCCGGACGCAGGCGCTCGGCTAAGGGGGCATTCATTGGCTTACTGCTGCAGCACGTCGGCGCCCTTGGGCATCACGAATTGAAATTGCGTGGCCGGCAGCGACGGGTTTTTCTCGAATTTGGTGAAGCTCAGCACCGACACCTGACCAAAACTGTCGCGCAACTCCATCGCGACCGGCACCCCGTCTTTGAGGCCGATGCCGATTTTTTCGAACTGGGTGTCCTTTGCCTTCGGCACCGCCTGCAGCCATTCCAGGCCTTCTTTCTCGCCAGCCTCGGACAGGGTGAAGTTCTTCTCCAGGTCATTGCTGCCGAACAGGATGGCCGCCGGCGACGAACCGATCGCATTGCCCAGCGCGCGGACAGTGACCTGGTTCAGGTCCTTGTCGTGCATGTAGAGCTTCTCGCCATCGGCCTGCAGCACCTGTTCGTAGGGCTTCTTGTAGGTCCAGATGAATTTGCCGGGGCGTGCGAACAGGAAGCTGCCGCTGGCCTGATTGGAGGCGCGCAGTTTGCCGCCGTCTTCCTTGACCATGCGCTGGCTGAATTCGCCGCGCGCGCTCTTGGTGTTGGCGACGAAGGCCTTGAATTGCTCGAGCGCGGCCGCCCCGGCCAGCGCAGGCAGTGCCAGTGCAGTGGCCATCACGACGACGGCAGGCAGTGTCCTCAAGTGCAAGCGCATCGACTCACTCCTGCCCGGTCGCCGGCACCAGGATTTCACGGTTGCCGTTCGACTGCATCGATGACACCAGCCCGCTCTGCTCCATCTGTTCCAGCAGGCGCGCGGCGCGGTTGTAGCCAATGCGCAGGTGGCGCTGCACCAGCGAGATCGAGGCCCGACGGTTCTTCAGCACGACGGCCACCGCCTGGTCATACATGGGGTCGGCCTCGCCGCCGCCTTCACCGGCGGCAGCGGCTTCGCCACCCTCTTCGGCGCTGCCGCCCTCGAGGATGCCTTCGATGTAATTCGGTTCGCCCTGGGCCTTCAGGTGCTCGACCACGCGATGCACTTCTTCATCCGAGACGAAAGCGCCGTGCACGCGCATCGGCAGGCCGGTGCCGGGCGGCATGTAGAGCATGTCGCCCATGCCGAGCAGCGCCTCCGCGCCCTGCTGGTCGAGGATGGTTCGCGAGTCGATCTTGGACGACACCTGGAAGGCGATGCGGGTTGGCACGTTGGCCTTGATCAGGCCGGTGATCACGTCCACCGACGGACGCTGCGTCGCGAGGATCAGGTGGATGCCCGCCGCACGCGCCTTCTGCGCAATGCGCGCAATCAGTTCCTCGACCTTCTTGCCCACCACCATCATCAGGTCGGCCAATTCGTCGATGATGAT
>JACCDT010538417.1_pt1 | contig 15771 bp, 40 predicted proteins | sample 7446291 | NCBI WGS metagenome assembly JACCDT01 (sample SAMN15323446, study PRJNA562643) | freshwater metagenome | isolation source: river surface water | place: USA:Blue River Watershed | collected 2017-08-17 | reverse complement strand
TTCTTCCGTAGGTCTGTGCAGAGCACGGTGTTCCGTGATATCCGTCATCGGGCTTTGCAGTATCAGAACCGTTACAGTTTGCTCGTGTATAAAAACTAGGAATAGATACTGTACCAGCACTAGCAAACTGAGAACTGCGATTAGAGCCCGATGCCCACCAATCTCTTGCGACGCCTTCTACAGGCACAGTTGTTCCGTCCCAACGAGTAGTTAGGCGTGTGCTTGGGCTTGCATTGAACCATGCCGGATCGATATAGTAAGGGCCGTCAAGTACAAGGTCTAGCAGGTCACAGGTTCCGTTACCAGGAAGAACGTTTCCTCCTATATAGTCTGCAGGACCTGTGCCAGTGTTGTTGGCAAATTCTACGTGTCCAAACCAACAGCCTTCATCACCTACAATAACGTCAACATCTTTACCTGTCCCAGATACATTTGGTACTGTGCTAGAAATAACTGTAGTTGCACTAGATGCCCACGGGTTAGCATAAGAAGTTCCACGCAGGATCTGATAGCCTGCTCTGTTAAGATCTGCTGATGTAGTAGGGTTTGGGTAAGTAGTTACCTGTCTGTAGTTCTTTGTAGGAGTTGTGTATCTGTCGCTAGCACGAAATTCATCAGCAGGTGGCTTTGGAAACAGATCAGGGTACAGAGACTTTTCTAAATGGATAAACTTAACATCAGGGCAGGCGGTGAGTTGCTCTGCTTCACTGTCATCTAATAGATATACTGCTCTCGTAGGACTATGTTCTTTTAGATCGGTACACTCTACTGATCTAGACGGTATGTTGTCTTCAAGTGTGCCGTCTTGAGTCAATATAGCATGAACACGCTCCCACGCTTCTGGTGTGGTTGTACCTATCACATAATGCTTCTTTTCGCTCATAACTTATGGTTTTCCTACAGAGATTCCGTTAACTCGTATTTAGCGATAAAAAAATTAGCCTGGATCTAGCAAGACTGTAAATATTCGCAAGATGAACTCATACAAACATTCAGGTGCGCTAGGCGATCTAATCTATGGCCTAGTCGTTGCAAAATACACAGGCGGTGGAGAATTTTACCTACACCTAGACCAATTAGACTGGGTTGGCCAGTATTACTACAACAGCCCACCTAGTGAATTCCATCAGGGTCGCATGAATCAGAAAGACTTTGAATACATGCGGCCTTTTATGGAAGCACAGGAATATATTACTAAGTTCGATGTACTAGATCCTGCCACAACTGCGATCAGTCACAACCTAGATAGATTTAGACCTCCATTTGTTAACCACCCTACCAACTACATTGACCTATATGCCGATGTGTTTGGGCTTTACAAGACTCCCGAGATTACCAAAGTAATCAAAACACGGCCTTGGTTAAGTGTACCAACACCACGTCAGGTTATGGGCAGAAAAATTGTTATCAATAGAACCACACGTTGGCTACCCCCTGAGCTACCTAAGCATTGGGAGTTCTGGAAAGAAAAGCGCCGATGGGAAGACTCTGCGGTGTTTGTAGGTCTAGAGGAAGAATACGCCTACTTTAGACAGATCACAGGTTGGACTGTGCCATGGCACCGTACAACGGACATGTTGGAACTAGCCGAAATTATTGCAGGGGCCCAATGTTTTATTGGAAATCAAAGCCAATGCTATGCCCTAGCAGTGGGCCTAGATGTGCCCAGTATACGCTGTGAAACACGCCGTGACATGCCCTTAGAACGTAACGAGTGCTATTTTCCAGCAAGAAGCCAAATTGAATACTTTTGAGGTTGACAACTTGGTAAAACCAGTGTATAATTATATACATACTTAATTGAAAGGGGTCTAACATGCTGTATCGAGTTCTTATTGCTGTGGGCGGCGACCGTGGGCGTACTGCCTGGGTCCAAATTCACGCAGACTACGCCACTGACGTTATTCCCCTAGCCGAAGCCCAATACGGACGGGGCAATGTTATCACTTATTTGACTGCATGACGAAACGAAAAAAACTAGGTATCATACAGAGTAGGGGCTTGGGCGATCTAGTGATCGCTCTCCCCATTGCACATCACTTCTATAAAGAGGGCTGGGACATCTACTGGCCTATTGAAGAAAGTTTCCTCTGGGACATGCAGGAAGGCGCACCCTGGGTCAATTGGATACCTGTACCCTATGATCCACCCGGGCGCTATTTTTACGATGTGCCCATGGAACGTCTACGCAACTTTAAGGTAGACGAAACCCTATGCCTATACCAGCATCTAACGGGCCATAACTTTAGCGAAGAAAAGTATTTCCAATATACGAGCTTTGATCAGTACAAATACATCAAGGCCGGCGTACCTTTTCTGGCCAAATGGCAGTTAGCAGAATGCATCACACGCAACCCCCAACGTGAACAGAGCCTACGAGCCCAGGTTGTCTCTAACCCCAACTATGTGGTAGCACACCTAGAGGGTAGTTCAGTTAAGGCAGACTTTGATCGCTCAATCATACCCTCAGAGTGGCAGATCGTTGAGATCACCAAGATCAAGGGCTATACCATTTGGGATTGGATTTCGGTCATAGAGGGTGCCCAAAGCATAGTCTGTGTAGACAGTGTCTATGCTAACCTAGTGGATCAATTGGGCCTGGGTGAGGATCGTTACTTTATACAGCGCAGCCACATTGGGCTCACACCCGTACAGGGTCAGGACTGGACCTGGATTTAACTGAGCCTGCGCCAACTGCTTGGTGCCTGTACCCAACTGTGTTGGCGTGTCTTTTGGTCTACACTGACTACGTCTAGACTGCACTCTACACCATCTATACTGTGCTGACCTGTATTGACCCAGAAACTAACACGGTCTTCAAGTACAGGACCGCTTTTGGGCTCACGTAGAGTAATCCATGAATAGCAGACCTGTCCGGGCCTACCCCCAGTTTCAATGATGACCTTGCGTCGAACACTTTGATCGCCCAGGCTGTACTCCGGGCCCATAATATAGGCATTGCCCTGCCCAATACCCCCTGAGCTTACCCCCATGGCTGACCCGCAGTCAGTCCATGCACTGGCGTAGGCCATTTCGTTAAGTGAAAAATCTACAGTAACAGGGTCTTTGGGTAGGCCCAACTCTATCCTGTCGTTTGTGGTCCAGTCCCAGGGACCCATACCCTCATGCATTGCGAGCAGACTGCGATTGTCACTGTAGCGGCAGTTGCCCAACAGGGCGCCCGTGACAGCATCAAACCAATAGGCCATGCTGGTAAATGAGGCAAACTGACCCCCACGCCCCAGGGGCCATACGTGACTGTGTGCCAGTAGGGGTATAAGCCAACGGCCCTGTATTTCTACCTTAGGGAACCGCTGTAGGCTACCCGAGCCCGCTAGACTCTTAGCAGGATTGGCGATGGCATAGTGTTCTAGTCCGGGCTGGCGTGCCAGGACCTTGAACCAAGTGGCCAAAGGGCTCATGCGGAATACTGTGTTTACGGGTTTGGCTCTGGGGCCTAGGTTTGGTACAATGCTCATAGTCTGTATATTTACGAGCTAGGGATCTAGCAATAAATATTTTCATGACTGTGACACCCACCGGCCCAGAACGAGCCAGACAAAAGAAACAGCGCCTACGCGAGCTAATTGATCGTGCTACCCTGGGTGCCAGCAACCCTTACCCAGATCACTTGGGCTGGGTCTATGCCTATGGCCTGCTCCGTGAACTCTTAATCTATTCTGCAGAAAACCAAATGGAAGTATGGCAGCATCTGGAAAAGATGGATCGAAAGGCCACAACAGCAAAGCAGAGCCGAGCAAGACGTAGCCAAACGAGGAAGTAATGAGCCTAGTACTGAAGTTTCACTCAAATCCCTATACAGACCCCTTAGTCGCACAGTGGCAGCAGATCCGTGATGAATATGTAGAGTTACGCCGAACTGTACACGGCATTGCTAATGCCCTGGAACCAAACCCTAATGATCAGGGCAACAAGCCCTTGGTAACCACACTGCATGAGCGTAGACCCATCTACGAGGGCCAGATACATGCTGTGCCCTTGATGTGCCGCCCGGAATCAGCCAGCCTAGCGGACAAGATCAAGATACCCATTTGGCACAACTATAACGAGCCCATATTTCTGCGTAAGTTATACACCATGATGCCTACTCTAGGAGCCTGGGCAGAAGCCAACGAAGAATACCTGGGTAGCCTGGTATTTTACCTAAATCAACCGGGCAGTCGCATAGCTCATCACTACGGACCCGAAACAAACCACAACAATCTACGCCTACATCTGGGCCTGAGCACAGATCCGGGTGTAGAGTTTGATTTGGAAAACGAACGCTATACATGGCGTGATGGTGAGCTCATGGGCTTTGATGACAGCAATGTTTACCACGGTGTACGCCACAGAGGCACAAAGCCCCGACTAGTTCTGACCTTTGACTTCCGTAAAGATCTACTAGAACCCTATATAGCAAACACAGACTACCAGCCCAGAACTTTCATGGCCAAAGCACTGAGGTCACCCCCACAGATAAATCCAGAATGGCTAGACTAATGGAAAGACCAAACCCCTACTGGCAGCGACTAGCCCCCACTAGAACAGCCACGGACCTACCCGAGAACTGGGTTGAACTTATAGGCGGCGATACTACTAAAACTCCCACCAAACAGTACAACAGTTTCGGCACACAGTTGACCTATTGGGAACTGGAAAAACATCTAAAATTCCCAAATTTACCCATACAGCCCGATAGACTGCGTGTGGGTCGTATTAGAGGACAGGGACTGCTACTACCACACAGAGATCACGGCATTGCCTGTACACTGAACCTATATCTAGAAGCCAGCGGAGATGACACTACAGAGTTTTGGCAGGAAAAACCACAGGCACAGGGTATTCGCGCACCTAATAGTCTACAGGCTAATATATACAGTCCAGTAAACCTAGATCAGGTGGACAGTTTTAGCGCGGTCAAAGGAGACTGCATACTGTTAAACAGTAGAGAAATACACAGTGTACGTATAAGATCCAACAGTGAACGTATACTGCTGAGCCTTATGTGGACTGAACTAGACTATAAAGATCTAGCGAACATACTCAAATAAGAAACTGCCCTATGCTACCGTAAAGAGCGACTAGATCTTATCTAAGTTATAAGACAATACTATAGCAATACTAGACTGATAGATCAACGGTATATATAACCACAAAGTTCGTTCTACGAACACGACAAAACCCCGCTGTAGCAGATCAGAGAGTCTACAACAGCGTTGACTAGTGAGCGCAAGCGAACGCCGCAGAAGCGATAGCACAGTATACACAGAGTACATATACAGTATATACCCTAAAAACCCCGCTGTAGAGGATACCCAGAATACCCCGCTGTAGGCCCCTTGTGGGTCACGCTCAAGGTGCGTGGTCTACGATGAGAATTGTGGAAAAAGGTGAGGGAGTATTTGACTATAACCTCGCCACCGTCCAACCATTCTCACAGTCAAACACCGTAGAATCACGGTAGAAAACGCCCCAAAATGTCTCCAGAATGAGCCAAAATAGGCCACGATCCGGCCTCAAAGTGACTCATTTTGGCCTCAAATTCAGCCGGTTTTTTCATTGACTCCACAGTAGATCTAGTGTATAATTACTGTATAGTGGGCCGATAGCTCATGTTGGTTAGAGCAGCGGACTCATAATCCGTTGGTGCTGTGTTCGACTCACAGTCGGCCTACCACTATATTGAAACCGTAGATCTACAGTATATATACAGTGAACGGATCAGGTGCTTACTGGCTGGGGGATCCCAGTATACTGTATAGAGGATTAACGATCTTAGATCGTCCGCAGTGTAGATCGAATCCCTGACCATATACAGTAAGTGGTTAAGGCTCGCTCTGGTCAAGAGCAGGAACAAGGGGATCGGGTCTGCTGCTGTGACTTGCGGACAGCGGAACTGGGAATAGGCACGATTAAGTGCCTATTTTCTTTTAGATTATTGGATACTATTATCTGGATTATCTCCGATAATAGTTAATGATTATCTGGATTATCTAATGCTTCTGCTAAGTTATTAAATGCTGTTTGCACAAGGTCATTTTCTTCATATTCTTCATCGATAATAGTTTGCAGTTGCAACATAATATTATCTAAACGCTGTTTATATTCTAACATATATTCTCCTATTAAAGTTGTTCGATTAATGCTTGATTAAAGTCTATAATATAAACTTTATGGCCCGGTACGACATTATATAAACGACACGCTTCTGAAGCGGCATTTTCGGTAGTATAATAATTAATAGTTTGCGTATTAATGTTAACGATTGCGTACATCTTGCTCCCTTTTGTGTATGTGTGTATTATAAGCCCAAACCGGAGTGCCTGTCTTGTTGTATTTTGAACACAGATCATTTGGAGGGTCTTTGTTGACTGTTTGGTAAAATCTTGTTATAATACATACATGACACAGACACTAGCACCCCGCAAAAAACGAGTTGATCGCAATCACATCATCTATGAGCTGGTTGTGAATGGTAAGAACTACATTGGCGTCACTGCAAAGACTGAAAGCACTGTGAACAAGAGTGTACTGAGCAGGGCCGCAAAGCACTTCTATCGTGCTAAAAAAGAGGACAAGAACTGGCTCTTGTGTGCTGAACTTCGTAAGCTCAACGACAAGAGTGAGATCGAAGTATATGTACATGAGGTCATTCGCGGCAAGGCTGAAGCCCATAAGCGCGAAGTTGAGATCCGCAGAATGGTGCGCCCTGTGCTCAACACTGACGTGAGAGGAGACTGATATGCTTAGAGCAGGAAAGACAGGTTGGCCCCCAGGGCTCTTGCAGGACGATTCCCGGGCCCTGTTCCGTTGGTTTGCTAGCCGTATAGATGCTCGCTGGACTCTCCGCAGGGTCTTGACATCTAGGTAAAACCACTGTATAATACAGTTTTAGGAGGCACTATGTACGCACGTGAGTTCTGGGAACTGGCCAAGGGGCGTCTGTTCCGTGTTAACGGCAACGACTGGGTCAAGCAGAGCACACGAACTGCCCGTATGCTGTCTACGGGTCGTGTGTTCTACTTTGGCCAAAAAGAGGTTGTCCATCCTATCGCTTGGTAATATAATACACGCAAAGGAGCAAAACATGAAGCAAGACTGGACTATGTACATCTACAAGGCAGATCGCCGTAAGAAGACTGGTGAGCGACTGGTCTCTACTACAGTTTGGCGTGATCGCACTGAGGACGAAATGCGCCGCGAAAGTGCAGAACTGTTTGATCTGTACCCTAACAAACTGGGCTTCCGCATAGAGTGCCTGCCCACCTATGTCACTGTCAAGAGCCTGATGACGGGTGCAGAAGTCAAGATCCGCTATGAAGACCGGGGTTCTGCCTGCGATCCCTCAATGGAGCGGTACTGGACTATGTAACCCTTCGGTTGACAGGGTTATTGGTTTTACCGTATAATTAAGGCTTACACACTAAGGAGCAACGATGTCCGCACTGACCATCCAGCAGATCAATACTGCAATCATCACAGGTACTTGGACCAACGATCAACTCTCCAGCATGATCGACGCGATCAAGTATGCCCGCGCCCAGCTCACTAAACAGAGCATCCGCGCTATCACTCTCCAGTCCAATGTAGAGTTTACCTCTAGCAAGACCGGCCGTACCATGCGGGGCTACGTCAAGAAAATTGCCCAGAAGTATGTTACAGTGGACACGGGCATGGGCCTGTGGCGAGTGCCTGCCAACATGCTTACGGTCGTAGAATAACCCTAGGGTTGACAGGGACTTCGGTCCCTGTTATAATACACACATCGACAACGCAATAGGAGCATGAAATGAGTGTAGTTTTTAAGCGCGAAGACCGTATGTTCAAGGCCAGCGAGATCCTGTGGGCAAAGCGAGAGCTGATCGACGCTATTGTTGAGCAAGCCCTGCTGGGGCAGACCGAAGCGTTCGTTGACATGATCGTAGACGGGCAAGAGGACTTGTCGAGGGCCGCTATACAAGAAACGCTGAAAGGCGTTAAAGACAGCGCCGGGGAGTTCCTCAACGACATGATCGGCGACCTGCAATACGAAGTTGAGCGCCGTTTGCAGGCAGCACAATACGGCGCCTCTGTGACCGGGATCAAATACGATCTCGCTGGCGAGGTAACGGACATTGAGATCGACGTGAGTGTGGCTTTCGAACAACAATAACCCTAGAGGTTGACAGGGCTTTCCAGTCCTGTTATAATACACTTACACTGAAACACAAAGGAGCGACACTATGTTTTATGGCTTTGATCACCGCAAGACCCGCCCTGCAACTAACCGTCTGATCGACATGATGGACGAGGGCATGATCGACGCCCGGGCAGTTGCTGATATGTGCTTGAGCTGGCTGTCCGAGCACGATGTTGCAGAGATGATGAAGGCCAACGACATTATCGAGCAGGACGAGGATGAGGAGGACGAAGAATGAGCTGGAATGTGTTTCGCAACGGTAAGTTGATCGACCGTGTGTTCTTCACCAAGAACTGCGATCAGAAGTATGTACGGGACAGCCTGATCAACCACGACGGATATCCGGTTGACATTGTGGTAAAACCGGGTGTATAATATACACTTCACACTAAGGAGCGAACATGCGATACTACGATCACCTGGCTACCCTGGAACGCAAGGGCTTTACTGTCATTGTTGACAAGACTTGGGAAGATGTTGCGATCCGCGACTGTTTTGACGACTCCTGCTACGACATCCGCGAAATGGAGCAGAAAGTAGAGAGCGGCGACCTGGACTGGTTTATGTTGCGAGTACGTGTACTCTTTGAAGGTCACGAGTTTGGCAGTGCTTGCCTTGGCGGCTGCATGTATGCAGACCCTAAAGAAGTACTGACCGACGGTACGGCTGAAGATCTGATTTGGGAAGCAATGATCGAGGCTAAAGAAGAAGTACAACGGCTGGCAGGCAAACTGTGGGCTCTACAAATGGAAATGGATTACGCTGATGCCCAACCGGTTGAATGAAGTACTACAGTGGGCGGGCACTGCCTGCCTGCTCACAATGTATGCATTAATGTCGTTCTTCCCACACCTGCATCCTTGGAATATTGTGGCGGGTATTTGCGGGGGTGCCTGCTATTTGGCATGGACTGTACGTGTTGCAAATAAGCCACAGATGATTGTCAACGGTGTAGCATTGTTGATCGGATTGGCGGGTCTTTTCAAAGCATGGGGTTGACAGACTGGTAAAACCTCTATATAATTAAGGCTTACACAACGCAACAAGGAGCAACGATGCAAAATCTCAAAGCCTATGTCGAGTCCCGCAATTCTTGGGCAAAGATCTTCGGTGGTCAACAACTCAGCCTGCAGAGCGCCGCAGATCGCAAACGCATCGCCCAAATGATCGATGCAGATCTCAGCCCAGAGAACCTTACCTGCGATGGCGAACTGCCTGCCTCTCAGGTCCGTGCCAAGCACGCCAACCTTACCAAAGTTGCCCTCGAACTGAACAAGTTGGATCCTGAGGCTGCTAAGGTCATCTACGAACTCTACACAGGAGAGTGATATGGATCGCGAAGAAATGATCGACTACCTGATTGACTCGGACTTCAGGTATATCATGGATTGTGCCAACGGTCCTGAGCTGTTGGACTCTTACCTGGGCTTTGGCTTCAAAGGCTACAGGAACTTTACTGACGATGAACTTCGCTACGAAGTAGCACAACGCAAGGAGATGGAAAATGCCTAATTGGTGCTCAAACGGTATTACACTGCGTCACGCAGACCCTGCAATGATCGATCGTGTTGTTAAGAGCGATGGTCTACTCATGGAGTTCCTGCCTACTCCTAAAGAGCTTGTTGATACTGTGGCAGGCTTCATGGGTGAAGACAAGCGAGCCGCTCACGAAGCACAACAGGCCCGCAACATTGAGAAGTATGGCCACAAGGATTGGTACGATTGGAACATTGCCAATTGGGGTACCAAGTGGGATGTGAACTTGGACAGCGTTAACCGTGTAGACGCAAACACTGTTGAGGCAAGTTTTGAAAGTGCCTGGTCGCCACCTACTACTGCCTACGAGCGACTCGTAGAGTTGGGCTTTGAAGTCAAGGCCTACTACTATGAGCCCGGTATGGCCTTCGTTGGCAAGTGGGAAGACGGCTGTGATGACTACTTTGAGATCGGTGGCTACGACAGCACTACAGTGCGAGAGGCTATCGGTGAGGAACTTGACGACTACTTTGCTATCTCAGAAGGCATGGCTGAGTGGGAAGAAGAAAACGCAGAAGAAGAATAACCCTACAGCACACAGGGCATTTGGTTGCCCTGTGTTCTTTTTTGCGTTATAATACATGCTTGTTTAACAAGGAGCGAGTATGTTGGCGAATGTGAAAACTGTGCGTGGCATTGTACAGACACTGTGCAACTTGGAGGGCAGTGGCTTGTACAGGCGGCAGTGGGCAGACAAGGCTGTGGGCGCAACGAAGCGCAACATGGCATTCCGTTTTTGGGATGAAACGGAAGCAGACACTGTGGCAAAGCGGTTGCAGGCGCAACTGACTGCACAGGGCTACACAAACACAGTGAAGCGTACTGATGTAGACAGCGACTACATGACACGCACTGAAGGCGGACACTATGTAAGGGTGCAGGCGCTTTTTGAATAACCCGCCGGTTGACAGGGTCTTTGTTTGAGCATATAATACAAGGACACTAAAGGAGCAAGCAATGTTGACAGACAAGCAAAAAGCAGCTCGCCTGCGTATGGCAATGGAAGCACTGCAAAACGCAGACGCTTGGATACAACAAGCATTAGGCGACACAGATGTCTGCTATGAAACCCACAATCGCATCCAGGACTTGGTTGACGATTTGAGCTATGATGTTATGGAACTGGAGGGCGCACTGTGATTACCGCTGACACGCTGAAAACGCTAACAGAGTTGAGCCCACAGGCCTTGACAGCCTTGATCCGCAAGGCGGGCTACAAAGAAGACAAGTTCACCGAGGTGAAGTTCTTGGGCATGACCAATGGGGGCATGTTCTGCTACTCCTGCGTCTACCCTGGAGAGCTTGAGGACGTCTGTAAGGTGTTTGTAAGGATAAACTCTAACGGATCTTTTTCAGCAGAATATTAACCCTAGGGGTTGACGGGTTATCCAAAAGGTCGTATAATACATACATCAACAACGTACTAAGGAGCAAAGATGAGCAACTATCCGAACATGAGCTACTGCATGTGTAACAACACCCTGCTGGCTCTCAAGCAGGTTGTGGAAGCAATGAACGATGAAGGTCCGCAGTTCCTGCGTGAGATGAGCCGTGATGAACGTCGTTCCTTTGAGCAACTGTTTAGCATGTGCGAGGACTTTATGACTATGAGCGAAGAGCTCCAAGCAGAGCTAGAGCGTGAGGAAGACTACGACGGCCAGCCCGATGAGGCGCAAGAGTGGCACGACTTTGACCCTGACTGCTAAAGGGTCTTTGGTTGACGGCAGTGCCAAACTGCCGTATAATACACACATCAACAACGCACTCGGAGCACACGATGAGCAAAGTTATTTTTAACACTTACGGCAACGGCTACTGGAGCAATGTAGCAAAGAGCGTAGAGATTGTTGACATGCAACTGGGCTATGTCGCAGACGAACTGGACTTTGGTGAACTGCGTGTTTACTTTAACACTGACTCCTGGGATACTAGCAAGGACGGCTTGATCTACACTGACAGCCGCTTTAAGCAAGATCTGCGAGGGTTCCTCAACGCACACGGACTGCCGGGTGCAGATGTTGACTACTCTGAGCAGGGTATGCAGGGCGATGACTATGTGTCCTGCGACATCGGCAAGAAGTTCCTCAAGGCATGGGCCCGTAAGTTTGCAGTAGATCTGCAGGCCAAAGTGGACGCGGACAACGCGGCTTTCGAAGCCCGTTGGGGTTGACGGGTTATCCAAAAGATCGTATAATACACACATCAACAACGCACTAGGAGCACACGATGATCGGTAAAACTATTCCTTCCAGCACTGGCGGCACTATCACTTTCACCAAGACTGGCCTGATCCACAAGGCTGGCAGTGCCTACAGCGGCAAACTGGCTGCACAGGAAGCCAAACAAAAGCCCGCCAAGAAGAAGGGTTAATGGTTGACCTTTTGGTAAAACCGCTGTATAATTAAGGCTTACACACTAAGGAGCATTTGAAATGGCAACACGAAGCACGATCGCCCTGGAGTTCGCAGACGGTTCTGTATCGCAGGTCTACTGTCACTGGGACGGCTACCTGGACGGTGTTGGCGCACAACTGGTCGAGGACTACAGCGATCCTTTTGAACTGCGAGAGCTGATCGACGGTGGCGACATGAGCTGCATTGGCGAGCCCTACACTGATCGCGGTGAAGACTACGAGGATCTGAAAGCACGCCGCTACCAGCACTTCGACGAGTATGTTGCGGAGTGCCAGCAAGAGGAGTACGACTACATCCTGCGCTGTGTTGAGGGCAAGGCTGTTTGGTTTGTGCGCTGTTATGCAACTGACGGCAAGTGGGTTACCTACGCTGAGGCAGAGGCTGCTGAGAAACGTGAAGAAGAGGAGTGTTTCGGTGAGTAAAGTAGCAGAACTGAGCTATGACATTGAGTCGTTGTACATTGAGGGTCTGAGTGCCAAACGGATTGCCGCAGAACTGAACTGCCCAATCGAACTGGTGCTTGGGTTTTTGGAAGAAATGGGTGTGGCAGATACGCCACAAGAAGGGGAATATGATCCGTTCAGCACAGTAAACTCTTGACACATTTCGGTTGACAAACCTGTCCAAAGACGTTAAACTATTATTAATGCGTTAGGTAATGACGCAGACATTCACAGACATACACACAAGGAGATTTTCATGTCTACATTCAAGTTCGCAGGTGTTTCTACTCTCAATGGCAAAATGAAAGCTCGTTTCGCCAACGATCAGATGCGTGTTAAGGTCCTGGCCAAGAACGGTCACAAGGACATTGATATCATCGAGCTCAAGCATCCTATGACCAAAGAGCAAGCCGTTGCATTCCTGCTTCAGATCAACTTCGACAATGGCAATGCTGCTGTCCGAGCTGCTATCGAAGCAGAGGTTGAGAAGCGCACCGATGCTGCACCTAAGGCTAAGGCTGCACCTAAGGCTAAGGCTCCTGCAAAGAGCAAGCCCTCTATGGATGCTATCAAAGCAAAGGCCAAGGCTGTCAAGGCTAAGGCTGCAAAGCCCGAGACCGTTGTGACCAAAGCCGAAGTCGAAGCGCAACTGGAAGACGCTCCGTATTGATTACTGCCGTGTGAAGGCGCCCGGCAGGCCAGAGTGCCGTAAGTCCGGGTTTCTACACAGCGGGATATTCTAAGGAGCATAAGGTATGAGTCGATTAGCATTTGTTGGCAGACCATGGGTGGCGTTTGACGAGAAGAATCGTCAGCATCGCAAATGGTATTATGAGTTCGTTAAGAGCAACTCCTGGGGTCGTTGCCCAGTCCGGTTCATCGTTAGCGATGATCACGGTGATCTACTTACAATGATCCAGCGTCGGTTAAACCAATACTACACGCAAAAAGAATTTGGCGAAATTAGCCGTTGACCTTGTTGTCGTACTGTTGTATTATAGTTCTAACTGCACAGCAGTATAAAACAAGGAAAACGAAATGTTGAAGACAATTAGTAAAGAGACAAAGACCTTCAAGATGCTAACAGCATTGAAGGCAGGTGAGAAGTTCACAGCAAGTGAAGCTCAGAAGCGTTTTGGTATCAAGAACATTGCCGCAGAGGCAAGCCGTATCCGCCAAGCAGGTTATGCCGTTTATGCAAACAGCCACAAGGCAGGCAACGGTGTTCAAGTTACCGAATACGAACTAGGAATGCCCAGCCGCCGTGTTGTAGCCGCTGGTTACCGTGCCATCCAGTTAGGTCTTGCCTGATTGGTTGCTCCGAAGCCCGGGGGTAGTGTCCCGGCCGGTTGAGTTGCTCCCTCAGCCGTGTTAGTGTTGGAAAGGGTCACGCCGGGAGGCGTTGCCCTTTTCTTTTTGGTTGACAAGTGGTAAAACCGGTTGTATAATACATACATAGACAGCAAGGAGCACACATGAAAGTCAGCAAGAAAGAGATTGCAAAGGCAATGAAGAAAGAGCAGGCTCGTAGTGCTGGCCGTGTTGCCAACAACGAAGAAGACGCCGCTTGGGAGAGACTCCGCAAGAAGTTGGAGAACAGCAAAGAGATGATGGCCGCGTTCAAACGTTTGAAGGATCGTTGATGCAATATACACTGATCACACCCAAGGGCAAGATCTATCAGTTCTTCCTACTGGCGACCGCAGAAGTGTGGCAAAAAGCATACGGTGGCACATTGATCGACAATTCGGTTGTCCAAACTGCCAAAGAGACCGTATAATACATATATCGCAACAAGGAGCAGATATGTACAGAGAGATTGGTTTCATGGAAGGCTATCGTATGATGCGTCAAGTGCAGGCGGACTGGCTGAGTGCCGTGTTCATGGCCTTTGTCTGGGTCCTGCGTGGCGACAAGATCCTGGTGGACGAATGATGGCAAATACCCAGATCCCCAAGAGCCTGTATCGTGTCTACGAAGTTGAAGCAGACATGTTCGACTACGATGAGAGCAAGTGCCTGTTCGAAAGCGACAATCTGGGCCAGGCGCACTCCTTTGCCTACATGAAGTGGAAGTTGAGCCTGCGTGAAAAGGCCTACACTATCATCCAGCCCTACGATGAATCCTGCCGTGGCCACTATGGGATCAAGAGCTACGACTACGAAGCAGAATAACCCTTTTGGTTGACGGGTTATCCAAACGATCGTATAATACATACATAGACAGCAACAAACAGGAGTTGGAAATGGAATACGCAATCGGCTACATCGCAATCGCTTTCGTCATCCAAGCAATCGCCGCAATCCGCGCACCCCACAATGACGCACAGACTGTATTCGTTGCTAGTTGGTTCTGGATTGTGATCCTGCCCTTGGTTGCCTGTTCGTTCGCTCTAGATGCCATCGGTTGGGGTTTTGATGTTGTTCGCAACGACAAGATTGTCTACTTCCGAAAGCCCACAAACCCCCTGGCAACGGGCTTTGCTGTGACACTGTTCACCTTCGAGTTCCAACTGTTCAAAATCCGTAAGGCCTAATCATGAATATCTACACCGTACGCGACAACCTGATCAACACGATCAAAGGCAAAGAGGCCATGCTGGCAGGGCTCCGCGAAAGCGACAAGGAAGGCTACTACATCATCAAGCAATGGCTGGAGATCAACCTTGATGAACTCTACGCCATCCTGAACGATGTGCAAGAGTGTTGCAAACAAGCCACAGCCAAATCCTGGGAAGGGGTTGACAGGCAGGGCGGGATCTGATATAATACATACACACTACACAAAAGGGAGCAACTATGAAACACGGTGAAATTCAGAACTACAAGGGCATCGGCACTATCCAGATGGGCCGCGATGAGGACGGAAAGACCTGCTACCTCTATACCCACAATTTCTTCAACGATACCTACGATGATCACACCATCAAGGCCGCTAAAGAGATGCTGGACTACTACGAAGCCAAAGCCCAAAAGATCAAAGAAGCCATCCGGGTGCTACAAGGCACGGGCTACAAAGTATTCAAAGAAATGGCTTGACAAGTCGGTAAATCCTTGCTATAATACAGACATCGTAACAAGGAGCAGGCTATGGGATATCGAGTACTAGACACCGGAGACAGGATGCGTGACAAATACGGCCCACGCAAGGGACTCGAAGGCCCATTCAACTTCTCCGGTCGCATTCTGTACTACGA
>JACCDT010664554.1_pt1 | contig 15774 bp, 10 predicted proteins | sample 7446291 | NCBI WGS metagenome assembly JACCDT01 (sample SAMN15323446, study PRJNA562643) | freshwater metagenome | isolation source: river surface water | place: USA:Blue River Watershed | collected 2017-08-17 | reverse complement strand
ACTTTCGGGCTAAAGCTAATGCAGTCATATTGTCATTCTACAAGTAGAAGGCAGTAGAATGTCAGAGGACGGGCCTCCTCGCATGGTGGCTTGGTAACCTGGTCAGGTCGGGAACGGAGCAGCCAAAGCCAAGTACTGCCAGTGCCGAGGGTCAGGCTCGTCCACCTACTAACTTGTTTAATCAAGGATTTTTGGGTCAAAAATTGATTCATTTAGTAGAACCCATCTCTAAAACATCCCCGTTTGCACCCAATAAATAACTTTTTATTGGCTTATCTGATCTCAAACCAGCCACACACTCTCGATAAGTGCTCATTTGAGAATCGTATTGAGCAAAAAGCTCGCCATTAGGATCTGGAATGGAAAGTTTGTAATCCAAAATAATCAACTCTTCAGGTAACTCAATCAATCGGTCAATTCTCAGCAATCTTTCATTAGAGTCAGCAATATCCAATTCTTCCCAAGCAGTCTGAATGGCTGGATTAAAGAAAAAGTTTTTGGTTTTAGGTGAATTCAACACATTCAAAGCACAGCGTCTTGCATCAGTTGCAAGTTCAGGACTGATATTGAGCCAGGCAATGATTTCTTCGGCACTTGGCATTTCTGATGAATCGCTAATACCAGCCCTCATGACATGCTCCATCACAGCATGGAAAGCCACGCCTAAATCAATCATGCGTTGTTGATCAACGCTGACCAATTCTTCATCAAAGCGGATGTTTTTATTAGTTTCGCCACGCCAAGAAACATTGAAATCAGCAAAAGACTCAAAGGGCTCCTTCACATCAGAATTTGCAGCTACCGCATTCTGATCAAGAAGATTGATTGCTAACTCTGGCGAATCAGGCATCGGTTTAACACCCGCTCTTACTAAGCGGTCATACCAACTATTTTTTGCGATTGCGGCATCACCCTCTGAATCACCTTTATTGGCAGATCCTGATATGTATACAGCCTCTTTTGCTCTGGTCAAAGCCACATAAAGAAGGTTCCAATTTTCAATTTGAGAAATTTTCTCTTCTTGCTCTCTCAAAGTTTCTCGGGCTGGATCTTTGGGCTTTGCTGAAAATGTTGGAGAGATATGATCAGGAGCATCGCTGCCAGGCAACCAGCTCATTAAGACACCCACATTATCTTTGCCCGACTTATTTGTGTTGGTGTTCATCAAGAATACAAAACGAGACTCCAGACCCTTGGCAGCATGAATGGTCAAAATTCTGACGCGCTTCTCAGATGTTTCAGAATCCTCATCAATATCATCCTCACCTGATGACTCACCTTCATCAGGACTTTCTTCCTCAGCACCACGTTTGATTTTTTTCAACTCATTGATGAACCTAGACAAACTTGGATAACGTCCACCATCTAAGTTAAGCGCCAAAGATAAGAATGCATCTAAATTTGATAAGACCTGATCTCGCTGCAAGCTTGGCGCAGAGCGTGCATATCGCAAACGTATTTGCCCTTGAGCATAAATATGGTCGAGCAAATCATGCACTGGTAATTTTTTAGATAACTCAGCCCAAGCCGTGATCTCTGAATAGATTTGATAACGTGGATTTTCAGGAGATGAAATTAATTGCCATATAGAGTTAATTTCTTGAGATTGCTTTGACTCCACTAAAGCCAATAACTCTTCATCAGTTAATCCATAGATGGGGGAACGCAAGACTTGAGCCAGCGCTAAATCATCACCAGGCGTGATTAAAACTGATAACAAGGCGACCATGTCCTCAGCTTCAAGTGTTCGTAACAATCCCCCTTGCCTTGGGCTATCGCAAGGAATACCTACTGCCCTGAATGCTCTCTCAATTTGAGCCAGGTGAGTTCTTGATCGCAACAAAATCAAAAAGTCTCCCCAATTAGCACTTTTCTCTTTTTTTATTTTTTGTATTAACTGAGCCACCTTCAAAGCTTCATCAAAACTTTGTTGTGCTTTTGTTTGCTTGGTAACATCAATGAATGGATGCAGAAGAGCATTTCTGGATTTTTGTTGATTAATCTCTTGCGAGCTAATCAAAGGAAGGCGCCAAACTTCACCAGGGCCATAACTATCTTTCGCATCAGGATTTCGTTCTTGAGATTGAAATGGATAAGTCTCTGGAACATCTGGAAGAGCAAAAACAGCATTCACTGTCTTGATCACTGCCGAACTATTGCGTCGGGTCTTATTAAAAGAATGAATCTTGGCCTTGAACTGTTTGCTCAAGTAACTTTTGGCCTCGCCGAATAAACGAACGTCTGCTCGTCTAAAGCGATAGATTGACTGCTTGGGATCTCCAACCAAAAAGATAGAGGGTCTATTCTCTTCTTCACCATAAGCATTCAACCAAGACAAGAGAATCTGCCATTGCAATGGATTGGTGTCTTGAAACTCATCGACGAGCAAATGTTTATACTTGGCATCAAGTCTGGCTTGCAAATAATTAGCCACATCTGATGAAAGCATTAATTTTGCGGTGTAGGCCTCTAAATCTGAGAAGTCCTGAACTCGCATGATTTCTTTCTTTGCCTGATAGTGGCGCAACATGTCGACACCGATGGTGATCCAAGCTTGATGAATTCGGTGAGCCCGATGATCAGCCTCCCAGCAGAAATGGTCATACATGGCTTGAGCCCAGGACTGTCGGGTGTTATTGATTTGTTGTTCTATATTTTGAGCGTCACTCAATTGCTTGAGAGATTTTTTTACCGTCTCAGAAGCCAATAACTTAGCCAGAGTTTCAAATTCAGCAGTTAAGAATGCCGGTCTTAAAGCTGCAGCCACATCGTCTGCTGAAAAACCATGAGCTTGTTTCTTAAGAGCATCGTTAATAGCGCTTGCATATTTTTTGTCATTCGCTCCACCATTTTCCAAATGACCGGCCAAACTCATCAAGTTCATCAGCGCTTGAGAATCATCCAACATGGCTTTTAGCGGGTCTTGAATCGCCAACCAATCAGAGCGATCACTGATTGCTTGCATTGGATTTTTGCCCTGCTTTTTACAATCCTCTAAATAACTCCACCACTCTGCTTTAACAGTCAGAAATCCTTTTGAGCCAATCAAGAGATCATTCGCATTATTAGCTTTTAGCTCTTTCACGAGTAGTTCATAAGCAGCGCGCACAGCGGTGTTGCTGCTTGATGGCAAATTTGTCCACCAATCCTCTAAACACTCATCCTGAAGTCTCTTGAAATCATCTCGAAGTTTCAGACCCTGAGGAACACCAGAACCAAGGGGTGAGCCACGCAAAAGACTACTGAACCAACCATGGAAAGTTTCAACATTCAAAGGACGCGGGTCTGATAAAACATCTTCAAACAATGACCTGGCCTTAGGCAATGCCAATTTGGCTTTTTCTGCCGATAAACCGCGCGCCATGAGTTCTTTAATTAACTCTTCTTCTGGGCAATTAGCAAACTGTAGAAGAACTTGATCCAGACGACCACGCATTTCTTGAGCTGCTTTGCGCGTAAATGTGATGGCAAGAATTTCACTTGGCTTTGCGCCAGCCAGCAATAGTCGAATGATGCGGGATACCAGCAGCCATGTTTTGCCACTGCCAGCGCAAGCCTCCACAACCACTGACTGATCAGGGTCACATGAGTCAAGGATCAATTGATCAATCATGACCACATCCCTTTGCGACAAATGCCGCGAGCTTGGCAATATTGACAAATACTGTCAGGTGCACTTGCTGGCATTGGTGAGCCACCCCAAAGCGCTTCAATATCAGCGATCATTTGCGCTGGCAATTCTTTCATTTCATTTTGCAAATCATCAACCTCAACACGCGCATCATCTTCCTTCACAGAAATCCATGAGGCAGTGGTTGTCGGTTGACGATTCACCATGTCATGTTCATTCACAGCTTTGGCATAAATGACCAACTGAGGATCGTCTTGAAGATTATTTTTCTTTTTGGTGATTGAGGTCTTGCTGCTGAATTTGTAGTCAATCACTTCCACACCATTCTGCGGATGAATGTCTAAGCGATCAACAAATCCAGAGACCCTTATTTCACCAAAACGCGTCTGCAAATCAAAGCCAACCTGCTTTTCACCATCATGAAATACCCATCCAGATTGCTCACGTTGAATGTGCCAATCAATCCATGATGGAATCAAAGTCTCACACTCAATCCAAGCAGCTAACCATCGTCCATCAACCTCAAGCAAAGGTTTGAAATGTTTATGGGAAATAGCATACAAACGTTGCTTTAATAATTTGGTGCGCTCGTAAACATTATCTGTTTCAAGTGCTTGAGTTTTTAGCCCATGATAAAAATCATACAAAGCAGCATGAAGTGTTTTTCCCACCAAACTCAAATCAACTTCTGCATCCAAACTATTTCGCTCACGGATACCCAGTAATCTGGTCACGTAATAACGGTAAGGACACTCTCTTAAAGCTCGATAAGCACTTGGGCTGATGCTTGCGGGCTTGACAAAATCATTGGGTAGATTTGGTTTCGGCTGACTGATGGGCGATGCCTCATATGATGTAGGCGGCATTTCTAGTTTGTCTTTTAATAGCTCTGCATGATTGACATAGAGTCTTTGCAACCATGGTGATGGCTGCCTTGGCTCACCAGTGGCACCCACTGATTGCCAAATCATTCGCCAGTGCTCATGAGATGTCATCAGTTGAGACAAATCCATGGCTTGCTGAATGAATTCAGCTTCCTGAGTTTTACAGCCCAACAACTTTTTAAGTTGTGCTGATAAAAACATCGGACTGTCTGATAGTGATGGCAACTGGGTGTCATCACAACCCACCATCACCCATGCATCAAATCGTCTTAAACGAGTGGCGCTCAAGGGCAAGATGGTGACGCTGGCATTCTGTCTTGGATTGCTCTCAATATAACTGGCATCCTCAAGCATCGAACTTAATAAAGACAGCCATTCCACCTGCTTCATGGGATGTTGATTCAAAAGCTTCATGGGGGATAGCGACGATATTAATTGCTGACCTGCAATGTCTTTAGACAGTGCAGCAGACATGCCCAAATCCACCAAATCTTTTTCAAGTAGATCTAACCAAGCGAGGCAAGAGTTAGATGCAGCTTGCCAGCGATGACTTTGGTTTTTTAGTTGTCGAATGATGCTGACCAAAGAATTTGTTTCATCGTTATCAGAGTCCAAAGCCAAGATGAACCCAGACCAAGTTCCTCTGACATCCGCTTCAATCAAGCGTTGCTCCAAGAAGCTCAAGCAATCAGAAGCTTGATCATGAGCGATTCCAAAAACTGACCAATCGATGTAAGGATTTTTTAGAAAATCCATCAACTCAACCGAAGAAGGACCAGCAGGATGACGAACCACATCCATCCATGACATCACTGATGCAGCAGCTCTGGTCGTAGAGAGTTTCCAACCAGTTTCATCGTGAACCGATAAACCATCGCCAAATCTTGCTAGCAAGGCCCTCATGCGACGAGCAACCAAACGGTCCTGGGCAATCAATGCAATGTGCTGATGTCCACCTTGCAATAATTTCTCAATCGCGCCGGCGCCCTGCCAAGCAGCATCCTCAAAACCCTGGGCCTTGAAAATGCGGCGATCACCTTGGGATGCCCGGTGATTTGCATCAAAAAAGCCATCGCGATTCTTTTGAATCATTGCTTTTGGATCATCAACCTCACTCAAGCACTCAGGCCAAAGCGCAACATTTGAATAATCCAGTGAACAATGGTGGAAGGCTGTGGTTGATGCGTGAGCTTGCCAAACTTGTTCAATCGCTTTTTCAAAACCAGGGCTGGCTTGCGCGGTTTGAATGAAAACAATCGGAGAGTTATTGAAAATTTGCTGAGAATCAGCCATTGCTTGCTTGATCTGGGCAATCCTCAAGCCCATGGCTCGCCGCTGCCTGACCACTGGATCTTGAGCACTGCTCAGATTCTCCCAAAATGCCAACACAATGCGCGCCTCAACTTCAACAATCTGTTTTGATGCTCCTTGATAGACCTCTGCAATGGCATTACTCAAAGCAGATTCAAGCACTTCATCAAAAACACCCAAGGTGGCGTCTGATAGCAAATCACACACCTCGATGATTTTTTTGGCCAATGACCATTTAGAGGCATCGGAACTATCCATCAACAAAGAACTTAATTGAGGTCTATCGCTTAAAGCTCGGTACACCTCATACCAGCGCTCCAAATCAGTTTTCTGAATGCCTTCTGCTTTTAAACCAGGCGTTTCCTTTAACCACTGAGCCAGACCAAGGACTCTGGGTAAAAACACTAAATTTGAGGGTAATCCTGATGGGCGACGCTTTTCAAGGGTCTGTCTTAAGCTGTATGCGGGGCCTGATGTACTCAAAATCACCAATGGACTGCGTTGCTCCTCCTTGGTCACCGTCCAAATAAGATCAGCCAGGGTGTTTAAGACCTGCTCATCTGGGGTTAAAAGGTGGTGTTTGAAATATGGCATTGAAGTAGAAGTATGCACAAAGAAGCACTTATTGATAATATATTGCTTGTTATTGGTGAATTATCAAAAAATGAGATTTACAGCCAATCATAATTAAAACAATTAATACCAAAGGACTCTTATGAGTGACGCAATTAAATACGTGAGTGATGCATCTTTTGACCAAGATGTGTTGAAGTCTGATAAACCAGTGTTGCTCGACTTCTGGGCTGAATGGTGCGGTCCTTGCAAAATGATTGGCCCAATCCTTGAGGAAGTTGCCAAAGAGTATGGCGACAAGGTACAAATTGCAAAAATGAACGTTGATGAAAACCAAGGCATTCCTGCTCAATTTGGTATCCGCGGTATTCCAACTTTGATTTTGTTCAAAAATGGCACAGTAGCAGCTCAAAAGGTTGGCGCTTTGTCTAAGTCTCAGTTGACTGCATTTTTGGATAGCCATATCTAAATAGTGATATCTGAGGAGCTCACCTAAAGAGCTCCTCAACCTCCCAAAACACTTTATTTGCTCTTTTTTTAATTTAGGGTGTAGAATTCTCCCAACAGCTGATAGAACGTCCTGTTCTAATCAAACATTCCAAAAATCTTGTTCTTTCTTTGAGGCTCTAGCCTAACTCCACACACATGCATCTCACCGAACTTAAAGCACTACACGTATCTGCCCTTCTTGAAATGGCCACTGGCCTAGAAATTGAAAACACCCAACGCATGCGCAAGCAAGAGTTGATGTTTGCAATTCTTAAAAAACGTGCCAAAGGTGGTGAGACCATCTTCGGTGATGGCGTTTTAGAAGTTCTACCTGATGGTTTTGGCTTTCTTCGCTCTCCTGAAGCCTCTTACATGGCTTCTACAGATGATATTTATATCTCTCCAGCGCAGATTCGTCGCTTTAACTTACACACCGGTGATGCTGTAGAGGGTGAAGTTAGAACACCTAAGGAAGGTGAACGCTACTTTGCTTTGGTCAAAGTGGACAAGATCAATGGCATTGTTCCTGAGGCGCTTAAAAACCGCATCATGTTCGAAAACTTAACCCCTCTTCACCCAGACCGTCCGATGTTGCTTGAGCGCGACATCAAGGCTGAAGAGAATTTGACTGGTCGAATCATTGACATGATTTCACCGATTGGTTTTGGTCAACGCGCCCTACTAGTCGCATCACCGAAGTCTGGTAAGACAGTGATGATGCAGCACATTGCTCACGCTATTTCAGCCAATCACCCTGATGCAGTGTTGATCGTTTTATTGGTCGATGAGCGTCCAGAGGAAGTAACTGAGATGCAACGTTCAGTTAAAGGTGAGGTTGTTGCCTCTACTTTTGATGAACCAGCCGTGCGCCACGTTCAAGTAGCAGAAATGGTGATTGAAAAAGCCAAGCGCTTGGTTGAAATGAAGCGTGACGTGATCATCCTATTGGACTCAATCACTCGTTTAGCTCGTGCTTACAACACGGTTGTACCTTCATCAGGCAAGGTTTTATCCGGTGGTGTGGATGCTAATGCTCTACAAAGACCTAAGCGTTTCTTCGGTGCAGCCAGAAATATTGAAGAAGGCGGTTCTTTGACCATCATTGCAACAGCCTTGATTGAAACCGGCAGTCGCATGGACGACTTGATTTATGAAGAGTTCAAAGGCACTGGCAATATGGAAGTTCATTTGGAACGCCGTCTTGCAGAGCGTCGCGTTTACCCAGCGATCAACCTGAATAAGTCAGGTACTCGTCGTGAAGAACTCTTGATCAAGCCTGAAATTCTTCAGAAGATTTGGGTTCTACGTAAACTCATCTCTGATATGGATGATATTGAAGCGATGAACTTCATCGTGGATAAGTTGAAATCCACTAAAAATAACGCTGAATTCTTTGAATTGATGCGTCGCGGGGGCTAATTTGAGCTAAAAACTGGCTGAAAACCTGGTTTTCCAGTCAGTTTTGCCCAAAACAAGCCCATATCTAGTATTTTTTGCTACAATTCTCGTTTTAATTCAGGCAAGTACCCATTATTCGATGGGCGGCTACCAGGCTAAAGGACTATTTAAATGAAACAAGGCATTCACCCAGATTACAAAGAAGTTGTTTTCCTAGACGTATCAAACAACTTCAGCTTCAAAACACGCTCTACTATCATCACCAAAGAAACAATCAAGTGGGAAGATGGTAAAGAGTATCCATTGGCTAAGATTGAGACTTCTTCAGAGTCACACCCTTTCTACACAGGTACTCAGAAGATCATGGACACAGCTGGTCGTGTTGAGAAGTTCCGTCAGAAATTTGGTACAAAAGCAACAGGCAAAACAACTGCCTAAGAATTTCAGCTTTACCAATGAAATCATAAAAGGCAGCTCACGCTGCCTTTTTTACATATAGGCTTTTCATTCTTGTCTAATCAGGTCAAAATTTAAGCTTCATGAGATCCATTCGATTAACCGCTGCTGCTACATCAACATTGCCTCGCTTTGTTTTGGTGTTGATCACGGCTATTTACGGACTCTTGGGCATCTTTGGTCGAGACCCTTGGAAAAATGATGATGCGGCTGGCTTTGGCGCCATGTGGACCTTGGCCAATGGATCATGGGTCGATTGGCTACTACCTCACATTGATGGCCGAACTGAGATCTTGGCAGGACCACTGCCCTATTGGTTGGGTGCTGGCTTAATTGGTTTATTTGGTCCTGTGATGGGACCCACGAATGCTGCAGGTCTTTATTCTGCAGGATGTTTTTTCTTGAGTTGTATGGCCATTTGGCACGCCTCTTATTTATTAGGCCGTCGTCCTGAAGTTCAACCAACGGCATTTGCCTTGGGTGGACAACCAAAGCCAAGAGACTACGGCAGAACACTGGCAGACAGCGCCCTCATGGTTTTCTTGGCCTGCGTTGGTTTAGCACTGCGCGCTCATGAGACTACTCCTGCTCTTGCTCAACTATTGGGCGTATCGACTGTACTTTACGGCATGGTCAGAGGTCTAGATAAACCTCTACAAGGTGGCGCATGGACTGGCCTTGGCTTGGCTGTCATTGCACTATCAGCATCACTTTGGTTATTTGTGCTGATTTTTATTGGCCTGATTGTTTCTTTGATTATTTGTGAGGTCAAACCACACCCCAAATGGTTGGCCAGTACTTGGTTGATTGCATTATTAGGTATCAGCGTTTGGCCACTTTTGTGGTGGCTATCAGGTTTGACCACAGGTCAAATGCAAACTGCTTGGCAAGCTTGGTGGAGTAATGACTCCATGCAATTGCTTATTTCAGCAAAGTCATCTGGCTTTTTAGCAAGAAACTTACCGCTGTATGCCTGGCCTGTTTGGCCCTTGGCTTTGTGGAGTATTTGGTTTTGGCGCAAAGGTGCTAATAATCCATTGGGCGGCATCCGAAATCCTAATATGGCTTTACCACTGGGTATTGTGATCGCGGTATTGGTTTATCAAACTCACCTCCAAGCTCTCAGTGAACAATCTTTGCTATTGATCATCCCGCCATTGGTTATTTGGGCCTGCTTTAGCCTCCCCATCATTAAGCGCAGCGTGATCAGCTTCATTGATTGGTTTGCCTTACTCTCCTTCACATTGGTTGGCGCTTTCATTTGGGTCATGTGGTTTGCGATGACAACCAACATGCCAGCAGGTCTAGCAAGAAACATTGCCAAGAAAGTCCCTGGCTTTGTTCCAGAATTTAGTTGGCTAGCATTGATTGCAGCCATCGTAGTGACCGCTTTGTGGGTGAGTGTTGTTAAGTGGAGAACTTCCAGAGCGCCTAAAGTGATTTGGCGTGCAGTGGTTATTTCTGCAGCCGGCACGACTTTAACTTGGGTATTACTGATGACACTTTGGTTACCCACTATTAACTACGCAAAAACATATCGTGATGTTGCCCAACGTTTGGTTCAAGTGGTGCCACCTCAATCTGTTTGCATCAACTCCACTCATCTTGGTGATGGTCAGTTAGCTTCGTTTATTTACTTCACAAAATTAAAGTTCAAAGACGATGTTCATTGTGACCTTTGGATCAGTAATCAACCTGGTGAAGCGCGTAAAACTGCGAAGCGCCTAAACAAGAGCCTTGAACTCATTTGGGAAGATCGTCGCGTGAGTGATCGTTCTGAACGACTAAGACTGTACAAAGTACTGAGTCATGCTCAGTAATCTAAAGCGAGACATCCCCCGCCTACTTTCATTAGCTGGTCCACTATTGGTTGGCCAATTGGCTGTGATTGCCTTTGGCGTGATGGACACTGCCATGGTGGCAAGATACTCCACCGATGACCTTGCAGCGCTCGCGATGGCAGGCTCAATTTTTATCAGTATTTATGTTGGCTTGACTGGAGTTATTTCTGCATTGGCTCCGATTGCCGGTCAATTATTTGGCGCAAAACGCTTTTCAGAAATTGGTGAAGAAGTGCGTCAAGGATGGTGGCTATCTCTTGGTCTGAGTATTTTTGGCATGTTGATCTTGATGAACCCCGGTGTATTTTTATCCATCGCCAATGCCAGCTCAGAAGTTGAAGCAAAAGCTATTTTGTATTTACAAATCGTTGCCTGGGGCTTGCCAGCCAGTTTGGCGATGCGAGTCTTGGTGGCGTTTCACAATGCCATTTCTAAACCAGCCGTGGTCACATGGTTACAGATCGGCGGTTTGTTTTTAAAGATTCCTCTGAATGCTTGGCTGATTTATGGTGGCTTTGGCGTTGATGCCATGGGTGGACCTGGTTGCGCTCTGGCAACCGTGATCATCAACTGGCTTTGGTTCTTAACGATGCTGGTGATCGTTTATCGAGGAAAGTTTTATCAAATTTTTGGTGTTTACAAACAATTCAGCCGACCAGATACACATAAGATTGGAACTCTCCTAAAGCTTGGTTTACCAATCGGTTTGAGTTATCTGATTGAAGTGACATCATTTGCTTTTATGGCTCTGTTCATTGCTAAATTAGGAACAGTGCCGTTGGCAGGACATCAGATTGTGGCTAATTTAGGCACCGTTCTATACATGCTGCCTTTGTCATTATCAATTGCCACATCGACTTTAGTGGCGCAGTCTTTGGGTGCAGATAAACCAACTCTGGCCAAAGAGATTGGGTGGTCATCACTGATCTTCACAACAACTTTGTGTGTTTTTGTTGGTTTGTTGGTTTGGATTTTTAGATATCCCCTACTTGACTTGTACGCCCCATCAGCAGATGTTCGATCCATGGCAATACCTTTATTTTTGTTCATTGCCTTCTATCAAATATTTGATGCCTTGCAAGTAACGTCGGCATTTATTTTGAGAGGCTATCGCGTCGCTTTTTGGCCGATGTGGATCTACGCCATTTCATTATGGGGCGTGGGCTTAGGTGGTGGCTATGTACTAGGCTTTAACTTGAGCGGCAATGTGCCAGAAATACTTCAAGGTGCTCAAGGATTTTGGTTTGCCAACAGTTTAAGTTTGGCTATTGCAGCGACATTCTTGATCATCTTGTTCAAGAGAACTGCCAAGAGATTTGAGAGAGAGCATCCTCCAGTGGAGGTTTAACCCTCTCTCAATTGATTCATCAAACAAACATGATGAGAGATTATTTTTTAGGTGCGGCTTCAACAGGCTTTTGAATAGAGTAACCTGGTACTTGATGACCTTTTGAATACATGCACTGTTGGTAAGCGATGTCATAACGACGTTGCACTTCTTTGGCTGACTCATTGCCACCAGTAGCACCCATGGCCGCACCACCCAATAAACCAACAGCAGCACCAGTACCGACATTTCGAGAGCTACCACCATCAGCCATGGCACCTGCTACAGCACCAACTGCAGCACCAATAATGGCTGTTTTTGCGGTATTTTTAGCAGCGATCTCATCAGCTGTTGTGTTCAGTGAATTCTGAGCATATGTGCGGCATTCTTGATCATCTTTTTGGAAGATTTCAAATGGCTTGCCAGGAGCAGGCATGATCACCAAGCTTGGGCCCACTGGGGTCGATGCACACCCAACCAATGTTGCGGCAACCAAAGCAATCAAACTCATTTTTTTAAAATTACGATGCATATCAATCCTTTATCAAACTAATGGCGCACATATAGGCGCTAACAGTGTCATCATAAACGATGCCCCTCTTCCTTTAACGATTGATCAGTGAATAGGATGACATCAAGGAAGATGATGTTGTCTGTGTTACTTACAAAAAAGTATAAAATGTGTCATCTCAAAGATTTACAGCCAAGATGCTTAAATTAATCAAAAAACCAACCGTTATCTCACTTGCCGCATTTTTGATGGCAGCTGGTTTTTCTATGTCTGCTTGGGCAATCGATCTTCAGCCTGGTGATGCGACTGCACCACCCCCTGGTTTACGCAGCGTGCAACTTTCCTATTTGAACGCGGAGAGGGTTGGCGCCAGTAACGCAAGAGTTGATCAAACTCAGGTTCAATTTCGTTATACCCAAGCTTTTGAAGTCAATAATCAACCTGCCTTGTTTTATCTGCACACCGGAACAGGAAGAAATGATCCATCTGGAGCTTATGCTTCCCTTCCTGCTGATAACGGCATGATTGACACCACTCTGGTTTTTGCCTACTGGCCCTATGTTGATAGAGCATCTAAAACTTATGTTGGAGTGGCAGGATATTTAGTCACACCAACTGGTAGTTATTCGAGTGGTCGAGACATTAATATGGGCGAGAATCGCTACCGATGGGCAGGTCAAATTGCTTACCAAACCAGAATCGCTCCCGACTTAGATTGGATGAGTGCGTTTGATACATTGTGGTTCGGAAAAAATGATGAGGGTCGCTTATCAAACACAGTTGGCACTTTGGAGCAAAAAGCACTTTACAGCGCACAAACAGGCCTTCTTTATCACCTGAACAAGCACTACAGTTTTTCTGCTGCTTATTTTTATACTGAAGGCGGAGAGACTGTTTTTAATGGTTCAGCTCGAAACAACGCCATCAAATCACATCGCTATCAACTGAGTGCTATCAGAAATTCTTCTTTGGGTCGCTTTACTTTGCAGTATGGCCAAGACATTGACAGTAACGCTACGCTTGAAGATAAGTACCGTGTCTTTTTAAGATACACCAAGTTTTTCTAAATTTTCGATGCTTCAGTTTCGATGGCTTCTATCTCAGAAGTCCAGCCTAGCCAGTTTTCTTCAATAGTCATTAACTCATCGTTGATCACTTTGAGCTTTTTACCAATATTAGCGATCTCTTGCGGTGAAACTGGTTCCAATAACTTTGACTCTAACTGACCCTTCTCTGCTTGAAGCTGGGCCATTGATTTTTCAGCCTGATCGATTTGTTTTTTCAAGGGTTTGGTGCGAGCATTGATTTCTTGTCGTTTCGCAGATTCTAGTTTTCTTTGCTCACTGGTTTGAGCGACTGGCTTTTTCTCTGGTGTGACTGCCATACTGACCGTCGGCTTAGCAACCTCAGAAACAACTTTGGCCTCTTCAACTTTGGCTTCTTCTCTAAGCCTCTTGGACTCTTCAAGCAAGTAGCGTTGGTAGTCATCCAAGTCACCATCAAATGGCTTGATTTCTCCACGACCAACTAACCAGAACTCATCACAAACGGCCCTCAGCAAAGCGCGATCATGGCTGACTAACATCACGGTGCCTTCAAATTCATTCAAGGCCATTGATAAAGCTTCACGGGTTGCAAGATCCAAGTGATTGGTTGGCTCATCGAGTAAAAGTAAATTAGGTCGCTGCCAAACAATCATGGCCAAAACCAAGCGAGCCTTTTCGCCACCGCTCATCGTACCTACTGCTTGCTTGACCATGTCACCAGCAAAGTTAAACGTGCCTAAGAAGTTACGTAAATCTTGCTCACGACCTGATTCGGCGGCATTGGGACCCAAGTCTTTTGCTAAGCGAATCATGTGCTCTAAAGGATTGTCATCAGACCTTAAAACATCTAACTCTTGCTGAGCAAAGTAACCGATGTTCAAACCCTTACCTTCAGTAACTGTACCTGCAAGCTGAGGCATGGTTCTGGCAATGGTTTTAACCAAGGTAGATTTACCCTGGCCGTTTGCCCCCAAGATACCAATCCTTTGACCAGCTAAAACTGATTTATTGACATCTTTGATGATGACTTTATTCACACCGTCCACTTTGTAACCAAAGCTTGCATCGCTGATGGCCAACATGGGGTTCGGCAAATTTTGTGGCTCTTTGAATTCAAAAGTGAATTCTGCATCAGCCAATACCGGTGCAATTTTCTCCATGCGCTCAAGAGCTTTAACCCTACTTTGAGCTTGCTTGGCTTTACTCGCTTTGGCTTTAAAGCGTGTGATGAACTTTTGTAGGTGAGCAATTTTTTCTTGTTGCTTTGAGAAGGATGCTTGCTGCAACTCTAATTGTTGAGCGCGCATGAGCTCGAAGGAACTGTAGTTGCCACCGTAACGGTTCAGTTTGGCATGCTCAATATGCAAAGTAACATTGGTCACAGCATCTAAAAATTCTCGGTCATGAGAAATCACAATCATGGTGCCTGCATAACGCTTGAGCCATGCTTCTAACCATACCAAGGCATCTAAATCCAAGTGATTGGTTGGTTCATCAAGTAACAATAAATCTGATGGGCACATCAAGGCACGCGCCAACTGCAAACGCATGCGCCAACCGCCTGAAAAACTATTCACGGGTTGATCAAGCTCACTGACCTTAAAACCCAAACCAAGAATCAGTGCCTGCGCTCTAGATGTTGCATCATGCTCACCAGCATCTGCCAAGTCAACATGAGCATGAGCCATGGCCATACCATCTTCTGCTAGCTCTGCAGCCTCAAGCGCTTGTCTTAATTCAATTAAGCGAGTGTCACCAGCAATCACGAAGTCAGTAGCAGATTCTTCAGTTTCTGGCATGTTTTGAGCCACTTGGGCCATGCGCCATATTTTAGGAATAGAAAAGTCACCGCCATCTTCATGCAAGGTGCCATTCAATAAGGCAAACAAAGTTGATTTACCAGCGCCATTGCGCCCTACCAAACCAACCTTTTCCCCTGGATTGAGCGTGACCGTTGCTTTATCAAGCAATAATTTGGCGCCACGACGCAGGGATACATTGTTTAAGGTGATCATTTTTCAGCAGTCATACCAGCTACTGCTGGGTTGTTAATTGATAATTTCAGGGTTCACCAGAAATAATCAGTGAATATCCAATGAATGTGCCATTTTAACTGATGAGATCACCCCAAAGTGAAGATAAATAGGACATTCAAGGCGCAATGAACTAAAATACAGGGAGTAAGCATTCATAACTGCGCTCTACATTTCTTCTTAAGCAGTTCATTCATTGACCTTCCAAAAATTACTTTTTGCTGAGCACAGGTCATCACTCTATTGGTACCTATGCAATTCAAAGATCTTGGTT
>JACCDT010320262.1_pt1 | contig 15782 bp, 14 predicted proteins | sample 7446291 | NCBI WGS metagenome assembly JACCDT01 (sample SAMN15323446, study PRJNA562643) | freshwater metagenome | isolation source: river surface water | place: USA:Blue River Watershed | collected 2017-08-17 | reverse complement strand
GGTGCACCGTGTCCTATGTAGAGAGCTGGAAGGGACGTCATGGGGTTAGGCTATCCTAAAGTAGTTGAAATTTCAACTACTTTAGGAACTAGTCACGAAAGGGTGGCTGTGGCACTAACAGTTCATCGAGCGGCACGTTAGCCGGAAGCGAATCGTTGAGCGCAGCTAGATCCTCTGCACTTAACTTAACGCTCAGACCGCTGACGTTATCGAGAATCGACTCTCTTCGCGTTGCCCCAGGAATCGGAATTGATTGCGCAGATGTAGCCAGGTGCCAGGCGATGGTGATGGCATAGCGAGATACGCCATGCTTTTTAGCCTGTTCCTCAAAAACAGAGAAGTGCGCATTTGTAAGATTATCTGAGTTATCGATTCCACCTAGCGGTGACCAAGGCAGGAAGGCGATGCCATATTGGGCGCAGATTTCGCGCACTTCTGCATTATTGCGCGAACGAGGTGACCATTCATTCTGTACCGAAACCAGACCGCCTTGGGCCGGTGTGCCACCAATCTTGATGGCACGGCGTAGCTGTTCAGCGTTGTAATTGCTGACGCCGATATTTTCAACGATCCCATGCGCCTTTAGCTTCATGACGTTTTCGAATTGTTCTTCAAAAGGCATAAAGTGATTGAGGCGATGGTGCTGCCATAACTTAATTTTCGAAAGTTGCATACGAGCAGCCGATGCTTCAACTGCGCGGTAGAGATAAGTCTCTGAAGCATTTCTGCCCCTGACTCCAAACCAATCACCTTCTAGTGGAGTTCGAGTGGATCCACCTTTTGTAGCAATAACAACTTCGCTCTTCTGTTCAGCCGTACCGTTCCAGCTACGTAGCGCCTCAACTACCAAAATTTCGTTGTGGCCGATTGTGTTCCAGGTGGGGGCGTAGATATCTGCAGTATCGAGTAGACGCACACCAGCATCCAAGGCGGCATGAACAACTGAAATCGCTGCATCTCGGTCATCGAGAATCCATGCCTTGCTTGGTGGCATTCCAGATAGAGGCATACAGCCCAAACCAATCGCTGGAACTGTAAATGGACCTAACTTGCGAGTTGTTAACATGTCCGCAGTATTGCAATGAAGGGGTTAAAGTGCCACATGTGAGCGAACTTTCGGCGCAGGTGCGAGCAGCCCTGGATGCAGCAATTGCAGCAATTGGTGGCCAACCTCGTGAAGGTCAGATTGAGATGGCTGAAGCTGTTGCAAATGCGCTCACCGACCGCCACCACCTGATGGTGCAGGCGGGTACAGGTACCGGAAAGTCTTTGGCTTACTTAGTTCCAGCCCTTGTGCATGGTCGCAAAGTATTGGTGGCAACAGCAACTCTTGCTCTGCAAAGACAGTTAGTTGAAAGAGATTTACCAGCTGTTGTGCCGGCGCTAGAAAAAGTATTAGGAAGATCCATTACCTATGGAATCTATAAGGGCGTTGGCAATTACATCTGCTTACAGAAGATGAACGCTGATGAGCCAGATCCTGACGGCGAACTATTACTAGAAGCTTCTTATCTTGAAAAAGATGCCAAGCGTTTAATTGCTTGGGCTAAGACTCCAGGAGTATCCGGAGATCGCGATGATGCACCTGAAGTGGATCGCAGAGTTTGGGCAGCTAACTCACTGTCAGGGCGTGAATGTGTGGGAGCTGATTCATGTGCGTGGGGTGCGCAATGTTTTGCAGCGAATGCGAAAGCACGTGCGCAGGAAGCCGATGTCGTGGTTACCAACCACACCTTGCTTGCCATTGAAATTGTTGATTCGCACCCCATCTTGCCTGAACGAGATGCAGTGATTTTGGATGAAGCCCACGAGTTTATGGATCGCACAACGCAGGCGGTCACTGAAGAGTTAACGGCAGGACGCGTGCAACGAGCTGCCGCGATGGCGCGTAAGTATCTGCCCGGCAAAGCATCTGATGCGCTGACTAACGCCGCCGATAGTTTTGATGATGCCATGTCAGATTACGGCGAGCAGATTAAGGGTGATTTTTCGGCTCAGGGCAGGTTAGAAGAGATTCCCTCAGCGCTTGAAGCACCTATCCGTAAGTTAAAAGAGGCCGCAACTGCTGTCGTGCAGCTCATTAGCGCAGATGACGAAATCATCGATCCAGATGAGAATGCGGAACGAGCACGTGTGAAAGGTGCGGTTAATGAGATTGCAACAACTGCCGGTAATTTACTCAAGATGGGGGATGAGCATGTGCTCTGGTATGAACCCACATTCTCAACGCTGCATTTAGCCCCGCTTTCGGTATCTCATGTCTTGCGCGCTAACTTGCTGACGCAGACCCCAGTCATTGCGACGTCGGCAACGTTGACTGTGGGAAATAACTTTGATGCTATGGCGCGCAGTATTGGTTTTGTTGTTGGTACTGAGGCTGATGAAGAGCTAGCAAGCGGTGATATCGACCCTGCCAATGTGCAGATGTTAGATGTGGGCTCTCCCTTTGATTTTGCTAACCAAGGTGTTCTCTATATGCCAAAGCACCTACCTGAACCCGGACGCGATGGCCCGAGCCAAGAAGTTCTCGATGAACTCGGCGAACTTATCGATGCAGCAGGTGGTCGCACCTTGGCGCTCTTTAGTTCGTGGCGCGGAGTCGAAGCAGCTGATGCCCATCTTCGTAAAGTTCTTGTTGATCTTCCCATCAGCATTATTACGCAAAAACGTGGGGACGCGGTTGGTCCATTGGTTGAACGTTTTGCTAAGGATGAAACTTCGATTCTGCTTGGCACCATGTCGCTCTGGCAGGGCGTTGATGTGCCCGGCAATTCCTGCATCTTGGTAGCAATCGATCGCATTCCATTTCCGCGTCCTGATGAACCCGTCATGTCTGCGCGTTCATCGCTCGCCGATGCATCAGGTGGCAGTGGTTTTATGCAGGTCTCAGTTCCACGAGCCGCGCTTTTGCTGGCACAGGGCACGGGTCGCTTAATTAGAAGTATCGATGATCGCGGAGTTGTTGCCATCTTAGATTCCCGAATCGTCACAAAAAGATACGGAAGTGTCCTACTTAACTCGATGCCACCCTTGTGGCGCACGAGCGATGGGGCGATTGTTCGAGATTCACTGCGCCGACTTTCGCAGACGGTGGCAGAATAAGAATGTGCCAAGAATTCATACAGCAACTCTTGCTGAACATCGCGACTGGAGACGGAGCCAGCTCATAGAAGCTGCCGCTGCCATCGCCCTCGAATCTGGCGGCCAGGCAATTACCGTGGCAGCCGTTGCCGAACGCGCAGGACTTTCACGCACATCAATCTACGAGTACTTTGGTAGCAGCGCAGAGCTAGTTGCAGATCTACTCGTTGATGAGATGCGTACCTTTACCGAGCTGCTCACCGAAGCAGTTGTGAGCGCAACAGGCCCTGAAGATGCCATCGAAAAATGGATTGCAGCATCCCTTACCTACATTGCCGACGGCAACCACTTGCTTGCTAAATCACTCAATGCTTCACAGCTTCCGCGTGAGAAGTCACAACATATAGGCGCGGGTCACCGAGCGATGTTGGCGCCTTTGATGAAGAGCTTGCAAGAACTCGGCGTTAGCGATTGCACTCAAGCTCTGTCATTACTGCAAGCAGCAACTGATGTTGCTACCAAGAGAATTGAAACCGGTGGCGATGCAGCGCTTGAGATCGCTAAGACCACAGCATTCTGCATCGCCGGTATCAAAGCGCTTATCTAGTAACTCTTACGGCAAATTGCTGGTCGAGGGCTGCCCACATTCCATCTTTGCCGGCAGCAGTTGCCTTAATTGTGCAGGTGCCAGATTTCTTGGCTGAGAGCATATTTACTTCAACAACGCAGTTCTTGCTTGCAGATGTGTACTTGATTGGCTGACCAAAGTTACTTTCAGCAGGCATCGCCTTCATCTTGCCAACCTTGATGACCTTGGTCATGCGTTCAACTGCTTGAACACCTGGCGTCAAGATAAATGGGTAGTTTGCAACAGATGCTGCTATCTGCGCGTTTCCGGCAGTTGAATGGCCGAGTGCACACTGTCCTGCACCCTTAAGGGCTGTGAAGACACCGTTGGCATAGCTGCAATCTGGTGTGAGTGATGTCAGCGTTACAGGTAGCCCAGATTTAGCAGTTGCTGTGATTTTGGCAGGTGCTCGATATGCCAAGTTGAGCGGCACATTACGTGTTAACACTTTGCCATTCATTGTGACAACTACTTCATCGGCTGGAAGTACAACTGCGGCTGCTCCTGCTCTAAATGAAATCGGCATAAAGGTATCTTCAGATGTATCCGTTGGAGCTGTGTGATCAAGGCGGAAGAAGAGTCCGCAAGTGACCTTGGTGCAATCGACAGTGGTGCCTTTACCGATGATGGTAGATGCGACCTTGATTGCAATAGGTCCAGTTGGGCTTGTCGTACCTGGACCGCCGGCTGCTGTCACCCAGAGCTGAATGGTGTCGCTACAGGTTGCAGGTCGGGCGCTTCCTACTGGTTCTGTGCACTGCTGGATATACATACCCGCCTTGGTAGGAAAGGCAGTAAAGCCACCATTGATTGTGGCACCAGCGGGATCAAGATTGGTCAATGGAGCGCTCTGAAATTTGAAAGTAGCAGCGCTTGCGCTCGGCGCAAATGGGACTAGGGCTGCAATAGCGATAACTAATGCAATTACTGAGCTCTTAACTGAACGTGGCTTCATGGCTTCCTTTTCTATTTCTTCTTATTTGTAAACTTGATGGGAATAAAGATGTCGTGGGTGCGGTCACCTTCGCGCAAGTGATCTGCTCTGACTGTGATTGCACATTTAGTTTTCCGGCAATCAACCTTGCCGATTCTCTCTGAGACGGTAACTTCTTCAGAAAAGCGACCTCCAGGTTGAAATGGAATCGCTAAGTTGGCGCCATATGGAGGCGGGTTGGAGGAGATCCAGAAAGAGGCATCACCAATTCCTGCAAGATTCTTTCCGCCACCGCACGGCGTTGGAGCTGCTCCACTCTTTGGCAATTTACAGAATGCTAGGTAAATACCAACAGTCTCATCGAATCCTTTTCCAGAAACAGTCACAGTCTTTCTTCCTGAAACCGAACTCTGTGAAACCGTGAGCGACTGACCTTGTGCACCTTCTTTAGTGACCGCTGCATGCGCAGGGGTAACGCCAAGGGTTAGAACAAGGGTCAGCAGTAATCTCCACACGCGAAAAAGGTAGCGTTCGCAGCGCTTGGACTTATCCGACAACATCGGCGTACTTGTTCAGTAAAGTCCTGACAGAATCTGTGCATGCGATTTTCGGTGAAGGCGGTAGCGCTGATAGTTGCGCCACTTATAGCTCTCACTGGGTGTGGTGACACCGTCAAATCTGTGGCGGCCATCACCGAAGCGCAATCAATTTCATTAGGCAAGCAACAGATAGCTACACCACAACGCGTAATTGCCTTGGCGAATGGAAGCGCTGAAATCGTCGCATCTCTTGGATATATCAATATTTTGGTGGGACGAGATATTGCAAGTACATCGAAGGAGCTAAAAGGTGTCCCCATCGCAACAGCTGGCCACCAAGTAGTACCAGAGAAGATTCTTGAATTAAACCCTGATGTGGTGCTCATCGATAACACCACGGGTCCTGCCACAGCCATCGATGTCATCAAGCGCGCTGGAATCAAGGTAGCGATGATTGATGAGGCATGGACGCTAACTGACATAGCAAAGAAGATTGTGGCGATCGGTGAAGTCATTGGTGCGCAAAACGCCGCCGTACAACTAGTGCAGAAGTTAAACGCTGCCCTACAAAGAAGCGGTAAAGACCATCCAGGTGTTCGCATCGCCTTTCTCTATCTTCGAGGCGGTAGCGCTATCTATCTTCTTGGCGGGCAAGGATCGGGTGCCGATAGTTTGTTAAAGCACTTGGGCGCCATCGATGTGGGTGCGCAGAAGTTCAAGCAACCTTTCTCTCCCATTACAAGTGAAGCTTTGATTGCTGCTGACCCAGAAATCATCTTGGTCATGAGCAAAGGTTTGGAATCTGTTGGTGGCATAGATGGGCTTGTCTCTCTTCCTGGTATTTCTCAGACACCTGCCGGCAAAAACCGTGCAGTGATTTCCGTTGATGATTCGCTGCTGCTCTCATTTGGCCCGCGCACCCCGGATTTGCTGCGGCAATTGTCAGGCGCCATCGGACAGGTGACAGGAAGATGAGAAAGACCTTTATTGCGCTAGCGCTACTTTTTATCGCATCTCTTGCAGGCTTAGCTTTTGGCACAAGTGATGTGGCAAATGTTTGGCAGATCATCTTCAACCCATTTACAGATACAACTTCTATTTCTCATCAGATCGTCTGGGAGCTACGTGGAACACGTATTGCAGCAGCCATCTTGGTCGGAGCATCTCTTGGAATTGCAGGAACCTTGGCGCAAGGATCGACCAATAATCCGCTGGCCGAGCCCACCATCTTGGGAACATCGGCAGGGGCTGCGCTCGGTGTTCTACTTGGAGTTTTAAGCAATCTTGTTGAAATTGGTTCAGTTGGCGCGGTGCTCTTTGCAGCATGCGGCGCGCTTCTTGTGACAACCCTTGTCTTCTCGCTGGCACATTCTGCGTTATCGCTCATCACAGTTGGAATCGGTGTTTCAGCGATTGTCTCCGCACTTGTTGGACTGACCCTGACAGCGGTTAATCGACCTGATGCGCGTTCAATCTCTTTCTGGACGCTGGGTTCCTTTGCGCTGGTGACGCCTTCAGATTTACTCATTCTTGGACCAGTGCTTGCAGTTGGTGCGCTTGCGGCTTGGAAGCTTGCTCCACGCTTAGATCTCTTATCTCTAGGAGATTCAGCTGTTCGCCATATTGGACAGCGCCCACACAGGATTAGATTTCAATCATTTATCGTCCTATCGATTCTGGTAGCAACATCGGTGAGTTTGGTCGGAACCATCTCGTTTTTGGCGCTAGCTGCTCCACATATCGCGCGCTATCTGGTGGGTCCGAAGAACTCTTTAGTGGTTGCTAACTCAGCGCTGATTGGCGCACTAATTTTGTTGGTCGCAGATATTGCATCCCGTAGCGTGGTGCCACCGTATGAACTTCCGATTGGCTTGCTGACATCTCTGATCGGCGCACCGATTCTGATTGCCACACTTAAACGCGGTAAGGATGTGTGGCGATGATTTCGATTACGAACTTATCTGTAGCGCGAGGCAAGCGAATAATTGTGAACAACTTCAGCGCCACTATTGCGCCAGGTTCGATTACTGCAATTACCGGACCAAATGGTTGCGGCAAGAGCACCTTGGCACAAGCCATTTCAGGAGACCTTAAAATTCAATCAGGCCAAATCAAGCTAGCCGGCCGTGAACTTCAAACAATTACCTTAGAAGAGCAGGCAGGGCTCAGGTCAGTTGTGGAGCAGAATCGAAATTACTGGCTCTCATTTACAGCGCGCGAAGTGATTTCGATGGGGCAGAGGGAAGAGGATTTAGCGCGTATGGATGGCGTCATGCAACGCCTGCACATTACTGAGTATGCCGATCAATCTGTGACAACTCTTTCGGGGGGACAGGCTCAACGTGTTGAACTAGCTCGTGCCTTGATTCGAGATACACCTATCTACATCTTTGATGAACCGCTCTCGGCCCAAGATAGCCAGAGCAAGGCTCGCATTATTGAAGAGTTTCAGGCGCTACAACGAGCAGGCAAGACGATCATTATGATCGCTCACATCGATAGGCAAGCGTTAACGTGGTGCGATCAGATTATTGATTTCGGTCAAAACTAGCGGCCAGGTCTTGGCAAAACTTGGGTGCAGCGGCAGCCTCGTAACATCATCAAATTTCACCCAACGCACTTCATGAGATTCATCATTGAGTTCGTGGCCTTCTAACTTTTCATTAGCTAGCGCTATCACCGTTGAATAACTCCAACCATCATGATCATCTGTAAAGGTATGAACTGGTTGTAGATCAGCAGGGTTAATTCCAGTTTCTTCTACCGCCTCGCGAAGTGCTCCTTCGATGACTGTCTCATGAGAATCGCGTGCACCACCTGGAATGCCCCAGGTATCTCCGTTATGAACCCACGGTGCGCGATGCTGTAACAAGATGGCTCCATCACGAATGATCAAGATTCCGGCTGCGCCGAATTTGCCCCAATGTTTAGAGCCACAGGTGCATTCAATCCACCCGTCACCATCGCGCGCTGCCATACGGGCTAGCGTATCCACAGTTGCCATTTTTTTTCTGATGAAGTGCGCGCAGCCCACCTAATCTCCCGCGCATGAAGAAATTACTCGTAATTCTTGCGTTCATTCTTGCCTTTGCGCAACCAACATGGGCCGCCGATTGCAATGAAAAGGCATGTATTGATGTCTATACCCAAGACGGAAAGATCGTCATTGAGGGCCGTAAAGGGACAGGGCCCAAGGCCACAGAAGCTGTAACGCCGAAACCTGCAGCAACTACAAAACCAACTCCGAAACCATCTCAAAAACCAAAAGTTACTCCGACCCAAAAACCCAAGGTGCTCACCACAAAGAAACCCGTGGTCGTAAAACCGCGCATCGCCAAAAAACCAACTCCGGGTGCGACAAAGGCTGCCACATCTCTAAGCGATAAATTAGTTGAGATGCTGCCAACGGCAGGAATCGCTTATTCACCTTCATTTCAACCGCTCATTAAGGTGCCAGTCTTCTTCTGGAGCGATGTGCCTGAAGTAATCAATAAGAAGATTTCTATAGTCGGTGAAGTTGTAGAAGTTCAGTTGAAGCCAACCTTTATTTGGCATTACGGCGATGGTGTTATCTATCCAACTCGCAAAGTAGGTGCTCCATACCCTGATGGCGAGATCCAACATAGCTACTCAAATCCGGGCCACTACCTGATTGAGCTGATCACTATCTGGAGCGGTGAATTCACAGTGCAGGGCGTGAAGGCCCGCATTCCGGGCGATATCAAAACAGTGTCAGTTCTACCTATCACCGTTGTTGCAGCTCCCAGTCGCTTTACCTCACCCGTCAACTAGAACCGCTAACGAAAGGCTTATATGACAACTCTAACTTCACCCCATGATCTCCTCGCCGCGATTCCATTTCTAATCGGCTATCACCCAGAAAACTCTCTTGTGCTGGTGGCTCTCAAAGATGACACGGTCGGAATGGCGATGCGCGTTGATATGCCTACAGATATTGCCGCTGAAAGTTATGACTTACTTGCATCCCATTTCCAGCGCGAGGCAGCAGAAGCTGCGCTGATTGTGGCATATGTGGATGCGCAGACTGATCCTGAGCCAGTTCTGATCAATACCTCTGCAGCGTTATTGCGCGCTGGCATTTCAATCAAGGAATCTCTTATCGTTTCAGATGGGCGTTATCGTTCAATGCTCTGTCATGACTCCGAATGTTGCCCACCACTGGGCACTCCAATTCCAGATATAGATTCATCTCGAATCGCGCTCGAACATGTGATTGCCGGACATCCCATGCCGTATTCGAATGTAGCCGGTTTGGTGCAATCAATTGCAGCGCTGCCTTCAGCGATGGATGAAAATTGGCAGAGCGAAGTGCAGGTTTTCTGGGTAGAAAGTGACTCTGAAAATCTGCTCGACTTACAACGTGATGGCGCAACCGCTGTCATTGATTTAGCTGGCGAATACACACAGGGGCGAGGCGCCGAAGATCGCGAACTTGCTGCCCGAGTTATTGGAAGGCTCAGCGATATTCAGGTGCGTGACTTTGCGCTAGGCAGCCACAATGATGAAACAGCAGATGCGTATTGGCAGATGTGGCGTGATCTCTTGCTGATTGCTCCTCGTGGATTTGTCGCACCAATCGCATCGATCTTTGCAGCCCTTGCTTACGAGCGGGGCGAAGGGGCGCTGGCCCACAAGGCGCTCGATCGGGCGTTGGTCGATGACGAACGATATTCACTAGCGCTCTTGCTCCGTCGCGTCTTTACCGCTGGATGGCCTCCACAATCCTTTACCGCGATGCGGGCCGAGCTCCATCCAAAAGTTGTATCTGGAATCTTCGGGTAATATTTGCGCCAGGTCACGAGTTCTCATCGATAGCCCCGGCTGATGAGACGGCAACCCTCCACCGCGGCGGGGTGCTCCGGGTGACGACCAGGCAGGTGCACTCACGGTGTAGCTGCAAGTGCGTGAAGGATCTATAGGCGATGAGCAGAACACCCAACTACAACGTCACAGGTGCATGGCTAGAAGGCGATGACCCAGGTGAGCGTCAGTTCATCAAGATTGGTTATCTCCTGCTTGAAAATGGCGAAACACTTCCGGATATCACAATCGCTTATCAAACGTGGGGAACGCTTAATAAAGATAAATCCAATGCAATTTTAATTAACCATGCAATGACTGGTTGGTCTGATGTCACAAGTTGGTGGCCGCAGATGGTGGGTCCAGGACTTCCCTTCGATACCGATAAATACTTTGTAATCTGCCCTAACGTGATTGGCGGTTGTCAGGGATCGACGGGGCCTTCATCGATTGCACCAGACGGAAAACGTTACGGTTCGCGCTTTCCTATCATCACTATCCGCGACATGGTCAACGCCGAAGTCGCCTTTAGTAACGCACTCGGAATTCAAAAGTACGCACTTGCTGTCGGGCCTTCTCTTGGTGGAATGCGCTCGCTGGAATGGGCGGTGCAGCTGCCTGATCGCGTTGGCGCAATCTGCACCATCGGTTCATCAGCAGTTGCAACAGGCGATCAAATAGGAACTGCAGCAATTCAAATTCGCGCCATTAAATCTGATCCACATTTTCATGGTGGGGATTACTACGAGAAAGAGCGCGGACCAGTTGAAGGAATGGGCATTGCCCGTCGCATCGCTCACCTGACCTACCGCACCGAATCTGAGATGGATGTGCGCTTTGGCCGCCAACTTCAGGGAGATGACACCGGGCGCTACGCCGTTGAGTCATACCTTGACCACCAGGCGAGCAAGTTGGCCAAGAGATTCGATGCCAATACCTATATCGCGCTGACCGATGCCATGAACTCTCACGATATCGGCCGCGACCGCGGGGGAGTCGTCAAAGCCCTTGAAGGCATCACTGTTCCGACCATCGTGGTCTCCATTGATACCGATCGCCTCTTCCCACCTCGACTTCAGGTTGAGATTTCCGAGCTTGTACCGACTGCAGAGGCCCCAATCGTCATCAGTTCCGACTTCGGACATGATGGATTTCTGGTTGAAGCCGAGGCGATGGGCGATGCGATTCGGCGTGCGTTGCACGTTGCAGGTACAATATAGGTATTACTTCGAGCGGTTCGAAGCACTGGCAAGAAAAACAAATCAAAGGACAATTGTGGCTGTATTTAGTGCGCTCAAAAATAAGGCAAAAGGCAAGAAGGCTGCCCCTGCTAAGAAGGCCGTAGCTAAAAAAGCGGTAGCTAAGAAGGCATCTCCTGCAAAAAAGGCTGTTGCCAAGAAAGCGCCAGCTAAGAAAGCAGCTCCTGCCAAGAAAGTTGCACCAGCTAAGAAGCCCGTCAAGATTGAAGTAAAGAAAGACCTCACTGCTAAAGAGGTACAGCAACTCGTTGATCTAAAAAACCTAGTTGCTCGACATAATGAAATTGTCGAAACGCTCGCCGCAAGCGGAATCGATAACTATCGCAAGGCTGTCAAGAAAGAATTTATGGGCTTAGCTCTTGAAGCCCGCCAGTTAGATGTAGAAATTCCAGAGGCTACAGAAAAGGCTCGCAAGGCTGGTCTTGGTTCACCAAGTCGCATCTTGTCTAAGGCGCAGCTTGCACTCATTGCACCTAAGGAAGAGCCAAAGCCTGCCGAAGCCACAAAGGGCGCCAAGGCAGCAGTAGTTCTTGATGAAGATGGCAATGAAATTGTCGTAGAAGAAGTTGAGCTCGAAGATGTTGAAACGCTTATCGCTGAAGTAGCTGAAATCATTGATGCGGAAGCAGATGGTAAAGATCAACCTCGCGTTGTTACCTTGTCAGATGAATCAAAGAATGAAGAAGGCTCATTTACTCTCCTTGACTCTGATGCCGAAGAAGAGGAAGAAGATAAGAACGAGCGCGAAAAGCATAAGAAGGATCTCAAGAATGTAAACCTGGTTCTTGAAGCTATCAACGGCAAGATTCAGGGCGTTGAACACGCCCCAAAGCACAATATTGATCAAGCTGAAGCAAAGGCGTTGACCTTCAAGCAGATTCAACAGCAGTTTGCGATGAATACCTTCAACGAGAAATCAGCAAAGCTAATTTCAGAGGCAGTTTCTCAGGGGTACTTAAAGAACCTTGAAGATTTGCAGTACTTCTTCAACGAACAAGCGCGCTTTATTCAGATTGAAATCAAGCGCCTCCCACCTGAGCAGACCGTTCTTACTGCAGGTGCAACTGCAGACCCAGTAAAGGATTACCTCAAGCAGATTGGTCGAGTTGCACTCCTTAATGCAGAGCTCGAAGTAGAGCTTGCTACTCGCGTAGAAGCTGGCCTCTTTGCTGAAGAAGCGCTCAAGAACACTAAGAAGATCGATAAGAAGCTCAAGCGCGAACTTGAATGGATTGTCGAAGATGGCAAGCGCGCCAAGAACCACTTGCTTGAAGCAAACCTTCGTCTCGTTGTTTCACTTGCAAAGCGTTACACCGGTCGCGGCATGCTCTTCCTTGACTTGATTCAAGAAGGAAACCTTGGCCTTATCCGCGCCGTTGAGAAGTTTGACTACACAAAGGGTTACAAGTTCTCGACCTACGCAACGTGGTGGATTCGCCAGGCCATCACACGTGCGATGGCAGACCAGGCCCGCACCATCCGTATTCCAGTGCACATGGTTGAAGTCATCAACAAGCTTGCTCCCGTACAGCGCCAGATGCTTCAAGATCTCGGTCGCGAACCGACACCGGAGGAGCTCGCTAAAGAACTTGATATGACTCCTGAAAAGGTTGTTGAAGTTCAGAAGTACGGCCGCGAACCAATCTCGCTCCACACGCCACTTGGCGAAGAAGGCGACTCTGAATTCGGTGATTTGATTGAAGATTCTGAGGCAGTTAAACCAGAAGAGTCAGTGACCTTCACAATCTTGCAGGAGCAGTTGATGCAGGTTCTCGGTGGTCTTACCAACCGCGAAGCAGATGTGATCAAGGCTCGCTACGGACTTACCGATGGACAGCCAAAGACTCTTGATGAGATTGGCAAGGTTCACGGCGTTACTCGCGAACGTATTCGTCAGATTGAATCAAAGACGATGTCGAAGCTACGCCACCCATCACGTTCGCAATCACTACGCGATTACCTCGATTAAGAGTTAGTTCACGTGAGCGACGCTAAAGCCTTCGTCAATCCCAAGAGTGGATCTATTCGTATCACTGGGGTTGTAGATATGGTCGATGCCGACGGCAATGTGATTGAAACTATTGAGAACCCAAAGTTCTGTGGTTGCGGTCAGTCAAAAGAAAAACCCTTATGCGACGGTTCGCATAAGGGTTTAACTCAAAACCAATAAGTTATTTAGTCTCTACCAGCTTCTCTGATTCGTCTTGAATCTTTGCGGCTACAGTCTTGAGCTTTTCAGCATATTCCTTGCCGTGATGTGCACAGAATAGAAGTTCTCCGCCTGCAAGAAGGGTGGCACGGACATAAGCCTGTGCACCGCATCGATCGCAACGATCGAGTGCATTAAGAGGTGTGGATTCGAGGATTACTTGCTCGGTCATCGCGCTCTCCGTTCCTTAGGTGGGAAGTTCTTGTACATCTATGGAACATCATGCCAGTTCTCTTTATTCCCCGCTCGGTAAAAAGATTCCAATCTTGTTAATTTTTATCCGCCTTGCTGCATAAATATCGATAATTTGGGGTTAAATCACAGATGGATATCTATATATAGGGCTCTTCGGCGCGCTTACCCAGATGCAAACCATTTGCTGGCTAACCTTTGCCACCGTGGCCGACGAATTGAACTTCACCCCCGAGGCAGATTCTCAAGATAGCTATACCGCCAAAGACCTGGCAGTTCTTGAAGGTCTTGATGCCGTTCGTAAGCGCCCAGGTATGTATATCGGTTCTACCGATTCTCGCGGCTTGCAGCACTGTCTCTGGGAAATCATCGATAACTCTGTGGACGAAGCTTTAGCTGGCCACTGCAAGAAGATCGAAATCAATCTTGAATCTGATGGCTCTGTAGAAGTACACGATGATGGTCGTGGAATTCCGGTTGATAAAGAACCAAAGACCGGACTGACTGGCGTTGAAGTTGTTATGACCAAGTTGCACGCCGGAGGAAAATTCGGTGGCGGATCATATGCAGCATCTGGCGGACTCCACGGTGTTGGCGCATCTGTTGTTAATGCCCTAGCAGAACGCCTCGATGTTGAAGTCGACCGTAACGGCAAGATTTATTGGATGTCTTTTAAGCGCGGGGTTGCGGGCGTATTTGATGGCGAAGGTCCAAAGGCAGAGTTCACGCCGCAATCTGGTCTTCGCACAATCGGAAAGATTTCGGCCAAAGTTACTGGCACACGTACCAAGTGGTGGTCAGATCGCCAGATCTTCTTAAAAGATGCTGAGCTAGATCTAGAAGATATCTATGCACGTGCGCGCCAAACATCATTCTTAGTTCCAGGGCTCTCCATTACCGTCAACGATAACCGTAAAAAAGAGAAGACAACGCAAGTCTTCTTCCATAAAGGTGGAATCTCTGAATACTGCGACTTCTTACAACCAGATGCTCCGGTAGGTGAAGTAATTCGCATCTACGGCAGCGGTCACTATCAAGAGACTGTTCCTGTTTTGGATGACAAGGGCCATATGGTTTCAACCGATGTTGAGCGCGATATGGAAGTAGATATCGCTATGAAGTGGGGTACTGGCTTCGATACCACCTTGCGATCATTTGTAAACATCATTGCAACCCCTAAGGGAGGCACGCACGTACTTGGTTACGAGCGTGCCATTACCAAAGCATTTAACGAAGCGATGCGAAGCGCTGGAATATTGAAGAAGAACGAGGCTGATGTCATTAAAGACGATGTCATGGAAGGCCTCACGGCGGTTGTGACAGTCCGCATGTCAGAGCCACAGTTTGAAGGACAGACAAAGGAAGTTCTCGGAACTGCAGCTGCCACCAAGATTGTCTCAACAGTCGTTGCAGATAAGTTAAAAGAATTCTTTGCCACCACCCGTCGTATCGATAAGGCCAATGGCAAGTTGATCATGGAAAAAATTGCTGGCGCATCTCGCACACGAATTAGCGCCCGCGCCCACAAGGATCTACAGCGCCGCAAAAACGCGCTTGAATCTTCATCTCTTCCAACCAAACTCTCTGATTGCCGCTCTGAAGATGTCACTCGCACTGAGCTCTTCATCGTGGAAGGTGATTCCGCACTCGGTACAACAAAGGCGGCTCGTAACTCTGAATTCCAAGCGATTCTTCCTATCCGCGGCAAGATCCTTAATGTGCAGAAGGCATCTCTTTCACAGATGCTCGACGATAAAGAGTGTGGCTCAATTATTCAGGTTATCGGGGCAGGCTCTGGTAAATCATTTGAACTTGATGAAGCGCGTTACGGTCGCGTCATTTTGATGTCAGATGCTGACGTAGACGGCGCACATATTCGCTGCCTCTTGCTTACGTTAATGTATCGCTACATGCGCCCGATGCTCGATGCCGGTCGCGTCTTTGCAGCGATTCCACCTCTGCACCGCATCGAAACCATGGGCGGCGGCGGTAAAAAGGGTGAGTACATCTACACCTACTCAGATGATGAGATGAAGAAGGTCACTGCAGATTTACGTAAGAACGGTAAGAAGTGGAAAGAGCCAATCCAGCGCTATAAAGGTCTGGGCGAGATGGATGC
>JACCDT011105572.1_pt1 | contig 15798 bp, 22 predicted proteins | sample 7446291 | NCBI WGS metagenome assembly JACCDT01 (sample SAMN15323446, study PRJNA562643) | freshwater metagenome | isolation source: river surface water | place: USA:Blue River Watershed | collected 2017-08-17 | reverse complement strand
GCTTTCAACTTATTACCCTGCCTCGCCTTGAACGAGTCTGGTTTCTATAGCCTTTGCGTTTGTTAGTAATAAGCATACTGACAGGTTTCTTTTACCTTTCAGTTTTCCGTTCAACCCAACTTTGGAATAAAGTTTGGGCAAGTGGAACCGACAAGATTTGAACTTGTGACCGCTCGGTTATCAGCCGAGTGCTCTACCACTGAGCTACGGTTCCAAAGAGGGAACAATCGGACTTGAACCGATAACACCTTGATCTTCAATCAAGTGCTCTACCAATTGGAGCTATGTTCCCAAGTCCAGATGAAAGGATTTGAACCTCCGACTTCTCCGCCCCAAACGGAGAGCTCTACCAAACTGAGCTACACCTGGATAGTAGTCCTAACGGGATTTGAACCCGTGTCTTCACTGTGAAAGAGTGATGTCCTCACCACTAGACGATAGGACCTTGATTGTGCTACAACCACCAAGGAGGGGCACTCCATCGGCAGCGTAGCAACGACCCTAACGGGATTCGAACCCGTGATACCACCGTGACAGGGTAGCGTGATAGACCACTTCACTATAGGGCCAGGAGCGAAAACAGTGGAATCGAACCACCCTTACTAGTATTGCCACCAAGCGTGTTCTCGCGGTGTCTCTGATGCATCAGAGACAAGTGGGAGAAGAGGGAATTGCACCCCCAGCGGTTCTTATGTAACGCTTTTACAGAGCGCCGCCACACATATCTAATAGTAGCCTTTCTCCCTAAATTTTATACTGCAAATAATTTTCACCAAGATTGATTGAGTTTTTATTATCTTTTATGATGTCTTTGGGAATAAGATACTTATCACCATCAGCAGTTAGTATGAATAACTGGTCATAAAAGATTTCAGTATTGAGTTTATTGACAAAATTAGATTTACTATTTCCGCCAGTAATCCTCAATCCTACTACATATTTTCCACTAGAAGATTTAGAGTTTGTTGTCTTTACTTGTATTTTTTGTAATCCAAGTTCAGGAAACTCAACAATCAAATCGTAATCTTGACTATCTGTTAATGGAATAGAAACAGTATATCCAAGACCACAAAAGTGGGCAATACAAATACCCAATCCAACATCACCTTGTTTCTTGGTGTTTTTGCAGTTATGGAACATATCTTATAACAGAGTAATACTCTGTTATTTATAAGAGTTATGTCCCATATGGGTCTGGTGGGACTCGAACCCACAACTTCCAGGTTAAAAGCCCGTTACTCTACCATTGAGTTACAGACCCATCATAATATGGATAAATATTCAGTTGTCTAGGTTCTGGGAGAGGGGTGATCCCTCAACCACTTGATTAGAATACCACCGTTTGGTCTCTGGGGAGGGACTGGTGGACGCTTAGGAAACCGTCACAGGCAACAAAAAAGGGGAGGAAACTTTTTGGTTTCTCTCCCCTTCTTTTGCTTTTATGAATTACATATCTTACATATGTCTATCCATATCCGCAAACAGGGGAGCACCCTCAATATGCCAATAGCGGCAATCGAGAATACTAAACTGTTTTGTGGGCATTGGATAAGACATTGTTTCGACCTAAGTGTTTTATTTATAAGACTTTTTTCTCAAAAAGTCAAGCGCCTCAGGTAGGATTCGAACCTACGGCTAACCGCTTAGAAGGCGGATACTCTAGTCCACTGAGTTACTGAGGCAAAAGTCCTCCCTGTTTGTGCTTCTATGAGAGGCATGGGAGGGGCAGGTCTTACACGGAGTTTGGACCCCCGCCGCCTATGAGAATATTATACTACTGCTTGGGGCAGTCGTCAACCCATACGGCACAGATTCTCATTTCTCCACCAAGCAGTCTTTGTGCCTCACTGCCATCTGGTGGTTTCTCAACATAACGTGGTTTATAACGTTTATTTTCTTCTTCAATGAAGCGATTATATTCTGGAATCGCTTCATTAATTGCACGATCCACGTCACGTTTGACCCTACGTTCTACTTTGTCAGGATCTTGAATAAAAATCTCATTGAGAATAGTTTGTGGGAAATATTTTCTTTGAATTTCGTCCAGTAAATCCCAAAGTCCATTTTCGGATACTCCAGTGCATTGTGAAAGTGCTGCGATAAGAGTTGATAGTACAATACTAAGTACTATAATTTGTTTTTTATCTGGTTTCTTTTTGCCAAAATTAAAGTTAATCATGGAAATCTTTAAGTTTTTCTGTTACTTTTTCCAGTAAAACTCCCATATAAGGTTCCCAAAACCTATGCCCCCATTTTTCACCATTTCTCAAATCATATGGAATATAAATCTTTTTTGCCGATAAAAAATTTCTAATCAACTCCAATTCTTGTTGATTTAACTTTATTTCAGTTTCTTTTTCCATATTGAAAATGTAGAAGAGGGAGAGCTCTGCAGCACTCTCCCATATTTATCCTACATTAGGAATTTTTAGTTTCAACTTCTACCGTGATCAGTCGGTTAGCATAATCATGAGCATATGAAGTGCGAGCACCATGAATGCCCCAACCAATCCAACTATACGCATAGTTCATGTAACGATTGATAGACTTACCAGGGGTTTTCATCCTATCTTCAATTCGTTTCCACTGAACTTCATTCGTCAGATAACGAAGTTGCGTTGGAAGTGTTGATGGAGAACCACCATACTTCTTAGCAAAATCACCCAATCCATAATATCTATCGGCAGATGTCCATTGGATCAGACCATAACCGCGACCGCAGTGATGATACTGAGTCCTACTACCACCTTCACAAATATTAGGCACGAACATAGATTCTTGCTTAATATTGCCCAGAATAGTAGCAAGGGCGTTTCTGTCTTTAATTCCTTGCTCTTGAAAATATTCAACAGCAAGTTGTTCATGTTCTGAACACCCTTTACAAATTAGCCTTTTTTCTTTTGGCTTTTCGGGAGCAACCTCGCGGATTGCTGTCTTCTTTTCATCTACAAGATTCATTTTAATTGTCTCTTCCACAGGGGGAGGAGGACCTTGCATCTTGTAGTTGACGAATGGCAGTGATGCCGTACTGGTTGTAACCGTTGCCAGAAGAGGCAGGGCTACTGTAAAGAAATTTTGCATTAAATTTGATTGAACTCTACATCCGTATAGGCAAAGGAGATGTTCCCCTTCTCAGGGGCAGTGCCCACGGCTCTAATTGTCACGTCAAGGACTAATAACAAGAAACCCGCCATTGTGTAGCGGGTTTGTACATAATAAGTTAATATTTATGTTTTGTCAAGTGTGCCAATTAAGAAACTGTCTTACTAAATACAAATATAGTTTACTCCTAGAACAATGAAAAGATTAGCACTTATCTTTTCGTTATTCTTCACTACTCCTGCTTTTGCTGGTGAAATCACATCAAAAATCACTGACTCAATTCAATTAAGCGTTCAGGGTGCAGCGGTACAATCTGAAAGAGTCGGTGCCTCATATGCAGTCTCGGGCACAAACATTAATGTAACAACTCTTGGAGGAGTTGGTGGAGCAGGTTCCTATGCGATTAACACAAACGGACAAGCATTTAGTTTCTCTGAAACATCAATTACTGCAGATACTGATGTTACCTCTCAGTCGGCAGCTTCTGGAACAATTGCTTCTCCCAACCTTTATAGCAACTCTACTACTCAGTTAGGTGGAGATAAAGGTACTCTCGCAGGTACTCTGAGTGGCACTGGTGTTCCTACGGTCACTGCTGGTGGTCCTGGAAGCACTGCAACGGCACAAAGAACCATTGAGTTAAGCGTATTCAAGTGAGACACATAACTCCCGTTTTGCTGCTAGCAGCGGGATTTATATCTCCCTGCTATGCTGCGCCAGTCACTCCCAACTTTACGAGTGGCACAATTACTTCTGAGACTAAGACTCGTACTGAAGTGATTGAGGTTATCAAACAAATAGAATATACCACTGGGACATCTTATACTGTCACTGGTACTAACATCAACATCCCTGCTCGTCCAGAGCCAGGAGCGAACTACACCATCATCAATCAAGGTGCTCCGTTCCAGTTTAGTGAGACTTATCTGACTCCTGGAATTGCCAAAGAAACATGGATAGATCGCAAAACTACCGAAGAATCGGTAACAAATTCTATATCTGTCTTTACACAATAGTAGGATTACTTGGGGCTCCTGGATATACACAGCAAGCACCATCTAATACAAATATTGCAGGACCCTCAGCATCTGCTACTGGTAACGTAACCAACCAAGCAGTACAGGTGCTTCAGGGTCCTTTTGCTGTGAATACTTATGGTGGAGGTGTTAGTTGCCAGGGACCAACTCTGAATCTACAAACTTTTGGATACAATAGTTTATCTGGTAGCACAGATCCAACATCATATCAACAAAATTCTTTAAATACTGGATTATCAGCTGGAATTTCTTTTCCTTTAGATGGGTCTTTACAAGAATTATGTAAGGCAAGAGTTCGCACAGAAATTACAAGACAACAGGCAGAAGCAGATAAAGCACGACTTGATTTTGAATTAGTCAGATTATTGAAGTGTGGTGAAGCAATGAAGAGTGGGATTTCATTTCACCCAGAGAGTCCTTATGCAAAAATCTGTGCTGATGTTGTTGTGAAATATCCAAGAGTACAGGATGTAGCAAATGGAAATCAAACCAATCCAAATAAGAAGTGAACCCCCACCAATCATTCCAACGATAGAACCTCCTGTAACTCGCAGAACAGGCAGAACTGTTATACCTGAAATTGATATACCCATCATCAATATGCCAGATACAACGATCAAGTATCCTGTGATTGATGTTCCTACTCAAGAAGAGTTTGATGCTGCAGTCCGAGCAGAACAAAAGAAACAACAGGAAGAGCAAGAAGAAAAAACTAGAGGACTACCAGATAGTAAACCTATACTACCACAGGTTCAAGTTCCTCAAGAATCTGTACAGGACAAGATAATCAAGGAAACTAATGCACCAACTACAAATTTAGGAGTGCCTGTCATTGAAGTACCAATCGTCGGAGAAGTCCCTATCCCACCTAAAGAGCAGGTTATTCTTGCTGGCACCACTGCTACTGCTTCTGTTGCTGCGGCTCTTGTTGGCAAATCTTTGGTGGAATGGATGGTAAATAAAATGAAACCTATTGTGCAACAGATATTTGTAAGGGGTAAGAAACTCTTGAGTAGAGATCTCACCCCTTATGAACTTCAGGTTTATTTTGCTTTTGAGAAAAGTCAATCCCTCAAGAAAGTTAATAAGTTACTGAAGAAAGAACAGAAGAATCAAAAGAAAGAACAATACAATAAGTTTCACTCAAAGTGATTACTTCTTGCGCTTCGCATCCAGTTCAGCAAAGTTCTTGACTTTAGTTCCGCCATCATAATTCCAAGCATAACCTTCAGCAATCATCTGGTTATTCAGTGAAGTTTCTTCACCATTAATAAACAAGTGCCCGATGATGCGACCATACTTCTCTGTGGAATCTGGAAGTTCTGTCTTGATCAAAATGTTTTTTGCGTTCTCACAACGCTTCTTCAACCATTCTTTTGATTCAAGTCCGTATTTCTTTTCGTTCGCATCAGATGTACGACTTTCTGGGGTATCAACACCAGCAAGGCGAATCCGTTTAGTAAGAGATATATCGAACCCCAAATCAATATCAGCGTCAATAGTATCTCCATCGACTATTTTATGGATTTCTCTGATACGGTATATGTATGGATCTTGGTTTGACATCAGAAAGGAAACTTAATACTCCCAGTATTTAGTTTAGGGATAGGTAATTTCTCAAATGCTTTGTTAACTTGTTTTTCAACAACAGCACCAACAAACTCTTCTGGATTATCCAGAATCTTTTGTGCTTTTTGATAAGTCACATAAGCACCATAACAAAGTGCCCCACTAATTGCCAGACTTGTCGCTGACAGAATGAGTGCCAGGTTTTTCATCTTGCATCTCCAAATATGCTAACCTTAATATGTAGTAAATGATATATCCAGTGAACACAAGTCCACTGGATAGAATTATAAAAACTCCCCAAGGAAAATCGTGTGGCATCAGTATTTACCTTCCACACAATATTCTGATCTTTGATTTGGAGTATAGGGTTTTAATCCTTCTTGTGGTTTCATCCATCCACATCCAATCAACCACTCCATTGTCATAGGAGTTGGTCGAATTTGTTCCCATAATGGACCTTTAGCACACATTTCTAACTTTTGTGCTGTTGCATTCGATTGTTCTTCTGCCCAGTTTGCATCCGCTTCCCAGGGAATAGCACGACTCTGCATCATTGATTCGTATGCAAGACGAGTTGATTTCATTACCCAAGCAGGAATCTCAGAATCCTGATGAACTTGTGCCATAAAAGATGTTTCTATTCCACCACCCATACAATCTTGAACAACGTGCCATCCTTCATGTCTCATTGTTCCTAGAAACTCTCTAGGATCTCTGAGAAGATCCTCATTTACAAAGAAACGATTATATTTTGGTTTATAAAGTCCAACTGTTCTCGGAGTAAAGTATCTACTCTGTCCAACATATACAGGAACATTGACTTTATTGAGAGCAGTTAAAATACTTTTAATTTCTTCTCTAAATGGATCAAAAGATGCACTTTTAAGTAAATCTGATTCTGGTGTAAGTTGTTCAACCCCTTCTGTACATTCTCTGAGTATCATACAACCCATTGCTGCAAGGCTGTATGCTGGAACTGTTGGTTGTTTCTTTTCTAATGAACTAGCAGTTGCTGGAAATGCTAGAGTTAATGATAAACCAATTGCTGTGAGGATTTTTTTCATTCTTCCCACCATCCTTCTTGTTTATGAATCCAGACTTTCAAGTCTTTTACATAATTTCTCAAGATCTGGGCTTGTTGTTCATGCCAAAAATCACCCGTCTCCATATGAAGACGGGTGTGATTATCTATTGCTTTAAGTATTTGGTGGATGGGAGCATTCCAACACTCCCTCTTTGGAGTGTTCCATTCTCTTGGCACGGAATTACGAGCGAATGTACCTCATTATATCTAAAGTATTCTAGTTGGCAATTACCAGGACTAGTTTCAACATATCCAACAATCATAAAAGCAATGAATTCCATTATTTTTTCTTGCCGCCATTCTTTGCTTTTTTAGCAGTTGCATTACCTTGGTTCTGCTTGGATTGTTTACCTCCAGCAGAACCTTTCTTTCCTTTATTAGCAGACTTAGCCATTATGCTCCTGGGGTGCGAGGTTGAACTTGACCCTCTTCAAGAGCTTCAACTCTTTCTTCAAGAGATGGCGCTGCTGCTTCAGGTGCAGGTGGTTCAGGTGGTGCTTCAACTACCACTTCTTCTCTTCTTGGTTCTTCTTTCTTCTCATCATCCTCCCCACCTTTCTTCATAGTATTAATTCCAAAAGTGGCAGCAGAGGCTGTGAAGACGGTCGCAATGAAAGTTGGATCCATCTTAGAAAGCATACCAGCATATGATGCAGTCAGAAGAGCGGCAGACCAACTCAGAATAGCAATACGAATCACTTGTCCCATAGCTTTTTCCTTTGTGTTTCCCATCAGTCCGTGTGATTGATGTCCTTCTTATTTAGGTTTTTAGAACCTAAACTTCACTTTTCCAGCGATAGAGTTGTTGGTAACTCCATTATTCACACCATGTGATGCCTCAATAATTAACATCTCTTTATAATCTACTTCTGCGGTAACTCCATAAGAATTATCAGTGCCATAAGCACCTTCTACACTGACTCCAAACAAGTCTTTCTTCTTACCACCAAAACGAGTTTCTAGTTTGAGACCTGCTTCACCAATGTGTGTTGTTTGATTGAATGCATCTACACTTCTTGCAGACTGAATAGAACCAGTTTCAGTATAAGCATTTCTCTTTACATTCTGAACAGTATAACCAACAAATGGTTTTACTGCCTTGTGAAGATGCCAGTATAAACGATTAGAAACCCACCATTCAGAACCAGTTGTTTCACCAGCATTATTAAAGACACCTTCCACATTTCTGTTATACTTATAATTGCTGTTTGCAATCGCAGCATTTGTATTCAGAGTGAGAGTATTTCCTCTGAGTTCACTGAATACTCCAAAGTGATCTTTGTTCTGTTGTGTGCTTGAGTCAACACCATTGAGGTTTACGTTAACTCTATTATACTGACCACCAAGAGTCCAACCTTTGGTTACATCAAACTCAAAACCACCACCGAAAATCTTGGAATCAGCAGTATAACCATCGGCATTGTAGGACTGAACGAATCTATTGTTCTCAAATACTCTGAGTCTTTGCTTACCTGAAGTTGGTTCGTGATTCAGAAGTCCGTTGATACCATCATTAATTCCATCAAGAACTTCTAACTGATCTACACGACCAAAGAGAGAATCGTAAGTGTGCGAAATCGTAACATCATTCCAGAGTTCATAAGTATCAACAGGAGTTCCGTTGGTTACAGTTTCATTTCCAGAAGCATCAGTCGTTGTGGTAACTGGTGTTGTGGTGATAGTTCTGACCATCGGAGTTGTTGTGGTCTTCGTATGATGTCTTGCGATTCTCTGAACTCCTTTGTTTTCAGAAGCACCGTGTTCAGTGAGTGTGATATTTACAACTGGAAGATTTGAAGACTGAACAGATGCCTGAGCAACTGATGGTCTTGTGATTGCAGTAGAGTCAAGTGCAGTTGCAGTTACAACAGAAGTTGGAGAACCATTTACAGAAGAAGTGGTTACAACTGGTGTTCCTGATGAAGTTGTTGTGGAACCATCAGAATATGTGGTAGTTGTAACTGGTGTTGTTGTGGTAGTTGTAGTATCAACTGGTGTTGTAGTAACTACGGTATCAGTATAAGTTCTTACTCTTGGGTTTCCATCAGCATCAGTATCTGTAACAGTTCTAGTTACATAAGTTGTTGCAGAACTTGATGATGTGGAAGTAGAACTTGTAACCGTATTTGTGGTTGTAGTTCCTGTGACTGTTGGTGTGGAAGGAGTTGTAGGAGCAGAAGCGGAACCAGCATCAACAACAGTAAAGGTTGATGGAGTAGAACCACCAGCACCGCCAGCAACGGCACCAGAACCAGCAGCAAACGCAGAAGGTCCAAAGATATATGCGTATTGAATATTTACAATATCTCCAGCAGAAATGCCAGAGAACATAAATCCAAGACCAATAGTGTGATCTCCACTTGGACCACCATTTGTTCCGTTATAGTAATCTTCTGGGTTTGTAGACCAACTAGCACTGATTCCAGAATTTACACCACCAATCTGACCTGTGAATAAACCTAATGCGTACTTGGATACAAGTGCTTCGGAAAGAACAACGTTGGTTGCTGGAATACCACCAGCATATCCTCTGGTATTATCTGTTCTAGAACTATCTCCTGCTGCTGCTCTAGCGTCTGGATCTGTAAATCTACCAAAGTAAAGCGTAGGAACATTAATTAGAAACTCTAAACGAGTATTGATATCAACAAACTGTTGGTTATCATTAAAACGATAGTCGTGCTCTAGATTGAATTCTGGTTTTGATCCAGACCATACGGCACGGTTATCATAAGTTAATCCGCGATATGAAACACCAGAATAATCTACAAGTGTTCCAGTAATCTGCGCTCCTCCAACACTATTATTGTTATTATAATAGTTGAAAAGAACAGTTGAACCATCTTTACCTCTAACAGTAAATCCTTCAAAAGGATTTCCAGGAGTCAGGTAATCGTATGCTGGATTGAACGTTGCGGTTCCAGTTGAATCATACTGAATACCAGGAGAAGTTGCTCCACCAGAACCAACGGTTCCAGCATCGTTAACTCCAATCTTTACATAGTTCCCCTGTAAAGTAAGGGGTGCAGCGATTGCACTACTACCCATCAACAAAACAGACGCAGCAGCGAGCGCCTTTGTAGCGTAAGACATAAAAAGTCCTCTATGACTCAGTGTGTACTAAACGAAACAAACCGAAGTGTGTTTAAAAGTAAAGTATTCACCGAATCACAGAGGACTCGGACTATGTAGATTCAGACCAGTTAAGATCAAGAATCAGTAATGATTGTAATTATTTATCCTTTTTTCCAGGCTTCTCCTTCTGCCTTTCTTCTACGTGCAAGACCTGCTTCTACATTTGAACCAGGATTGCGATAGAGATACAGAGCATCAGGAACTAAATCCCACTCTTTATTCTTCAGGCGTTTAGTAATAGTATTAAAGTTATCACCACCGAAGAAACCAGCGCCGAGATTATAAGCAAAGCTGAGAAGAGCGCCTCTTTTTCCATCTGACATTTCACTCCAATATGGGATTTTGCGTAATGCGGGAAGAAACTCCTTCTTGCACTGTTCAATCAGAAGTGCGTCTGCTTCTGCCTGTGTAAGTGTATCGCCAAGTTTGAATGCTGAACCATCCTTTTTGCGAGTAGAACCCCAACCAATTGTGATTGGAAGTCCACCAGTCAGAGGATCTGGATATGCCTTTAGATGGCATCCTTCAAACTCTTTGATCAACTTGATGCCCATTTGTGGGACATCATCTCCACCAGTTACAGGAGCTGCAGCAGCGGCAGGGGCTGGTGCAGCACTAGTCTTTTTTCCTCTAAAAATCTCCGCCCAATCAATATTATCTTCTAGATATTTGACTGGTAGATTATCTTCTAACCACTGAACTGCTTTAACGTGGTTAGGGTTCTTCTCGTCATAAAACTTGAAGAAGTTGTGTAGGTCAATTCTTGCCATTTAGTCCTCCTATATTTGGAAAGTATATATCAAATAATTCACTTGCTTCTTTATGTTTACCTTGATTTGTGAGTTTTTTCACTTCTTCCAGAATTTTTTTCTTAAACTCAGTCGAAGATCCTTCCCCACCCATCATTACCTCCTGGACACCAGCGGTGCTTAAGAACTGCTTTTGTGTAAACGGTTTTCTTACCATTAGTCACGGGTCCAGTATAATTGTCATTAAGTGAACCATATGGATCATTGACAAAATATCCTTTTCCATCTGGAGTCTTACCAATAACTACACACATGTGCCCACCAGTAGGTGCAGATAAAGGACCCCTGTGCAGAATACCAATAACGACAGGTTTCCCAGCGTCAAGACTCTTATCAATGTCAGCAAAAGAAAGATTGTAACTAAAGTGTGACTTAATACCATAACCCGCAAGGACCTTTGTTTGAACTGCGTGGTCGGTTGTGTCACCAATTGCAAATACTTTCTTAACATATTCATCGTCGCCTTTAATGCTTCCTGGCTTGAGGAACGCAAGGCACATAGCGCACGATGAACTGTTACAAGTTCTATGTGCATCTCTATAGTTGTCTACTTGATTAAAGTATGGAACATTCAAAACTGCTGGAGTTGGTGGTTTGGTTCTAAAGATACCAATCCAGTCAGTTTCAGCATCATCCAAAAACTGTGCAGGTAGGTTATCTTCTAACCATTGAACTGCTGCTACGTGATTGGAATTACTATCATCATAAAATTTGAAAAAGTTATGAAGATCTAGTGTCATCATCCTCTCCTATAAATTCTAATGAGAAAATATCATGATTTAAAATATTTGGATTCAACCATTCACTAAATTCCGATTGAATCGCGTGGGCATTCTCAATATTTTTTTCTTCACAGAGGGTATGAATACGATCAACTGCCCAATCATGTGATTGTTTCAGAGTTTGTTCCAAAGTTACCATAATCTTTTCGCATATAGCGTCCTAGAATATTGCTATTGTAGTACGCTGGTCGACCATCGTCAAGAGACTCTGTCAACACATTATTTAGGAAAAGTTGTTTTGTCTCCTCATAGTTACACTCACCCTTAGTCTTATGAAGACTTAAAATTACTCTACTAAATCTTTCCTTCCCCCAAAGGTTAACGTCCCTTTTGAGTTCTGGGCAAGATCCATAATACCTTTTCCAGTCAGATTCCATCTTAGTTCGTCTACTCTTTCCTCCTTGCTTGCGGAAAGACCAGAAATATTTTCTACCAATATAACTACGACCAGTTTCGTGGCAATGAATATGATATACAAAACCAAAATAATCTTGAATATCAGAAGACTCAAAAATTTCCCCATTGAATCTCCAAGGGTTTTCATAACTCATATTATAGAATCTTTATGAGCTATTATTTATCCTTCAACGCTAGCAAAGCGATTCTAGCAATAAAAAAGGGGGTTTGTCAACCCCCAGAATTATGTGTTATAATAATGAGTATCAATTATTTGAAACGTTTATAATCTCATTAATTGTCTCAGAATCCATTTCTGACATAATGTAATGTGCTTCTTCGATTGAATCTGCGTGTCCATAATTGAACAGATACTCAAGAACTAAATCATAAGCATCATATGATTCTGAAGTTGTTTGCGCTTTCTTTCTTCTTTCCTGCTCCTTAGCAAGTGCAGTTCCTGCTGGTGCTGGTTTGTTAAGTTCAGCAGGAGTATTTGCTTTTGCAACATCAGCATCAACTGATGCTTGTGCTTTACCTGCTGCTTGAGCAGCTTGAAGAACTTTCTCTGGATTCTTTTCTCCACCTGCTCTTGCTGCTTGGGCACCTTTGAGCTCAGCAGAAGTTGGAGTTCTTCTTTCAAATGAAGTGCCGCCAAGTTTTCCAGTTGCTGGTTTTGCTGGTGCTGCTGGTTTTGCTGGTGCTGCTTTTACTGATGGACCACCAGACCCAGTTGCAGATCCACCTCCACCGCCTCCAGAAGGCGCTGCAGGCGCTGCTGGAGCAGGTGCTGCTTTTGGTTTAAGGTTCTTGGAACCTTGAGCAATTACATCCGTTCTAGACTTGCCCTGCATTGCTGCTTTACCGCCACCAGCCTTAAATAATGCTTCGTTTCCTCTCTTCTGAATATCAGCAGCAGTAAGTTTTGGATCCTTCTTCATAGCAGCAGCGCCACCGCCAGCAGCAAATGATGCTTTACCACCCAATGCTGCAGAAGCATTAAACTTTGCTTTATCCCCAGATGGTGCCGTTTTAGTGTTAGCACCTCCTTTACCACCACCAGCAAGAGCCTGAACTGCTCTCATACCACCTTCAAATGCTGCTCCACCCAGAGCCCATTTTCCAGCGGTTTTAAGTGCTCCAGCAACCTTTCCACCAGATCCACCTGGAAGTTTACTTAAAGCACCCTGAGCAGCACCCTTTACTTTAGATACTGCACCACCAATGGCAGATTTTGCACCACTAGCAGCTCCTTTTACTGCTTGTGCTGCTCTACCAAGTGCAGGTCTTACTACAGCACTTGCCTTTGTTCCTTGTTGAGCAACTCTTTGTGCTGCTCTTCCAGCACCACCTAATGCAGAAAGAGCTCTTTGACCTACATTTGCACCTTTTGGTGCAAATTTTGCAGCTTTCATTGCTGCAGATCCAACTCTAAGAAGAGCACCAACAACTTCATCAAGTTGTTGTAGTTGCTCTTCAATATATTCTTCGGATACTGTATTTTCAATAATTAATGTACCTTCAGAAAGAGCAACAATGTCTTCAATGATTACTTCATCATCAACATTTGCAAAATACTCTAGTACATCTACTGCACTGTGTCCTTGAGAAATTAAAGCAAATGAAATAGTTTCAAAAATTTCTTCAGCTAGTTGATCTTCTTGTTGTTGAGCATATACTGTCTTATATGCCTCCACCAAGCTTTTAGCTTCACTTCCTGTAAGTCTAGACATTTTTTTCTTTTTTAGTTCTTTATAAATTTATTTATAAATTTAAAATAAACCAAAGAACTTTTTCTGAGGAGCTGGTTTTGGTGCTGGTTTTGGTGCTCCTGGTTTAGGAACTGGTCTAGATGCTGGTTTTAGTGCTTGAAATTGTCTATTCCCTTGAGAATCATATCTTACTGTTCCTTTTACACCACCCAATGTTGCACCAAAAGATTTATTAGCTGCGACCTGTCCAGAAGCAACTTTGTTAACTCCTTGATTACCTAAATTAGCTCTTACCATTTGCTGCCCACCACTTCCATAAGTTGTGGTTGCCTTTACACCACCTAATTTAGATTGATATGAAGTATTTGTAGATACTCTTCCAGCTGTTCCAGATTGTTGAGAAATTTGTTGTCTTTGTATAGGTTGTGCTGGTTTTAATGTTGATCTATTTTGGAGAGACAATGATTGCTGAGAATTTTGATTTTGATTTTGGTTTTGAGAAGGTAAAGGTGCTGGAGTAGGTTTTTTTGCATATTGAGAAAGAAGACCACCTTTAGCAAACTCTCCAGTTCCTCTTTGGTAATCTCTTGCTTGCTGAATACCCGTTAAAGCTAATTGAGCTGCAGTTCCACCACCAGGAAGAAGATTAGCAGCAGCGCCTAATCCAGAATATGCAGCGCCTTCCCAATCACCTTTACTTAATCTATTTGCAGTATCTGCTGCACCAAGAACAAATCCAACTCCAGGAATAAATCTACCAAGTCCTTTACCTGCTGCTGCAGCTGCTGGTGCAGCAGCAATCTCATTCAGGTCTTGTATTTCCTTAGCTTGAGTATAAAATTGTTCGAAGGTCTTCATTTAACAACTTTTTTAAATATTTATTCATAAAAAAGAGGGTCTTTCGACCCTCATTTTACGTCATCATTATATTTTCCTAACCATTCTTTTTCATAATCAAAATCACCGAACATAAAATCATCATATTCTGCTGCCTTTCGATAGGCATCTAACATTTCTTTCTGATCCCACTCAAAGTTGGAATCCTGCAAAGGAGTCTTTGGTGACATCTTGCTTGATTCCTCCAACGATGTAGGATTCGACTTCGGTTTCCTGAGGAGCAACTTGAAGACCCTTAGAGGAAATCCAATGCTCAGTCCAAGGAAGTGGATTATTTTTTGCTGGAATGTCATAGAGAGGTTTAAGTCCAATTGCTTTCATTCTACGGTTCGCAATCCATTCGACATACTGTTGTAGCAATTTGTCATTTAGACCGATCATCGAACCATCTTTAAACAAATATTCCGCCCAGAGTTTTTCTTGATTTACAGCATTCTCAAAAGTTTTGTAAAACCATTGTTCTTCTTCCTTGGAAATACGTGCCATATCAGGATCATCACCCTCTTTCCATTTGTTTAAAATGTTTTGAGTAATAACCAGGTGCTGATTCTCATCACGCGCAATTAGCGAGATGATCTTTGCACTTCCCTCCATAAGTTTGAGCTCGCCAAACGCAAAACTACAAGCGAAGCTGACGTAAAAGCGAATACCTTCAAGAATATTAACGTTTGCAACTGCTCTGAATAGTTTTCTCTTGAGTTCATACCTTCCTTCTAGTGCGGATGGGACTTGCTCCAAAGCGTGAACCCATTGACTCGAATTATCATAAAAATGAGCAGCATTAATGAAATCATTATATGCCTCAGTTACACTAACTGCACGTTCCATAATACGATCCTCTTTCAGAATCGTATCAAAGACTTCAGATGGGTCCGAATAAACGTTCTTGATGATATAAGTGTATGAGCGGGAGTGGATCATCTCCATGAACTCCCAGACCTTCATACACGCTTCCAGTTCGGGAAGGGAACAGTATGGAGCAAATGCCATACCAGGACCACGACCCTGAACTGAGTCCAACATCACCTGATACTTCAGGTTGCTGGTAAAGATGTGCTTTTGCTCTGGGCGTAGCATATGATAGTCGCTACGATCTTTTTGAAGAGAAACTTCTTCGGGTCTCCAGAAATAACCCAGTTGCTGTGTTGTTAGTTTATCGAAGATTGGATATTTGTAAGAATCATATCTTTGGATTCCTAGTGGTTGTCCAAAAAACATAGGTTGTTTTTTGGTATCTACTTCTTGGGAGTTAAAAACGGTCATTGATTCGACCAT
>JACCDT010348946.1_pt1 | contig 15800 bp, 14 predicted proteins | sample 7446291 | NCBI WGS metagenome assembly JACCDT01 (sample SAMN15323446, study PRJNA562643) | freshwater metagenome | isolation source: river surface water | place: USA:Blue River Watershed | collected 2017-08-17 | reverse complement strand
TACGTACCTACGTGTTCCTACCTCGTCTGCCATGAATCTAAATTCATTCGACTTGCATGCCTCATCCACGCCGCCAGCATTCATCCTGAGCTAGGATCAAACTCTAATTAAAGACAGGTACTGAGAAGTAAACTTCTCATGTATCTGCGCCGAAGAGTATATGTGTCGCGTGTACTTATTCGCGACGCACTCATTCGACAATTTACCTAAGGATAAGACAAAAGAATGTACGAATACAATCGATTGTCTCATTTGTGCTGATGCATACCGTTTTCAAACAATTTTAAAAAACTGTCAAAAACAATATACGTACTGATATTAAGTTCACGCGACTCCCAGTCAGCGTGACTTCCGTGACTACCCATGCTTTCGCAGTGAGTAACCTCGGCTTGTCAATTTGCAGTGCCCCCTTCGAAAGCCAATCAGCTAGATAAACCAGCTGAGATAACCTCCGATGAACAGTGCGAGCATTATACAGATATCAAAAATAATTGCAAGTACCTACCTGGGCACGGACCGTCCATTCCTCTGCCACCCCTTATCTCGCACACCCCAGACTGAGTGTCCTCATCATAAATAAGGCTTCATTACTATGCTATGATACCGGTACCATATGCTTAAAACGCTTCTCTATTTTGGGCTCGAATGTGTCCCAATGCTGCTCTATTATGTGGTGAGTTTTCGCTACGATTTTCATACCTCTACCGCTATCTATGTGGTCGCAACCGCAATTGTAGTGGCGCTCATGCTCTTTCTCCAAAAGCGTCTTCCCTACCTCTCGCTTATCTTTGGCTTTTTTGTGATTGCCTCTGGGGTCGCTACCATCTTTAGTGAGAACCCAGACATAATTATCTTTTCTGATACTGTCTACTTCCTCTTTGGAGCCGCTGTCCTTGGGTACAGTCTCACCAGGCGCCGCACACTGCTTGAAGTCTTATTCTCTCCCTCGTTTGCAATCACACAGACCGGCTGGCGCGTCCTTACCTGGTCATGGATTACGGTGTTTATTATTGCCGGGGTTACTAACGAACTCGTCCGTATCTATATGACGCCGGAGTGGTGGATTGGGTTCCAATTTTGGCGAGGCTGTGCAATTGCTGGTATCTCACTCATATTCATCGGTATTACCCGTCGTCACCGACTACCCGAAGCCACCCCTTGGGGAATACGTGTCCTTTCATAGTTTTATGATTCGGCCACAATAGCGTACAATGCAACCTGTATGACTATGACCGAAACCATCGTAATGTCTGTCGGCGGATCGTTGATTGTCCCAGACGGCATCGACACCACCTTCCTGACCACTCTTAAAGATTTGATTACCGCAGAAACGACCGGCACCGGTCGTCGTTTTATTATCATCGCTGGCGGAGGCAAGACCGCTAGACGCTACCAAGACGCTGCAGGGGCTGTCACGACCCTCACCCGTGACGATCTTGATTGGCTTGGTATCCACGCCACTCACCTTAACGGCCACCTCCTCCGGACCATCTTCCGCGATATTGCGTATCACATCATGATCAAGAACCCTGACGATGTGATTGATGTGCCTGCAAATTACCAAGTCATAATCGCAGGAGGCTATCGCCCCGGCTGTTCGACCGACCTCCGTGCCATACAGATCGCCGAGAAGCTCGGCGCCACCAAGGTCATCAATCTCTCCAATACGGACTACGTCTACACCGACAACCCGCACACCAACCCTAATGCCACTAAGATCGAAGACATCACCTGGAGCGACTTCCGTAAGCTTATTCCAGACGAGTGGGAACCGGGGCTCTCGGCCCCGTTTGATCCGGTAGCGGCCAAGGTCGCCGAACGCGACCAGATTGAGGTCGCTCAGATTAATGGTCTCAAACTCGATCACCTCCGCGACTATCTCGCTGGTCGCCCGTTTGTCGGGACGCGTATCCATAACTAATATTAAACACTACTATATATAGTAGTGTTTAATTCACCTAACGTCAGCGTCATCACGAGACGGTGATTACGCACTTAACCAAAAACCTTTCAGTTAACTGAAAGGTTTTTTGGTTATACGGTTGTACGTTGATACTTAGAGTTTGAGGGTGGCCACAAATGTTTCTATGGCAGTTTCCAGCTCTGCTATCGAGCCACTATTCATGATAGTGTAGTCGGCCATCTCCATGACGCGCGCCTTTTGCATGCCGTGAGGGTCAGGATCATTTTTCTCGAGCGCTTCCTGCTCAACAAATTGCTCAAATGTCACCTGATCGGTCTCTGATCGGCGTGCCTGCACGCGCTCGAAGCGTATTGCTTGATCCGCATCTACCGCGAGAAGTACGCCACCAACTTGCTTCAAGGTCTCTGCTTCAGCTACTGCTCGAATAGACTCTACAATCGCTTTAGTTACACCTGCGGCAGTAATCTTCTTAAGTGCCTCAGTGACGAGGAAGTCGTTCCCGTAGCGAGCCCGGAGCTCGTTGGCGGTCAGTCGCATTTGCGAACGTGTTTCAGGGAGTCCCTGCTTTTGAATTTCCTCAAGAATAATTGAACGACTTGAGTAGTGTGTAAAGCCATGGTGAGTAACGAGGTAATCAACCACCGTTCCCTTCCCTGCCCCATCAGTACCTGAGATGCCGAGCAATACCATGTTATTTATTTGTGGTAGTAGTTTGCACTGCACGCTTTGCTTGCCATTCAGCGTAGGCGACAAGCATTGGACTCGCGATAAAGATAGATGAGTAGGCACCCGCGAAGACACCCGCAATCAAGACCAGAGCGAAGGTCTGAGTAACACCACTCCCAAAGAAGTAAAGTGCGAGGAGTGCAAAGAGTACCGTGAGTGACGTATTAATCGAACGTGGCATTGTCTCATCAACCGCCTCACCAACGAGGTCAGCAAACGGTCGCGTAATAGTGTAATCTACCTCTTCGCGGGTGATACCACCCGGTTCTTCTACCTTGGTACGGTGCTCGATACGATTCTGCACAAGCTTCTCACGCACACGGTCAAAGATAACAATCGTGTCGTTTACGGAATACCCAAGAATGGTAAGGAGTGCCGTCACAAAGAGCACATCAACCTCAATCCCAAGGAAGTAGCCAAGAAGCGACATCACCGCAATCGGCACGAGGATATCATGAAAAAGTACGAGCACCGTCATCGAGCCGTACACCCATGAACTCACCGGCTTACCAATGCCCATAAAGGCATACGCCACATAAATGATAATCATCAATAATACTGCTCCAATAGCCCAGAACGCTTTATCTTTCATCTCTTGCCCAATCACTGGACCAACCGTGGTCGTTCGGGTAATCGCGGCATCAGCGCCAATTGAGGTGAGTTTGGTCTCAAGGGTCTTTTGTTCTTCAACTGAAAGTGTACGGGTAGTCACAATGTAACTTGAGCCTAGTTCACTCGATGATTCACGGACCGCACTATTATCGTAGCCAAGCTCAATGAGCGACGTTTCCACTACTGACTTCTCTGGCATCGTTCCATAGCGAATCTCAGTGAGTGAACCACCGGTAAAATCAATACCAGGCTTGAGTCCAAGGATGCCAACAATGAGTGCGCTCGTGATAACAATTGCCGCTCCGATAAGGAGAAATAACTTTCGATAGAAAATAATCTTCATACTATTTTTTGACTAGACCAGTTCCGAGTAAATATGGCCACACTCCCTTATCTTCACGGCTTACATCCGGGAGCGCAATGAGGAGGGTGCGAGTGAGCACAATCGCCGACATAACTGAGATGATAATACCGATACCAAGCACGAGTGCGAAGCCCTTAATCATCGCCGTACCAAACCAGAAGAGAATTATCGCTGAGATAAGACCGGTGATGTTACCATCGCGGATCGCACTCCAGGCACGGGCAAAGCCCTCCTCTGCCGCTTGGCGACTCCGCTTTCCGCTGCGGAACTCTTCTTTCATACGTTCAAACACCAGCACATTTGCGTCTACCGCCATACCGAGCGAAAGGACAAAGCCGGCGAGACCCGCTGCGGTCAAAGTGACCGGAATAAGCTGGAAGACGGCCATATTCATGACAATGTAGAGAATAAGGGCGATACTCGCAATAATTCCAGGGACACGATACCAAGCAATCAAGAAGATTGAGATGATAGCAAAACCAACAATACCGGCGATAAGACTCTGGTTAATGACACCAACACCAAGAGTGGCATCAATGGTCTGAGTACTCGCGAGCGTAATTGGTACTGGTAAGGCACCGAAGTTGAGATTCTGCGCGAGCGCCTTCGCCTCATCAGGGGTAAAGCCACCAGAGATAGTCGCCCGACCACCTGAGATCGGCTCGTTAATACGCGGTGCTGAGATTATCTCTCCATCGAGGAAGATAGCGAGCTGCTCACCGACATTCTCCCGGGTAATCTTCTCAAAAAGCTCCCCACCCTCAGCAGTAAAGGTGATTGCGACCAGGGGCTCATTTGCAAGCTGGCCAGACTGACCACCAGCAAATTCGAGTGCTGCACTCTCAAGATAGCGTCCAGTAAGACCGGTATCGGTATATGGATTAAGCGTATCGACTGACTCACCATTCACCTCAACATTCCCAATGACTGCCCCACTGCCAGATGCATTAGCACGGAGTGTCTCGGCTTGCTCAGCGGCAATCACCGCCTCAGCGTCCATGAGCTTAAACTCAAGGAGTGGCGTCCGGCCAATTTCGGCAACAGCCTCCTCTACACTCGTCACACCAGGAAGCTCCACCACGAGACGATGCTGTTGCTCTTCAGCGGCAAAACTACTTTCCTCAACCTGAATAATTGGCTCTGATACACCAAGACCGTTCACGCGACGCTCAATCACATCACGGAGCACATTCATGAGGGCTGGTACTTCAGCGGGTGCAATCTTCGAGACATCAGCCTCATAGACAAGGTGACTACCACCGGCCAGATCAAGACCAAGCTTAAATGGGAAACGCGCACCATCCGCCGTCGCGTTATGGTACACAAAATAAGTAATTAAAAGACCGAGAAGCAACACCACTGTAGCCCGAAACATGCGAATGAATGCCGCTACCCCCGGAGTCGCTTCATTCTGACTGGTCGGAGTCTTGTTCATAAAAAGTACTTAAGAATAATGACCAGTTATACCACAAAAAACCTTTATTTTCTATGAGATTTAGCACAATAGAGCACATTTTTAAGGAGTATGGCAACTGTCAGTGGCCCAATTCCCCCTGGTACTGGGGTGAAGAGCGTAGCTTTCTCGGCTACCGCCGGATCGACATCACCGACAAGTACACCACCTTCTTCTGAGGTACCCGCATCAAATACCACTACCCCTTCCTTCACCATAGCCGGTGTGATGAGCCCCGGGACACCAGCCCCGAGAATAAGGATATCAGCAGCTTGAACTACTTCGGTCGTAAATGTCTCTTTCGTGAGAACAGTCACCTCCCCGCCCCGTGAGGCGGCATACAAGGCAGCTGGGGCGCCGACCAGACGACCATTCCCCACGACCACGACCGACTTTTGAGCAAAGGTAACGTCATGCGCAGTACTGATAGAATCTATCGCTCCAACCACGGGCGGTAATGGCGCCTCCAGGCGTCCGTCATACTGCATCACGTCAACATCATGCGTCGATGGAATGAGTATCGAGAGCACCTCAGTACGGAGGTGCGGAAATGGAAACTGGAGAATGATACCATCACTGACAGCAACTGCCTCCGCAATCGCTGCCTCTACCTCAGACACAGTCACGGTACCAGGCAGCTGTACGACCTCGAGCACTACCCCTGCCTCACGTGCTTTCCGCTCTTTGAGTGCCAAAAACTTCTGCGTCTCAAAATTCGGCTCACAGGTAAAGACCGTCAACCGCGGTGGAGTTGGCATATGTGTCACCGCTTCGTTTATCGCGGTGATAATTGTTTGTGCGAGCGCTCGACCATCAATAATCATAGGTCCGCACTATACAATACTTTTGTAAATAATTATAGGGAAGCTTTCGGCTTTGGTCGACGTAAGGTCTCTGGCACAAACGACTCGTAGCGACCATCAGTGTACTGAAACGCATCTTTGCTTGAGTACTTGCACTGGTAGACGGTCGCGAGCTTCGCGCCACTCATGACGACTGGATAGGAGTAAAAGCGCCACGAACCAGGACAGGTCGGTACCTTACCACGGGTTGCATGCCAAAAGACAAAGAATGCGAAGCGGGCCATCCATGGCTGAATTGGTAGAATACGCTTCCCAACCGCCTCAGCCATGTCTGAAGCAAGGACCGGTTCCCCTTCAGGCGTGATATTAAAAACCACGTAATCAAGACTAAACGGCTCGAAGGCAAACTTCGTTACGATATCGGTCACATCGTCTTCATGGATGAACTGCCGGACCCACAGTGGTGTCGCTGGCACAAACGCTGTCATGGCGGTCACGAGCTTGTAAACAAAACCACCCTTGAGGTTGCCTTGAAGCGCTGACTGGAGCCCAAAGCGCATTCGCATATAGCGACCACGCGGACCAGTAATAGCAGCTGGACGCACGATAAACACCTGCGGTACCGGCTTCCCTTCAGCTTTACGCGCATCGAACTGTGCCTTTAGCCGCTCTTCAGTCACCTTCTTTTCATGAGCATAGATGTAGTCATCATCGCGGAAGCCTTCAAGTTCAGTGAAGCGATGTTCAATCATATTGTTTGCTCTGGCGCTGTACGACGACGCGGTTGAGAAATAAATGAGCTTATCAACTGACTCCGTCTCCATTGCAAAGGTAAAAATCTTGTCTGAACCCTCAACATTCCAACGCCACTGTTCATGTGGCTGTCCATACATGGCACGAATCTGCCAGGCAGTATGTACCACTGTCGTTGGCTTTAGGGCAGCTACCTTCTCTTGCCAGCCATCATCAGCCATATTGTGCTGAATGTATGTCACCTTCGGAATCTGCTTTGAGAATTCTGATTGTGGCTCTTTATCGAGCGCAACAATCGCAGTGACATCATCACGCTTACTCAACTGATCACAGAGCATCTCACCGACATAGCCGGCGCCTCCAACAATAAAAATGGTTTGCATACGTATGGGCTACAGTATAGCAAACTACGACGGGAACTGAATAGTTACACCAAAGCGAGATAGGACCGTTTTGATAGTGCGGAGGAATATTGCAAGATCGAGCCAAAACGACCGATTCTTCACGTAGTACAAATCGTACGAGAAGCGAATCCGCGACTCTTCAATTGACTGCGGACTGATGTTGCCAGGAATATAGCGCTGATTCGTCTGGGCCCAGCCAGTCACTCCTGGCTTCACAAAGTAGCGAATCTTATAGTACGGAATCTCAGTCGCAAGACGCTCACCGAGCCCGACGGTGTCATTACGTGGACCAATGAGCGACATCTCACCTTTGAGAATCGTGAGAATCTGCGGCACTTCGTCAATACTGAGCTTACGCAAGACCGCGCCAACTTTTGTCACGACGTTATCCTGCTTTGCATCTTCATTAGTCCAAGTGGCACTGCCAGAAAAATTCTTGGTCATGGTGCGGAGCTTGTATACTTTCACGAGCTTGTTGTACTGCCCAATTCGTTCTTGGGTAATGAAGAGTGGTCCCTTCCCTTCAATTCGCATCGCGAGATAAATGAATGGCAAGAAAAGCAAGAAAAAGAAGCCGAGGATAAGACACGTGACAATATCAATCGCTCGCTTCATGGTGTCATAGACAAGACTCTTTGACTGGGACACATGGGTCAAGAACCAGTCGTAGCGGAGGGCTGAGAGTGGCACCCGATCAAACGTATCTTCATACACCTTAAAGAAATCAAGGAAGGTAAAATCAAAATCAATGAAGGCTTTATCAAAGAGGGCTGGCATCACCTGTTCGAGATATGGACTATGCGGATCGGCGACAATGATATCAATCCGTTCTTTCTCGATGAGACTAAGAAGCTTATCTTTAAAATCTTCAATCTTCTCCGCTGCTGAGCTATCAATAATCCGTACAAATGAATACGTATAGCGGTCGTTATTATTTATCTCATCAACGAGCTCAATGGCGTCTGGACCATCAGCGAGGAGAATCGCTCGCTTGTGTGCCACCGGCGCAAAGCGTGGGAAGAGATACATGCGCCAATACGTAATGAGCGCTACCGAAATGAATAAATAGATGACAAGATTGGTTTTTGGCGCAATTGCAAACGGGACAATGAGAAATATGACAAAGGCAATAAGAATATTCACCACTTGAATATTGAGGATTCGACTAAACAGAAATGTCTTTAAAATCGCCGTATGCTTATCATAGAGGCCACCAATGTAAAACGCGAGAAGCCAGATGCTAGAGAGGAGAAGAAATGGACCAAGGTGGGCGGCCAAGGTAGCACTATCAGGCCAGCTCAAGTACCGGACAAACAGTGTTAGCCAGAGGGCAGATATAAAGGCGATACTGTCTCCCGTAATCAGAATTGCTAACTCGCGTGCGCGTTCACCCATACTGTAATCTTCATATGGTACCAGAGGGAGACGCTAGTCGCAAAGCGCACAAAAATACGGTATATTTGAACCCTACACACCTCTTCCATGAAACCGAACTTCTTATTTATCATTACGAAGAGAAACGGGGGTGAGAACCGGGATGAGGGACCCGGTTCGCAAGACTTACTAAGGTATTTTGTGAACACTTGGAACAAAATAGCGAGTAAGTGGACCGCGTCTGTTAAGACGGCGCCAAGCCACCCCACACGCGACTCTGATTGCTTATACTGTGTAACATGAAAAAGAAAGTCCTATTTATTATTACGAAGAGTAACTGGGGTGGCGCCCAACGTTACGTCTACGATATCGTCACCAACCTCGACAAAACAGCCTACGAGCCGGTGGTAGCACTTGGTGGTGATGGTGTCCTCATTACCATGCTTGAACACGCTGGAGTACGTGTTATTCCGCTTGATACACTGAAAAACAGTGCTGGATTAAAAAACGTTATCACCAATACAAAACATCTTTTTCATATTATCAAAAATGAGAAGCCGGACATAGTACATCTGAATAGTTCGGTAGCTGGATTCCTCGGTGCACTCGCAGGCCGCCTTGCTCGCGTACCTCGTATTATCTTTACTGCTCACGGCTGGGCTTTTAATGAAGACAGACCGTGGTGGCAACGGTTAATAATTAAAAGTTTCCACTACCTGACGGTACTCATGAGCCATAAGACAATAGCAGTCTCACGCGCCATTGTAACTCAGATGAATTGGCCAAAAGCGCCCTCGAAGATGATGGTTATCAATCCCGGCCGCACCATTGGAGTAATGTATAGTCGCGAAGAGGCACGGGTTCATCTGACCGAGATGTTCCCTGCTGTCACCCCCTACTACAAAGACACATGGCTCCTCTGCATCGCAGAACTGCACCCCATCAAGCGTCATACTGTACTCTTTGATGCCGTACGACGCCTCACTGCGGTCTACCCTACAATTCGCCTCATGTGCATCGGTGACGGTAAAGAGGAAGCAAAACTCAAGTCCTGGATTACACGTCACGGTATGGAAGAACATATTTTTCTCCTCGGCTCAATCCACGAAGCAGCCCGCTATCTCAAGGCAGCTGATATCTTCGTGCTTGCGAGTACATCTGAATCATACGGTTATGTCATCCACGAAGCTGGTCTTGCTCATGTACCAGTGGTTGCTACTAACGTCGGTGGCATTCCCGATATTGTAAAACATGAGGAAGAAGGTATCCTCGTGATGCCAAATTCGCCGACAGCACTCGCAGCTGGTATCACCACCAGCCTCTCAGACACCCCAGGCACAATAGAACGAAGTAAACGTCTCTACGACACCCTATCTAGCCGTACGACTAAAAGTATGGTTACTACAACAGCTAAACTCTATGAATAGTATAAAGTCTCACTTTGTCTAACATTTAGTACACTTCTAGAAACACAATGGGTTTGCCCAACCCGTGACGGTAGAATCAATGCGTCCATGATCAACGCGACACCACGTACCCGCAGGTATGGTTACACCAGCGCTATTACGACGATCGCGTTCGAAGCGTGCATTTAATCGATAGGCATTTCTATCTAAAGTATTGGCGTCGTAGGTAATTGTCATGACCCAACTAGGTGTATCTGAAGGAGACACTCTATAAAACGGTGCAATTACGTTGCTAAAATATATATCGTCTGGATCTGATACCGCTACCGGATTAATACTGACGGTTTCACATCCAGGATCAGATCCCTCTAAACAGGGATAACTACTATTTCTCACTTTGTATAGTTCGAGTGCATTTTGAATCTGCTTTATTTCATTGACTTGCGACGCATCTCTAGCTGAAGCTCGTGAGCTAGACGTGGCAGCAAGCACTGATGAAGCCAAAAGACCAACGATGGTGATTACAACCAAAAGCTCAATGAGAGTAAAGCCGTCATTCTTCAACATGTTTAGAGATTATACACAATTACTATCGCGCAACCACGCTGATTTAAGACACATCTTGAATATCACCAGATAGACGATTCAAAATATAATCATCGCAACTACATAACTCTACAAAAAAAATTTAGCTTAGTAACAAGGTGGATTTGATGACCAGCCCGCATGCCCTGCTCCCATATCAATACGACACCAGGTACCAGCCGGAATGGTAACTCCAGCAACATTGCGCCGATCACGTTCAAAGCGAGCAATAATGGTATATGAGCTACGATCAGGATTATCATTACTGTTACCACTATTAGAACGGATACGATACCGAATTGAACTATCCCAAGAAGTCACGTCATTCGGCTCTGGTCTGTAATATGGTGCGATTGCATTGCGGAAGTTTGTCAACGCGACACTAGTAGTGGTAGCATTAACAAGAATTTCACCGGCAGCCCCGATACTAGCACACGCAGGGTTGGCAGTCGCGCAGGGGTAATTACCACTATTTGCATTACGATAGAGTTCAAGGGCATTTTGCAACTGCTTAATTTCGTTATTCTGAGAACCATCACGGCTTGAGGCGCGAGCACTCGAAGTAGCGCCGAGTACCGAAGCAGCCAAAAGACCAACGATGGTGATTACAACCAAAAGCTCAATCAGGGTAAAACCGCGGGAATGCATATTGCTAGTATATAGAAGCAACGGTAGATAATGCCATCTAACTGGGGAAATCTAGTATAACGAAGTGACTCGTAGCATACCATATAGGTATCTATGCCAACCATTCAATTTGATGATCAGGTCAATACTACCGCTCGACGAAAAGTACAGGGGTCTGGCATGACCGGACTACTCATGCGACTTGGGATTGTTAAAACACAACGTGGAGCTAATCTTGTCCTCATTGCTTTTATAGTTATCGGGATGGCAATCTCAATCGTTCTCTTAAATCAGTCACTTGGCCCAACATCAGTTCCAAACAATTCTCCCATCGTAAATTAACGAGCACTCGTAATCAAAATCTCAGACGACTCCGCGGACACGCCGCGGAGTTTTGCGTAGCGGCGCATTGATAAGACCATCCCAACCGCTACAAACTCGGTCACAAGGTGTGAACCACCATAACTGAGAAATGGTACCGTGGTACCGGTTACGGGAAGGAGTCCAATATTCATCCCGATATGCACAAAAAAGTGTGCAACAAAGAGTGTCGCCACCCCCGTCGCAAAGAGAGTCTCAAAGTTGCTCGCTCCCTGTATCGCATGATGGAGAAGGCGCCAAATTACGACTGCAAATGAACCAAACAGGAGGAGCACCCCAACTAAGCCCCACTCCTCAGCAAAAGCGGCAAAAATAAAGTCAGTCTCATATTCTGGCAAAAAGAGGAGCTTTGATTGCGTCCCGTAGCCCACCCCTTTACCAAAGAGCTCTCCCGACCCAACCGCTACGGTCGATTGGTACGCGTTGTACCCAGCGCCTTGAATATCAGCCAGCGGATCAAGGAAGGTCATAATTCGCGCCTTCTGATAATCGAGAAACACAAACTGCCACATCACCGCAAACGCGAGCGCACCAACCGTAAATACCATGAGGAGGTGCCGGAGCTTAATACCCGCCACCAGAATCATCCCGAGCCAGATAAAGAAGAGAATGATTGCTGACCCGAAGTCTGGCTGAATGAAGACAAGACCAAAGATGAGGAAGGCATAAATACCAGAAATGATAATGTGGCGAAAATCACCTATATGTTCGTGTCGCTTCGCAAAATACTTGGCTGTCACGATGATGAGCACGAGCTTAGCCGGGTCAGCCGGTTGGAGCGAAAAAAAGCCAAAGTCAAAACGACTTTGTGCACCAAGGGTAATCTCACCAATAAAGAGCACGAGGAGGAGTGCAGCAAGGACCGATATATATAAAAAGAAGGTAGTATTCCCCGTCCTCAGGAATCGATAGTCAGGTAGAAGTGCGAGCACGAATGCCCCACACGCGACCGCAATCCATATCAATTGGCGATTAAAGTAAAAGTTATCACCCTGGTACGAGTACATCGTAATCAGTCCCATAAACGTCAAAAAGAGCATCGCTCCAAAGAGGAGCGGGTCAAACGAACGGAAAAAGACCCGAATACCGTGCATACCGCCCTAGTCTAGCCCTTAAGTGGTAAAGACGCAAAGTCCTTATCGGAGTGGAGCAAAGTTACTGTCAGTCTTTGGAATGACATCAATACGTGACGCCCCTTCCTCACAAATTGCTGCGGTAATCGCCGTATAAATAGACGAGAGTGTAGCCGTAGTCGGAGCTGAGTACGCTTGATTTGGTGAACTCGCGATACTCCGGAGGAAATCCATGTTAACACCGGCACCGAGCCCAATGGTGAAGATGGTGATATCATCCGCCTTCAACTTCGCCGCTTCTGAGAGCGCAAACTCTTCTGGCTTCTCATCGGGTGCAGTCGCAAGACCATCAGTGAGAAGCACCACCACATTGCGAGCATCTTTATTATGACGTTCTGAATTAAGCTCGGCTTGGGCCGCCCGGAGCGCATCACCCGTGTTGGTACTACCACGCTCCTCAGCCGGATCGATAGTAAGACCCCGAACGAGACTGCCAGCGGCAATTACGTCGCCCGTGAGGGGCAAATTAGTCTTAGCCTTCGTCGCAAACGTCACCACACCCACCTGATCGTCTTCACGCAATTGGGAGGTGAAGTTTTGTGCAGCGGTCAGTACCGAAGAAATCGGCTGTGGTGGCGTACCACCGTCGTTATTCATACTCCCAGAAAGGTCAATCGCGAGAATGACATCAGTCGGCACCTCACAACTGCGGAGTGTCTTCGCAATTGGTCGTGGCCACGTAAAGATGACATCGCGGCTACTGCGGGCGGGAAAATTAGTGATATACGTCTGCGAAGACGTCAGTGGCTTCCCTCGTGAGTCAAAGATAGTCGCCACTACCTCGACATTTTCAGCAGCGGTCAGTTCGGTGTTATCAATGCGGGCAGTGAGACGAGGCAAGTCGTCTGCTCCCGTGAGATCTAAGTCACTCGTCTTAAACTGCTGTCGACTAATCGTTGACGGAAGCCAAACATCAACCGGCTCAAGGGTGAGCGAGGTCTTGGTTGGTACCCGTCCGCCAGTATCAATTCGCCCTTCAAAAACAGGATACGTACTATCAGGCGGTAAGACGGTCTTGCCGGTACGTGTCGTAATCACCCCATCCTCATCACTGAGGGTGAAGGTGTAGCGGAGTTCAGGCGCACCAGCGAGCTTATTACTATTCTCGACATACGCCACCGCGTTATACTGCCCCACATTCGCCGGGAAGCTCTCGGTCCAACGGACTGCTGGTGGCGTCACCGTAAAGGCGCAGATGCGTGTACACGCCCCACCACAATCAACTCCAATCTCCTCCCCATTCATCTTCATGTCAAAACAGGTGGGTGCATTATAGAAATAGACGTAATAGACGGTAAAGAGAAGACTACAGAGCACCGTGAGATACCCCGCCCCATATTGCAATCGACGCCAAAACGCCCACATGCGAACTCCTTCCAGTTGTATCATAATTGTATTGTAGCAAATTAATCAGCCAAGATGGTATACAACTCCCCTACGACTTGATTGCTTCCGTCATTGCGAGCGGTAGCGAAGCAATCCTAGACATCCCACGATATGCAATATTAAAACGCCGTGACGGACCAGTAGAATAAATCCACGGTACCACGTCACGGCGCTCGACAGGTTTCGTCAACATGAGAGTCAATTCTCTCTACGCGGCGTGACGAAAAGGCAAGCCCAAACCACCGATCAATGACGTATTGGCACCCATTATGGATTCAGGGTCAGTACCTGCCAACCGTATCAGATTAGGTTTCCTGTCTGTTCTATAACGTCCGAGGTACAGAAGCATCATGAGGTGATGTTCCTATAGTGTTACCGTAGTACTTCTTCTGCCCTCGGTACGTCTCCAGCATCATGTTAGTAAAAGTCTGACCAGGCAGCCATACGACACCACGAGCTGAATTGGAGATCGACCGGCGCTTGCGCTACCAGCCTCGGCTTTACCGCCATTCTTTCGAGACACTGTCTGTGCTATCAAGCACCTTTTCTTCAGGGTTACGGCCCTGTATACGTCTCGTAGCGATTACTTCTCCCATATCCGAGTGGTTCCATCACGGAACATCTTTACCATCACCGACTCTCCGGCAATAGCCTCGGCCCCAATACAGTACACCAAACCAACCATTTCGCAAAAAACTACCTTGCCGTAGGATCAAAAACTTAATGTGAAGCAAAACAAGGAGTGGCAGGGCCACGACTATGTCTTTGCTTCTGTCGGCGCAATGGTACTTTCGACCTCCGAGGGAGAAAATACCATATGCGAGCGACGGGCGCCTCCCTTGCCAACACCAATAACCAAAATTAGCAATGTTGGCGTGAGAAATGGGGTTGGGGCCCCGTTTCGCAAGACTCATCTAGAATATTTTGGAGTGAGAACGAACAAAATAGTCAGATGAGTAGACAGCCGCTGTAACTTCGTTGCTTTTACTGCACTCATCAGATAAATGTATGCAAGCATCCATTTACTAATTCGTTTGTAAAAGTAAGCGGGACCTATTCTCCCACGGTAGAGATCACAATGTTAATTTTAATTATTGGTGCGCGATAGCATCTCAACAAAACATCCCCACACGTGTGGGGATGTTTTGTTGAGATATTCGGAGTTGATTGAAAACTTAATGTTGGCGCCTACCTATTCTGCCCCTTGCGGAGTACCTTCGGCGATGGGAGCCTTAACTGCCGTGTTCGGAATGAGAACGGGTGTACCCCTCCCGCTAAAGCACCAACATTAAATTTTCAATCTACAATCAACTTTGACTTGAATACCGTGAAATGGTTGGGAGGGGTTTGGACACCCTCCCCTGAGCAGCTCTCGCCGCCAGCTTCCTGTGACTGCGCTCTTGCTCATTTCACGGTATTCAATGCATATTCCAATTTTCAAACAAACACTCTCTGTAAAATTGTACAGTAGATGTGCAACATTCCTTGCAGGAAATACGTCCTATTAGTACACCTTGACTCCACGCATTACTGCGCTTCCATCTAGTGCCTATCAACCTGATCATCTCTCAGGGGACTTAATGAAACCTAATCTTAGAGTTGGCTTCCCGCTTAGATGCTTTCAGCGGTTATCCATTCCCAACATAGCTACTCGGCGGTGCTCCTGGCGGAACAGCCGATAGACCAGAGGTCAGTTCATCCCGGTCCTCTCGTACTAGGGACAAATCTCTTCAAGTTTCGACGCCTGCAGTAGATAGGAGACCAACCTGTCTCACGACGGTCTAAACCCAGCTCGCGTGACTTTTTAATTGGCGAACAGCCAAACCCTTGGGACCTGCTCCAGCCCCAGGATAAGTCGAGCCGACATCG
>JACCDT010757844.1_pt1 | contig 15806 bp, 20 predicted proteins | sample 7446291 | NCBI WGS metagenome assembly JACCDT01 (sample SAMN15323446, study PRJNA562643) | freshwater metagenome | isolation source: river surface water | place: USA:Blue River Watershed | collected 2017-08-17 | reverse complement strand
GCCGCGGAAATGCCGCGCATCGGGCAGCTGGCGCTGGTGCCATTCGGCCGGCGTGAAATCGTGGGGCTGATCATCGACGTCAAACACGACACCGACATCGACGCCGCCCGATTGCGCCCGGTCATCGCGATACGAAACCCGCTGGAGCCTGTGTCCGCAGACTGGATCGCCCTCTGCCAATTCGCTGCGGACTATTACCAGCGTCCCCTCGGCGAAGTCGCGTTGCCCTGCCTGCCGAAGCACCTGCGCGCTGCGAAGACCGTCGCGCTGGACCGCGCATTGAAAAAGCTCGCTCAGGCCGAAAAGGCCGCCGCTTCCGAACCGGCGCCGGACAGGCCCACGCTCAATCCCGAACAGCAGGCCGCTGTCGAAGCGATCGCAGGCACCCGAGGGTTTCAGGCGCATTTGCTGTTCGGCGTCACCGGTAGCGGGAAAACCGAGGTTTACCTGAATGCCGCCGAGCGGATCCTGCAGCAGGAGAACAGCGAGGGGCGACCCGCCCAGGTACTGATCCTCGTACCGGAAATCAACCTGACGCCGCAACTGGAGGCGAGCGTGCGCGCTCGCTTTCCCGCGCTGCCGCTGGCCACGCTGCACAGCCAGCTGGCCGAAGGTGAACGACTGCGGCACTGGATCGCCGCGCATCAGGGCAAGGCCGCGATCGTGCTGGGAACACGGCTGGCAATACTGGCGTCCATGCCGAACCTGCGGATGATCATTGTCGATGAGGAGCACGATCCTTCCTACAAACAGCAGGAAGGGCTGCGGTACTCCGCGCGTGACCTCGCCGTATGGCGTGCACACCGGCAGCAGATACCGGTGGTGCTGGGTTCCGCCACGCCCTCCGTGGAAAGCTGGCAGCACGCGCAGACCGGGCGCTATCGCCAGTTGTCGCTGACCCGGCGCGCTGCCGCACAAGCACAGCTGCCGCGCGTGGGCCTGATCGACATGGAGATTCACAAGGCACCTGACGGCCTGTCGCCCCCGTTGCTCGCTGCCTTGCGTTCGCGACTGGAACGCAAGGAGCAATCGCTGCTTTTCCTGAACCGGCGCGGCTATGCGCCGGTGATGCACTGTGATGCCTGCGGCTGGATCAGCAACTGCCGCCGCTGCACGGCATTCATGGTGCTGCACAAACCGGAACGCCGGCTGCGCTGCCATCACTGCAGCCTGGAAATGCGGGTTCCGGTGGCATGTCCGACCTGCGGCAACGTTGACCTGCAGCCGCTGGGACGCGGTACGCAGCGCGTCGAAGAACACCTGCAGGCTGTCTTTCCGGACGCGCGGGTATTGCGGATCGATGCCGATTCGACCCGCCGCAAAGGCAGCGCCCAGGCGGCGTTCGAAGCGGTGCACCGGGGCGACGTCGACATCCTGCTTGGCACTCAGATGGTCGCGAAGGGACACGACTTTCAGCGCCTCACGCTGGTGGGCGTGATCAATCCCGATACGGCACTGTTCTCGCAGGACTATCGTGCCGGCGAACGACTGTTTGCACAGTTGATGCAGGTGGCCGGACGTGCTGGACGGGCGGGCGCAAAAGCGGGCGAACTGCAGGCCAGCGAGGTGTTGCTGCAGACACGCTACCCGCAGCATCCGCTATATCGCGCACTGCTCAGTCACGACTATGTCGGTTTCGCGGAGAGCACGCTGGCCGAGCGCCGTGCGGCGGGGCTGCCGCCCTTCGTGTTCCAGGCGCTGTTGCGCGCCGAAGCCCGCAACTTGCAGGACGCGCTGGATTTCCTGCAGCAGGCGCGAGACCTTTTGCCGGCCGACGGCATCATGATGAATGACCCGGTGCCGATGACGATCACGCGCGTGGCGGGCATCGAACGCGCGCAGCTGCTTGTCGAGTCGGCGTCCCGCGCGCAGCTGCAGGCCTTCCTGAAGCCCTGGATGCAGGCGCTGCGGCAAATGAAGTCGCGCATGCGCTGGTCGCTCGAAGTCGATCCGATCGACATCTGAAGCCCGCTGGCTGCGCGGCGGCACGGGAATGACGCAATTAACGATTGCCGGCCTGCGAACGTGCGTGCGGCTTGTCGATCAGGTGCGGCGTCGCCGCCGGGTCGAAATCTTCCCAGTCGCCATTCACGATATGTCCCACCGAGGATTCCAGCGCGATCGCGCCGTTTGAATCCAGTATCCCGACAGCACGCTGCATGCAACTCTCCGTCGGCGCGATGACGGCCACCATCAGGCCAGAATGGCGAATCGGCGGCATGTCAGGAGAATCCGCGTCGTCTTTCATCGTACCGAGCGCACCCACCAGGTTGCCGACATGAGCGCCAACCAGGCCGCCGGTGATGGCACCGATCGGGCCGGTGAGGGGCGTGGTGATCGCGCCGACCGCAGCGCCAATTACGCCACCGGTCGTCGAGCCCGCCATCGTGCCCTTGGGCGAATCTTCGGCGCCGACCGATTTGTCGTGATCGCCGCCAAGGCGATAGCGTGCATGCTGTCCTGCCGGAACGACATAGAAGGAACTGATGTGCTCAGCCGGAAATCCGTCGCCACGCAGCGCACTTACCGCCGCCTCCACCGCCGCCTGCTCGTCGAACCTGCCCGCAATGATCGTCGCCATTTCATCCTCCGCAGTCCTGCATAAATGACATCCCGATAAGAGCGGCTGCACGGGTCAAAGTTCAGCAGGAGCACGGACCTTGCATCGGCGGGAACCGGCGGCGGGCGCCGATGCCAAAAACGCATGGCAACCGAAGCTTCGCATCCGAACAAGCTGCACATTCCCGTCGTTGAGGAAGAGTTGCGGGTGGGACGGCGCACAGTCGAAACAGGACGTGGCGTGCGCCTGCACAAGACCGTGGCCGAGGAGCATGTACGCATAGACGAGACGCTGGCGCACGAGGAGCTCGAGATTGAACGCGTTCCGATCGATGCCTGGGTCGAAGGCGATTTGCCGAAACGCCGGTACGAGGATGAGACTTTGGTCATTCCGGTACTTGAAGAGGTGCTGGTGGTGCAGAAGCGCGTGCGCCTGAAGGAAGAGATACGCATTACCGCCACGGCGCGCCAGCAGCCAGCGTCGGAGCGCGTGGTGTTGCGACGCGAACAAATTTCCGTCGAGCGTTTCGACGAAACAGCGCCGGGCGGACGCATGCAGGAGCCGCCGTCGCGCTGAGCCGCGCTGGCGGGCAGGTCAACATGTCAACAGGAGACAAAGATGAACCAAACCGTCGTGGCCGTCATCGATGAGTACGGCGATGCGCAATCCGCAATGAATGCGCTGTATCAGGAGGGCGGGTTTACCCGCGCCGATGTGACCCTGAGTCCATCGGAAGAGACGCCCGAGGCGCGCAGGCAGACACTGCGAACGCAGCCGGCCGACGCCGATACCGGCGGCTGGAGCATTGGCGATTTTTTCAAGTCGCTGTTCGGTCGAGACCAGTACGGCGACGATGCCGGCATTTATTCAGAGGCCGTGCGGCGTGGTTCCTACATGATCAGGGTCGATGCACAGACGAAGGAGCAGGCCGACCGCGCAGCCGAGATTCTGCAGCGCTTCCATGCGGTGGATCTTGAGCAGCGTGCGACCGGCTGGCGCAGCAGCGGCTGGACCGGGTACCAGGCGGATGCGCCGCTGTACACCGCAGAAGAAAGCCGCAAGGACCGCGACCTGTACAGCAAGACAACCGTGAGCGGCAGCGCCACCACGGGCACAACGGAAACAGCAGGTGCAGAAACGAAAGCTGCTCCTGCCGGCGGAACGATACCCGTCATCGAAGAGCAGCTCCAGGTCGGCAAGCGCGAGGTACAGCGCGGCGGCGTGCGCATTTTCCAGCATGTGACCGAGACGCCGGTCGAGGAGTCCGTGCAGCTGCGAGAAGAGCGCGTCAGCGTCGAGCGGCGTCCGGTCGACGAGCCGGCGAGCGCGGCCGATATCGAAGCCTTCAAGGAGGGCACGATCGAAATTCGTGAAACCGCAGAAGAACCCGTGGTCGCCAAGACTGCGCGCGTGGTCGAGGAAGTCGAGGTGGGCAAGGAAATCACCGAGCGTACCGAGACCGTCAGCGATACGGTGCGCCGAACCGACGTCGAAGTCGAGCAGCTCGGCGCGCAGGCGAGCGCTACCGGCGCTGCCGCCGTGCCGGACGAGGAATATCGCCGGCACTGGCAAAGCGCCTACGGCAGCAGCGGCGGCCGCTATGAAGATTATTCGTCAGCGTACCGCTATGGCGCCGGCCTCGCCGGGCAGAAGCAGTATCAGGGCTACCGCTGGGACGAACTGGAGCCTCGCGTCAAATCCGACTGGGAAGCCACGCATGCAGGTACGCCGTGGGAGCGCACGAAGCAGGCCGTTCGCTATGGATGGGAAAAAATGACCTCGCGCTGACGCCGGCAGCATGACAAGTCGCTTCCCGGACCGCAGCGCGGTATCCGGGAAGCAGGTTTATTGCAACGGCGCGTCCAGCTGCCCTTCCTGGGCCAGCTGGCGGATCATCCGTATCGTGTCGATGTCGGCTTCCTTGTACGCTTCGCGCCGGAAGTCGTTGTAGAAGGACTCTTCCTCAGTTTCCTGCACCGGGTTGTGGTCATCGTATTCGAAACGCACGAACAGCGCGCCTGGCTGCGGCTCTTCGATCGTCATCCGCAGGTCGGACATCGGAATCCCTTCCTGTTGCGGCACGTGATAGTGCACGTTGTCCAGCGGGGAGAAGCGCACATGGTCATGCACCACCAGTTGCCCGAAGCGTAGCGTGCGCGACAGCCCGTCCGGTTCGCGCGCGGTGATGTCACATGAGTCCAGCCCGAGCAGGAACAGCGTCGGCCGTTCAGCTCGCAGTACCAGCCCGCGCCACAGTTGTTCGCGCGTCAGCGGCGCCAGCAGCGGGTTATCGGGCATGTTGATTTCGATAAGGTGGGTGAATTTCATCGGTTGAAGAGAGTGATTTGCTTTTCACTTTAACATGCGGGCGGCGCGCAACGCGCCGGCAGGGCCGCGCCGTAATTCGCTACAATGGCGCGCTCCAACCATTCCTCCCGCATTCGCCTCCATGCAGCACGGACTGAATGCCCCGCAACGCGAGGCAGTCAATTACATCGATGGTCCCTGTCTCGTGCTGGCCGGCGCCGGCTCGGGCAAGACGCGCGTGATCACGCAGAAGATCGCGCACCTGATCGAGTCCTGCGGCTACGAGGCAAAGAACATCGCGGCGCTGACGTTCACCAACAAGGCCGCGCTCGAGATGCGTGAGCGCGTCGCCAAGCTGCTCAAGCAGCCGGGACAGGCCAAGCAGCTGACCGTCTCCACCTTCCACTCGCTCGGCGTGCAGATCCTGCGCCGCGAGGCCGCCGCAATCGGCCTGAAAGACCGCTTCTCCATCATGGACAGCGACGATTGCTTCGCGATCGTGCAGGACATCGCGGTGACGACCGACAAGGCGCTGATCCGCCGCATCCAGAACCAGATGTCGCTGTGGAAGAATGCGCTGCTCGACCCGGAACTGGCACTGAAACAGGCACAGAGCGATGACGAGGCGCAGGCTGCGCGCATTTACCGCAACTACGTCGCCACGCTGTCGAGCTACCAGGCAGTGGACTTTGATGACCTGATTCGTCTTCCTGTCGAATTGTTCCGCAACGACGAGGCCGCGCGTGATCGCTGGCAGCGCCGGCTCCGTTATCTGCTGCTTGACGAATACCAGGACACCAACACCTGCCAGTACGAAATGGTGAAGCTGCTGGTGACCGGGCTCGGCAAGAAGCCCATGTTCACCGCCGTCGGCGACGACGACCAGGCCATCTACGCGTGGCGCGGCGCGACGATGGAGAACCTGCGCATCCTGCAGACCGATTTCCCTGACCTGAAGCTGATCAAGCTGGAGCAGAACTATCGCTCCAGTACGCGCATTCTGCAGGCGGCCAACGCCGTCATTGCCAACAACCCGAAGCTGTTCGAAAAATCGCTGTGGTCCGAACACGGCATGGGCGACCCGATCCGCGTGATGGCGATGGATGACGACGAGGCCGAGGCAGACCAGGTCGCGATCATGCTGTCGGCGCACAAGTTCGAGCGGCGCGCGAAGTTCTCCGATTACGCGGTGCTTTACCGCGGCAACCACCAGGCGCGCGTGCTGGAGAAGGCGCTGCGCCGCGAACGCATTCCGTATGTGATGTCGGGCGGGCAGAGCTTCTTTGACCGTGCCGAGATCAAGGACATCATCGCCTACCTGCGACTGGTTGCGAACGGCGACGACGATCCTGCATTCATCCGCGCGGTGACCACGCCGAGGCGCGGCATCGGCCAGGCGACGCTGGAGGCACTCGGCGATTTTTCGCGCCAGTGGAACTGCTCGCTGTTCGAGGCGGTGTTCAAGGGCGGCATCGAGGCGCGGCTGAACGACCGTCAGCTGGCGCCGCTGCGTGATTTCTGCGAATTCATCAACCAGCTCGAGGCGCGCGCATCGCGCGTCGGCGCGGCCGGCACCGGCGATAACGCCGGCGCGGTGCTCGACGACATGATGAAGGCAATCGATTACGAAAACTATCTGTTCAATACCTTCGACGAGAAGCAGGCACAGGACAAGTGGCAGAACGTGCTCGACTTCGTCGGCTGGCTGAAGGAGAAGGGCAATGGCGGCCGCGACGGCACCGACCCGGAGAAATCGCTGCTCGAGCTCACACAGATGGTCGCGCTGATGAGCATGCTCGAGGGCCGTGACGAAGAGCCGGAGGCGGTGCGACTGTCCACGCTGCATGCGTCCAAGGGGCTGGAGTTCGGTCATGTGTTCATGGTCGGCGTGGAGGAGGGGATACTGCCGCACAAGGGCGACCCCGATGCGCCCGTCGACGTGCTCGCGCACCGCATCGAGGAAGAACGGCGGCTGATGTACGTTGGCATCACGCGTGCGCAGCGCAGCCTGACCATCACCTGGTGCAAGCGGCGCAAGCGTGCGCGCGACAGCACGCCCTGCGAGCAGTCGCGCTTCATCAATGAGATGCGGCTGGACGAGGGCAATGCGCCGCCGCAGGAGAGCGAAGTGCTGACGCCGCAGAACCGCCTCGCGAACCTGAAGGCGCTGCTGCAGAAGCCGAAGGCGGCGTAAGGATGGCGCGGCGCGCACGTGCCGGATTCCGCAATCCGCACGACTTGCCGGTCAAGACCTGTGCGACCTGCGGTCGCCCCTTCACCTGGCGCAAGAAATGGTCGCTGAACTGGGACCAGGTCAAATACTGTTCGGACGCCTGCCGCGGCAAGGCGTCAAAATCCTGAAAGGACCCCCATGGAAGACCGCCTGGTCAACCTGGAGAGCAAGCTTGCGAACCAGGAATACCTGCTGGACGTGCTGAACCAGACCGTCTACAAACAGCAGAAAAAGATCGATGAACTGGATGCGCTGTGCATCGCGCTGGCCAAGCGATTGGCTGACGTGCATGCGCGCCTGCCTGACGGGCTGGCGGCCAACGAGAAGCCGCCGCATTACTGAAAACAGAGGAAGTCCCATGATCAATGAAAAAATCCTGGCGTCATTGCGCCATGAGCTCAACGAGCAGACCGCGCAGATGCGCTGGAGCGAACTCGAACGCTTCTTTGCCGGCGGCACGGTGATTTCAGTGGCCGGCGAACTGGATCTGATCGACGTCGGCGCGCGCATCGCCGCCGACGACAAGGACAGCGTGCTCACCTGGATGAATGCCGGTCTGATCTACAAGGTGACCGACGACGAGGCAGGCGACTGGCAGACGCAGGATGCGCTGCTGTGGACTGTGGTCGTCAAGCCGTGGATTCTGGTGCAGCACCGCCGGCAGCAGCCGGCACCGATCGCACAGTAATCCTTCCGTACACTCCGGGCGCGCCTTTCCGTCGGCACCGACGCCAGCTTGCCATGTCGTAAATTTCCCGCATGGCTGCCTGCGTTCTGCGGCGCCGAAGGTAGAATGGCCGCCCTTTTTCTTCGGTAGCTTTCCCCATGTGGTTCAAGAACCTGCAGTTGTATCGCCTGCCCCGGCACTGGTCTGTTTCGGCCGATGAACTCGAAGCCGCGCTGGCGCCCCAGGCCTTCCTTCCGTGTACCAGCCAGCAGCCGGCCAGCCAGGGCTGGGTTGCGCCCGCCGGCGACAACCGGCTGGTCTTTGCCAGCAACCGGCAGCTGCTGTTAAAGCTGCGCAGCGAAAAGAAGCTCTTGCCTTCCTCGGTGATTAATCAGGTCGCGCGCGAGAAGGCGGCCGAGATCGCCGAGCAGCAGGGCTTTCGCTGCGGCCGCAAGCAAATGAAGGAAATCAAGGAGCAGGTCACCGACGAGCTGCTGCCGCGTGCGTTCTCGCTGCAGTCCGATACCGGCGTGTGGATCGACACGGTCAATGGCTGGCTGGCGATCGACGCCGCCTCGAGCGCGCGCGCCGAGGATGCGATCAAGCTCTTGCTGAAAGCCGTCGACAAGCTGCCGCTGGCGACCCTGCATACACAGCGCTCGCCGGTGGCGTCGATGACGGACTGGCTGCTGTCGGACGAGGCGCCGCACGGCTTCACGATCGATCAGGACCTCGAACTGCGCTCGGCCGCCCACGGCAACGCGACCGTGCGTTATGTCAGGCATTCCGTCGAGCCCGAGGAAGTGCGCCGTCACATCGAGGCAGGCAAGCAGTGCACGCGCGCCGCGCTGACCTGGCGCGACAAGGTGTCCTTCGTATTGACCGAATCGCTGGCGATCAAACGCGTCGCCGCGCTTGACGTGCTCAAGGAGAGCGCCGACCAGTCGGCAGCTGAAGACGAGCGCTTCGAATCGGATTTCCAGCTGATGGCCGGCGAACTGGCGCAGATGCTGGATGACCTGATCGCAGCGCTCGGTGGCGAGCAGGTGGAAGCGGCGGCGTAGAGTCGCTCATGCGATCCCGGTAAACCCGGGATCGCCCCTGCCGGGGCATCGGGCTCGCATGATCTGGCCGCGAAAAGAAAAACGCCTGCTTGCGCAGGCGTTTTTGTGTTTTGGCGGAGCGGACGGGACTCGAACCCGCGACCCCCGGCGTGACAGGCCGGTATTCTAACCAACTGAACTACCGCTCCAATCGAGAGAAGTTCTCTCGAGAAGCCGCGCATTCTACGGAAGATATTTCATTGTGTCGATAGGGAAATGCAGTTTTTTTTAAAAGGGCGTACATTGTCCTGTGCCGGGTCGCCCCTTGCTTGACTAATCGGCAAGGTCTTTTCTGGTTGCGCGACCATGGTCGGTTATAGTTTTCATTACATTCACCTGCGGGAGGACGTCATGCAAGAGAGCCATATCGAGACCGTTCGGAACGACCTGAAGACCCTGGTCCGCGATGCGCAGGCCCTGTTCGACGAGGCAACGGCAGCCGGCGGCGCGAAGGCCGACCAGTTGCGAAGTCAGGGCATGCGCTTGCTCGACAAGGCTATCGATCGCGCGCATGAGTTTCAGGAAGCGGCCATCCAGAAGGGCAAGAAGATCGCGCATGACACCGACGCGTACGTGCATGAGCATCCGTGGCGTGCCATCGGCATCGCCGGTGCAGTCGGTGTGCTGCTTGGCATGCTGATCGCGCGCCGCTGATCCATGGGTGAAGACTCTCCGTCGTCGGGTACGGGCATCCTTTCGGGCGCGGGTACGCTGGCCGGCAGCTTGCTGAAGCTGCTCGGCGTACGCGTGTCCTATGCGGTGCTTGAGCTGGCAGACGCGCGTGATGCGATGCTGCGCGTGCTGCTGCTTGGCGTCGCCGCGCTCGGGGCGGCGGCGCTGGCCTTGGTCAGCCTGTCGGCCCTGCTGGTCGTGCTGCTCTGGGATACCCTCGGCGGGTGGGTTTTGCTGATCCTCTTTGGTGCTTATGCAGCGGCAGCGGCATTGCTGCTGCGGTGGGCGTCGCGCATCGTGGCCGAAGGGCAGCTGGGCCTGCCCGTGACGCTTGCCGAATTGCAGAAGGATCGCGCGGCGATTTTTGGCGGCAATCCAAGCGACCGAGAGGCTTCATGATGACCGACACGCCGCGCGATGCGCGCAAGAAGTTGCTGCTGCTTGAGGGCGCGCTGCATCGTCTCGAGTTCATGCAGGCGCGAGCGTCGCTGCTCGGTCCTGGTGCCCGCAGCGCTCTCGGCCGTGGCTTGCCCGGTGTGCTGGCGTTCCTGTTGCGACACCGTGCCGGTGCCTTGATGGCCGGTGCGCTGCCGTTGCTGGTGGGGGGCAGCCGGCTGTCCCGCATCGTGCGCCATGGCGCTTTGCTGCTGGGGGCAGGTGCGGCGCTGATGGGAGTTTTCAATCGCGGCCGGCGTGCCAATCCGGCGGAAAAATCGCCGGCATCGCCCGAAGGCGCGGCGGCAGATGACAAATCTGCAGACGAAAAAAATCCCGGCCAGGGCCGGGATTGATCTTGCGCCGCAAGCGCGGTGCGAAGGGCCGTCGCTTACTTCGACTCTTCTGCCTTCGGCTGCGGAGCAGCCGGCTCCTTGAACTTGGCGCCGGCGGCGTTTGCCATGTGAACCACTGCGCGGGCGACTTCGACATCGTCGAGGTCCGGGTTGCCGCCTTTGGCCGGCATTGCGCGGATGCCCTTGATCGCGTGCGAGACCAGCGTGTCGTAGCCCTGGCCGATGCGCGCGCCCCAGGCGCCGGTATCGCCGAATTTCGGTGCACCAGCCGCGCCGGAGCCGTGGCAGGCCGCGCAGGCAGCGGTGTAGACCTGCTCGCCCGACTTCAGCTCATGCGCGCCACCGGCAGCCACCAGCTTGAAGCCCTCGTCGGCGACCGGACGGATGCGTTCCGCCACGGCTTCCGGTGATTGGGCGTTCGAGCCGGCGCCAGCTTTCGGTGCGGTGCCAACGTAGTGCACCAGAAGGACGATGATCGCAATAGGAATGACAAAACCGGCAATAACTGCGCCGATCAGTTGCGTCGGTGTCTTGATCAGGGATTCGTGCTCGTTGTGGGCGTCGCTCATGATTTCCTCGGGTGGTGTTGGCGCGATACCAAGGGTTGTTCGCAAAGCCCATGATTATAGACGAAAAGGTGTGCAACCCTCCCAAAAAGCCGGGAGTTTCATGGACTGCACGCCTGAAAACCGGTATCCTTGCCGGTCTTCCCGTTACGCGGCTGTAGCTCAGTGGATAGAGTATTGGCCTCCGAAGCCAAGGGTCGTGGGTTCGATCCCCGCCAGCCGCGCCAGTCTTCCGGAAGTCCTTGATCTGCAAGGATTTCCTGTCTAGAAGTTGCTTCTGCTACATCGCTCTGCTACAAAAGGTGGAGCATGGCAAGTCATCTTGCGCGCCGAGGGGGTGTCTGGTGGACACGCTTGGTCGTGCCTGAGCGCCTCCGGCATGTCGTAGGACGAAGAGAATTCGTGCAGTCGTGTCGCACCGCTGACCTTCAAGTTGCCAAAACCGTTGCCGCTGTGCTGCTTGCAGAGTGGCGACAGACCCTTAGGGGGGAGAGCCAACGAAAATGAGTTCGCAGACCCTGAGACAGCTTCAACCCGCTCCCGCGCTTTCTATCGTTACTGTCTGGAACAATTTGCAGGCGATCGCCGGAAAGGGTTGCGGGCTCAGGCGATTCGGGATCTAACCCAAAGTGCCAGTCCGCCGCCCGAGCCTGCCACATATTCAGCATGTGCCGTTTCCGCGCTGATTCAAGCGATTCCGTGTCCGTTATTTGATCGCCTTGTCGTCCAACATCAGGCTGATCGCTATTGCCATCATTTTCGGTCTTGGCATTGACCTGCCCGGATTTTTCGGACCACGTTAATTTGGGATAGCTCCGATTAATAAATCGGTTGGTACTTTCTTGCTAAACGCCTCTGGGGTCTCATCGTCCAGACTCGAATGCGGTCGTACCTCGTTGTAATGACGCCGCCAGTCTTCGATGACGACCTTAGCCTCAATACGATTGCGGAACCACTCCATCGCCAGGCATTCATCCCGGAACTTGCCGTTAAAGCTTTCGTTGGTCCCGTTCTGCCAAGGCTTGCCCGGGTCAATCAACGCTGTTTCGATGCCTTGATCAACGACCCAACTTAACAGCGCCGTACTGACAAATTCCGGACCGTTATCACTGCGCAGATAGCGCGGTGCGCCACGCACACTGATCAGCTTGGCCAGCACCTCGATCACCCGCGCAGACCGAATCGACCCAGCCACATCGATGGCCAGCGCTTCCCGAGTGTATTCATCGACGACCGTCAGGCATTTCAACTGCTGACCATTGGCGCAGGCATCGTACACAAAGTCATAGCTCCATACCGAGTTGGCCTGCGCTGGTGCCAGTGGACGAGGACGTGATCCGGCCACTCGCCGCCTTGGTCGCTTCTTCGGCACCTGCAGGCCATGCTGGGCCCACAGACGCTGACACGCCTCTTTGCCGACCTTCAGACCTTCGCGCCTCAGAAACACCCGAATCCGACGTGACCCATAGCGCGGATACTGTCCCGAGAGTCGTCGCATCGCGGCCACGACAGGCGCCTGCTTCTGCGGCAGGGTCGGGACGTACGTCAAGCTGGACCGTGCAATCTGCATCAGCGCACAAGCCCGTCGTTGCGAGATCCCTCGCTCCATCGCGTAATACGCTGCGATCCGACGGGCTGGTGCGCTCACCACTTTTTTGCGGCGATTTCCTTCATGACCTCGATCTCGAGATCACGCTCGGCCAGCAGCTTCTTCAGCCGGGCGTTCTCCTGGGTCAAATTCTTTAACTCCTTGACCTCATCGACCGCCATGCTGGCAAACCGCTTGCGCCAGCCGTAAATGCTCTGTTCCGACACCCCGTGGCGCTTGGCCACCTCCGGCACCGGATCCTTGTCCGCTTCCCGCAAAATCCGGACGATTTGCTCGTCGCTGTATCGGTTCTTCTTCATGGCTCCCTCCATGCTGGGAGCTATCTTCTCAAATTCCGGATGGCACGAAAATCTCAGGACAGGTCATGTTCTCGTAGTTTTCTTCAATAAAGGATTGAATTTTTTTATTGGGTGGAACTTGGTTTTCTTCGTACTTAGATCCACCTTCTTCATAAAACTCTCGTATCACATGTTCTATTATTTCTAGATAGTCGGTTGAATATTTTCTGTCTCTAAAATTTCTCCATCCACGCCGTATTCTAAAACTTTTTATTCCAAAGTTAAGCTCATCGGCCCATTCTACGAGACTTGATGTTGCTATTTCGTGAGGTTTATTTGTGAATATGTCAACTCGTATTTTTGATTCATAGCCTTGTGCTAGTGAGTCCAATTCATCTTGAAGGGCTTCCTTAATGAGCTTGGCAAGTTGAAGGCGATGAAAATGAATTTTATTTATTGTGGTCAAAACTGCCGCTGTGTGTTTGTCACTGGCGTTTATGCTATTTATTTCAGATTCTTCTAAAATTGCTTCTAAAAAATTTTCCAAAATTCCTTCTACATCACCGTCTTCCGTGATGTATGGAAGATTAATCATTGCGGCAACAGATTCTTCAATTGAGAGTGTTTCAGGAAGCCGCTTTTGAATTAATACTTCAATTTTTCTGTCTAATTCCTCAAATTCCGCTTTCGTTTTTGGATCAATTGGAGGAACTTTGATTTTTGAAGTCGTTGTCATGTTTTTTTTGTGTTTAAGAGAAGTTGTTAAATGTGCTGGAGTCGGCCCCAGCCGTAAAAAATCACGTCCCATCTATCGGCGCACCCGACGACTTGACGCCCAGCGAGGCATACCAACGCAAAGCAGAGCGCCGGGTCCGCGTCAGTTCGTCAGGTTCCTGGGTGACGACGATTGCGTTATCGATTCTAGGTGGGAACGAGGTGGGTGGTTATAGAAAATTGTAGGTGTCGAATCGACGCACCCGACGACTCGACGCCACCCGAGGCTTTCCAACACAAAGCAGGGTGCTATTCGGCGTCGATTCCGTCAGGAGCGTCATGTTGTGAACACAGATCACGGACGTACCGTGACCCGCGACCGTCAAAGGGACTCTATCTCTGCGTCAGCCGGAAGCATCGCATCGAACTTGATCAGCTTCGACAGCTCGTCAGCGATGGCCTCTTGCGGAATGTCCCATTCCAGCAGCGTTTCAATCATTTCGCGGAAGTGATTTTGGAAGTGCATGGTAGGTTCTCCTAGGGATAAAGAAATACACAACAGCGCAAGCCATCCCCACCAAGCTAAGCAGCAGCATGAAGTTGATGTACGACAGTGCGATCAGCACCACCAGGGCTATCGATCGGGTTAAAGGGAAGACAAACAGCAGGACAAGCAGGACAACGAGGCAGGCAGCTTTCAGAAGCATTCAGACTCCGGTGAATTGAGTAAGGGATGAGGGGACGCCCCATAGCGGTTAGGCCGTGGGGATCCATGGGTAAACAGCAGGGAATACAGACGAACCGATGGCAGAACGCGGGGTGTCTCTGAAGGTTCGGTATTGGTCCGGTATTGGAAGGTCGGACTGGGAAGGTCAGAAAAACGTGATGTTTTTCTTGGGCTTACGGAAGGGAAAGGGAAGGCGCCTGCGGACAGGGACTACAGGGCACAGATAAGGATTTGCTAGGTTTTCCTTTCTTTGGCGATTTGATGGCGGGTTTGACAGGTTTCGCTGCCTTCGCGATTACCTCGCCGTTCTGTAAGTTATCGATAGCCGTATGGACCTCGGCGGTGAAGCGATCCGAGTTGCATCGCTCGTAGTAGCGTTTGCTGCGTGGTGACTTGTCGATCAACTGCTCATGTTTCAGCACCGCCAGCAGGAAGCCGGAGGTGTTGATCGATTTGCCCTTAAACAGTCCCACCAATGAAGTGGCACATAGCAAGCCATTCCCAGGCGCTTGCTCAATCGCTTCGTGTAGGTCGGTGGCAGGGACCCAGTTGTCGCTGAAGTAGCCATTGCCGGTATTGCTCTGTATACGGAAGAACAGCGCGGGATCTCCTTTCTCGGTGGGTTTGAAGCCAAGCTGGTAGGTCAGCGAGGATTTGCCGGACAGCGAAGGGCAGTGAGCAGTTTTGATGACGGTGATGCTGTTATCCGGATTGGATGGGCGAGGTTTGTTCATGAGGTCTCCTTTCTGGGTCTTTCAAATAAGATGGTGAAATTTCCGCAAGTCCCGGATCAATACCAGTAGCCGTAGTCGAGCAGCTCATGGCGCAGCAGATCGATGTAGACCCAATCCGGATTGGGTGAATCGAGCACATCAGCCACTTTCAGGAAGATCGTGTCCGTCTGATCGCCGTGGATGTCGTATTCCCTCGATGACAGGAAGTTGCCCTGCTCAATGCCGAGCATGGACGTATCTAGCGGAATAGCGATCTGGATGAAGGATTCACGTGGCAGCCCCTGGAGGAGTGAGGACAGACCGGTGATGCTGACCACGACGCCCTCCGAGAGCAACTGGTCATTGATGATTGGGTCGGACGACGCATCTGATCCGAGATCCACACAGTACTCATTCAGCTTGGCTTGGAAGTAGACCGCGCCACTGGTGTTCAGGTTGAAGGTTTCGCCTGACCAGTAGGTGACGATTTCCCCGTACCCCTCAGGCAGATAGGGAGCCTTCTCGAAGATGCAGCCACGCAGTTCGGCGGGGAAAGACAGCCGAACGCCATGAGTGCTATCAGGGCTAATTACAACGGCGATATTTGCCTCTGACGGAAGCGGAGCGAAGTTCATCTTCTTGGCATTTTTGAAGTAGGAGCCGGGTGCTTCAGCGAGGGCAGGTTCTTCTTCGATCAGCAGCGATCGATCGTAGTAGTCGAGATCCTTGATGCGTTGCAGGGTGGCGAAGGCTGCTTCGGTGACGTAGATGATTGCGGACATGGTGGTTCCTTTCAGTTGGTTGAAACAACAAGCGGATTGATTGACTGCGGAGACAGCGGGTGCTGCGGGATGAAAGCGGGTTGC
>JACCDT011691528.1_pt1 | contig 15818 bp, 13 predicted proteins | sample 7446291 | NCBI WGS metagenome assembly JACCDT01 (sample SAMN15323446, study PRJNA562643) | freshwater metagenome | isolation source: river surface water | place: USA:Blue River Watershed | collected 2017-08-17 | reverse complement strand
TTCGTTAACAAAATTATATTGTACTAATAATGAAATAACAAGGCTAGATAATCTTCCTAATTCATTAATTGAATTATGTTGTTATGATAATAACATAATAACTTTAGTTAATCTTCCAAAATCATTAACTAAATTATACTACGGTATAACTTCTTCAGATTAAGAGTGAGTGATTTTGTTAAAAATAAAATTGTACATGACCTCGATGCTACAATAAAAAACAATCAAGTGATAAATGTTTTAGATGTGGTAGACCAGCTCATTATTCGTCAGAATGTTATGCTAATAAACATGCATCTGGTAAATGGTTAAATAACTAAACAACAAATAATTATAAAAATCTTTGTATAAAATTTTTATAACTAATTAAATTACTTTTTCGCTATTTTCAAGCATTTTTAAACAACTCAATCCCCAAGTTTTTCCCAATGATATCCTTTCATTTATTTGTTCTATATCCATCAATGTTAAAATACCGTTTATAACACAAGTATTATGCTTTAATTGAACATCCATTAATCCAGAAAATACTGATTTTGATATATACTCAAAATGTTTAGTGTCTCCTTTTATCAATACACCTATAGCAATTATAATATCAATATTTTTATATTTATTTAAAATATTATTACACATCGATGGAATTTCCCACGATCCAGGTACTTCAATTTCACTAACAGAAATTTGATTATCATTAATTTGATTCCATTCATTAAATACTTCGTTAACACCATTTTTAAGTTTATCAATAAATGGTTTGTTCCAACAACTAGATACAATTAATACATTATATTTCTTATGTTTATTTAATTTTATTTCAGTAATTGAAGATAAGTAACATTTTTTTTCCACATTATTATCATTATTTTGTTTTATCATTTTACCATATTCTTTTTTAGCCTTTAAATAATTTTCATTATATTTGTTAACTTTTGATTCTAAATTTATTGTATTAATTTTACCGTTAAATATTTGATTTAGACTATTATATTTATCGGGATTATTTGAAATTAAATTTAATGTTTGGATATTCAAATGATTAAGTATATTATTAATTTCATTATAATTTCTATTATCGTAAGAAAACCCTAATTTAGTATTAGCTTTATAAGTATCTAAATTTTTAGTTTGTTGTAAATTATAAGCTTTAATTTTATTAAACAATCCAATGCCTCTACCTTCTTGTTCAACACAATAAATTACTGCACCTCCACCACTTTTATAAATAAATTCCATACTTTTATCTAATTGTTCACCACAATCACAATGCAAACTATGATAAATATTACCAGTTAAACATTCTGAATGTATTCTAATTGGATGAGTATTTTTTAAATTTTTTTTAAATTCATCATAAGAAGGATATACAATCATACTGGTTTCAATATTTTTATATTGGTTTTTAAAAACTACAATTTCATAGTCAATATTTTTATTATTAATACTACAAACTAATTTACTAGATGTCTCAATTATAATATTATTTTTAAAATTATACATATTTGCTTTTTTATTCATTTGATCAGTTCTATCTATAATATCATCAATTGTAATAATTGGCAATTCTTCATTAAATAATTCTTTTATTTCATGTTTAATAATGTCAATTTGATCACTATCACCAAATCTTAACATTTTACCGTCTGGTTTAATAAGTTCAACTATTAGCGCAACATTTTTAAGTCCACATAATTCAGTTAATTGAATAGATGCTTCTGTATGTCCTCGTCTTTCATATAATAAACCATTTTTACAAACTAGAGGAAACATATGGCCAGGAGATCTAATTTTATTATTATTATTTTCTATCTGATCTAATAAATCAATCGCAGTAAAATATCTGTCTTGAGCCGAGACACCAGTTTTAGATCTTAATGAGTCACAACTAATTGTATAATTAGTTTGATTTGGATCATTATTATTTTTTACCATGCAATTTAAATTTAATATATTTGAATATTTTTCAGGCATAGTAATACATATAATACCTGTACCCCATTTTATCATTTGATTCATTTTATTTTCAGTTATATGTTCACAAGAAATAATTAAATCTAATTCATTTTCTCTACTAAAATCATCAGCTACTATTAGAAATCCACCATTTTTAAAATGTGTTAACCAATCATTCATTTAACATTTTTAACCAATTAATTTTTAAATGTCTTTATATTTTTCATTTTTGATAATAATTTTAATGTTTTCTGTATCAATTTGTTCAATATTAACAATTTCTCCTATTTTTTTTAAATCCTTAATATTATAACCTAAATCTTCATCAATAAAACTTTTGCCAAAATTTCCTAAATATGACATATTTATATATATCCATAATTCATTCCAACAATTTTGTTTAATAAAACTAGATGTTATATTACTTCCACATTCAACTAAAACTTCCATTTTATTTTTTAAATAAATTTCATCAAGGTAATCATCAAAATTATTTGAAAATGTATTTATAACATTTATGTTTTTATTGTTATATTTTTTTAATAATTCATCACCACATAATTTTTTATGATCTAATATTGTTATGTCCGATATTTCGTAATAATTTGGTTTGTCATTAATTATTGTTTTTGATGAAGTTAATAATGTGTCACATTTTGTTCTTAAAATATTTTTACTATCATTTCTAGCTTTTTCAGATGTTATCCATTTAGATGATAAATCTTGTGCACATATTTTACCATCTAACGTGGAAGCTATTTTAAGATACACATATGGTTTTTTAATTTTTTTATAAAAAATATATGGTTCTAATGATTTTTTTACAAAATCAGAATTTAACAAAACAATATTAATATTGTTTGATAAACATTTTTTAATTCCATTACCTTTTACACGTTCATCTGGATCTTCAATACCAACACAAATTTTTTTTATTTTTTCAGTTATAATACTATTAACACATGGTGGTGTTCTTCCATAATGACAACAAGGTTCGAGTGTAATATACATTGTACTTGAACTTAATTTATCATAATTACCATTTTCAATACAATTTTTAATTGCTAATACTTCAGCATGAGCTTCTCCAGCTTTTTTATGATATCCATGTCCAATTATTTTGCTTTCATATACTATTATACATCCTACCCATGGATTTGGTTTACATGTATTTCTACCCATTTCACCTAATTGACATGCAATGTACATAGCGTGTTCATCTGATAAAATAGTTAAATTATTAATCGAGCTTAATGAAGGTATAAAATTATTTTTTTTTAATTTAATATCAAACTCAACATTTACATTTATACCATTGTTATAATATTGAAATATAGTGTTTTGAAATGTATGTGGAATAATACAAACCGAAAAAATATTATTATATGTATTAACAATAGTTAAACTAACACCATCAACACAAATAGATCCTTTATCAATTAAACAATGATTATATGAATTGTCATTAATTTCAAAAATAAATTCATTATCTTTTATATTTATTAGTTTAGCAATTGAATCAACATGACCTAGCACAATATAACCATCAAAATTTAGTTCATTTGATTTTGTAGAATATTCAATGTTAACAATATCATTAATTTTCCAATTTAAAACTGTTGTTTTTTTTATTGTTTCATTCATTATATCAAAAAATACTTGAAAGTTATTATCAGAATTTTTAATAATATTAATAACTGTTAAACAAATTCCATTAATACAAACAGAATCACCAATATTTAAAATAAAATTACTATTATTTATTTCGATTCCTAACTTAATTAAATTTTCTTGTAAATTAAAAAAATTAATCGTTCCTTGTAGTCTTACAATTCCCGTAAACATTACTAAATAATCTATACAATTATTTAAATAGATTTTTATAAAAATTGACATTATTTATCCCAGTAAATGAATTCCTAAACTTAATGGTGTATATATATGTGTTGGAGTTAGAGAGTAAAAAATTTTATGTGGGTAAAACAACAAATCCAAAAATGAGAATTGCAAATCACTTTGAATCATGTGGATCAAGTTGGACCAGAAAATACAAACCCATAAATATAATTGAACTAATTCCAAATTGTGACGATTTTGATGAAGACAAATATACTTTAAAATATATGGAAAAGTACGGTGTTAATAATGTCAGAGGAGGAACTTTTTGTGAAATAATATTGAGTAAAGAACAAATTCAAGTTATAACAAAAATGATTAATAATTCCACAGATAAATGTTTTATTTGTGGTCAACCAGGTCATTTTGCATCAAATTGTTTAGGTACTCCACAAATTAAACCTTCAGTTATTGTTCAACAAAAAGAAACAGATCCCTTATGTAATTGTCCAGGTTCTTATTTTTCATCTCACAGAAAAAGCAAATGTGTTTTGAACAAAATTAGTACAACAATTGCTGAAATATTTCCAAATGAAAATGATTTAATAGAAAGTATTGTATTAGAACAACAATATTGTAATACAAATCAAACACAAACATCTGATCATATTTATACACAAAATCAAAATAATAATCAAATATTAGAACAACAAATCCAAAACATTACACCCAATACAAATAGCACACAAACAAATACACTAAATAACCAATCAACTGGAGAATTATTTCCTTGTAAATATTGTGGTAGAGAATTTGAAACAAAATCTGGAACAACATTTCATGAAAACATTCATTGTAAAAATAAACCGGTTTCAAAAAACCAGGAAGTAGCCAAACCGGTTTCAAAAATTCAAACTATTTTAAATTCCAAAGAATCAAATCATTGTATTAGATGTGGTCGTAAAGGTCATCAAGAAGCTGATTGTTTTGCTAACACTACAATTAAAGGAGCAGAAATAATTGATATTTTTTGTTGTTCATATTGTGGTAAAGAATTTGATTCATTAAAAGGAGCACAATATCACGAAAATATATATTGTAAAGAAAAAAGTAAAAAACAATCTGGGCAAGAAAAGGATAAATGTTTTAGATGTGGTAGAGCAGGTCATTATTCGTCAGAATGTTATGCAAATAAACATGCATCTGGAAAATGGTTAAATAACTAAACAACAAATTATTTTATAAAAATTGATATTAATCAACTTTATTATATTTACTAATTATTTAATGGATCAAAGTATTTTATCAAAATTATTAAACTATCAAATACCTCATTGTTTAAGTTTAATTTATGCTTTTGACAACTCCAATATTATTATCGATGCTTCTGATACTGGTACTGGAAAAACTTACTGTTCATTGGCTATTTGCAAACAGTTTAAATTAAAACCTATTATTGTCTGTCCAAAAAGTGTAATTGAAAATTGGAAAAATGTTTCAGAATTTTTTGAAATTGAACCAGAAAATATTATTAACTATGAAAAAGTTATTAATACATCTTTTAGTTCAAAAAATCACGAATCTTATCCATTTGTACTATTTAATAGCCAAGACAAAACATACGAATGGCTTTTACAACCTAATCATATCGTTATTTTGGATGAAGTTCATAGATGTAAAAACGATAAAACACTTCATTCAAAATTACTTTTAAGTTTGAAAGGAGTAAATAATAAAGTGATTATGTTAAGTGCCACATTAGCTGATAAAATTAAGTTATTTAAAAATTTTGGTTATTTAATGAATTTTTATGATAATCCCAGAAAATTTCCCTTTTGGCTTAAAAAGTTAGCTGCAACATTAAAAACTGATGAATCAATTGCCCTAAACAAAAAACTATTTCCTCATTATGGAGGAAGAATGCGAATTAAGGATTTGGGTGATATGTTTCCTAAAAATGATATCAGAGCAAATTGTTATCAAATGACCAATGCGGACAAGATCGCTGAACAATATAAAATTATTGAAGATGCTTATGCTGACATTAAAGAAAAGGCATCTAATGCTGTTTATATATTGCCTAAAATTATTCGAGCAAGACAAGCAGTTGAACTATTAAAAGTACCAACATTTGTTCAACTTATTAAAGAAAACATTGTAGATGGTAAATCATCTGTTGTATTTTTAAATTATAACGAAACATTAAAAACTATAGCCGACGAGCTAGATATTGACTGTGTGGTTCATGGAGAGCAATCTATTGAAGAACGAAATCAAAATATTAAAGATTTTCAGGCTAATAAAAAAACCATCATACTTCTCAACATTCGTGCAGGTGGTGTTGGTATCAGTCTTCATGACCTTTTAGGTTCACATCAACGAGTATCAATTATCAGTCCAACTTGGAGCGCACAGGATTTTATTCAATGCTTGGGTCGCATTCACAGAGCAGGCGCAAAAACCCCAGCCATTCAAAAGGTTGTGTTTTGTGAAGGAACTATTGAAGAGTTTATTTGCGGTACACTCAAATACAAACTAGAACACTTATCCAAATTAAATGATGGAGATTTTGATACCTATAAAATTGAAGGTATTAATAGTGGACTCAAAGACAATTCAGATGACGAATCAGATGATGACGAGTCACCACAAGAACCTATACAAAACCTATTAGGAGATGATAAAAAGAAAACTCAAGAGGCACAAGAAACAAAAAGTCTTTTTAATCCTATGGGTAGTTCAGATATGTCCCTCAGTTCTGTTAAAGCCAGTAGTAAAAACTTGAAAAAAAAGAAAAATAAAGATATTGAAGTTTAAAAAAATCTCAAAAAAAATTATTTTATATTTAATTATATATACCCTATGTATAAAACAGAATTTTTAATATGTTTAGGTATTTTACTTGTTATTTTACATGTACTTTCAAAACCTCAAAAACCAAGAGTAAAAGAAGGTTTACTTAATACTTGTTTTCCTCCTTGTCCTTGGTGGATGTATTGCAAAAATGGATCTTGTAGATTTAGATAAATAAACTAATATAATTTTTAGGTTTATTAAGTTAATTAATATACCTAAAAAAATTGAACTAGCAATTAGCTTATTAAAGTATTGGATTAATAATGGAAACACAAACAGAATCTAACATTATTAATTATATATATCAAAAATTATTAACAATTCAAATTCCACCACAATTAATAATTCAAAATAAAACTCAATCCATAACAAATTCAATGACTTGGAGAGATGTTTTTGATTTTATTAAATCCAAACACTGGCATACTGATGGCAAATACACTTGTCCTCATGAAGAATCACTATTTGATCATTTAAATATGTGCGGGTGTCATTGTTATAAAAGAGCTTGCGAACTTGATTTTAATTCTAAGGAACGTATTAAAGCATACTTAACTGGACTGCTCCATGATATTGGTAAACCAGGAACTGTTAGACAACTTAATAAACATTTAGCCTTTAAAGGTCATGGATTAGTTGGAGGTGCAATATTAGAAAACTTTTGGAGCCCGGAATTAGAATCTCTAGGTATTGATCAAAATGATTGGGCTGACATATCAACTTGTGCTGATGTTCATATGTGTAGTTACTTTCCTAATCAAACAACACCAATCCACAAATTCAGTTTAAATATACTACCAATGGAAGTAAAACAAATGTTATATGTATTAAGGGAAGGAGATCAATTGTCAATGATACCATCAAGTACTTGTACTTTTAACAAAACAGTTGATGAAATAAAAGAGTTTGTTATTTCAAATAGAGAATCTTACCTCAATACAATTGTTTTTGATCAACCATTTGAATCCATTAATAAAAACATGGGTATTTTAATTTTTGTTCAAGGTTGTTCTTCTGCTGGTAAATCAACATTTGCAAAAAAACTAATTAACAGATTTGGTTCTAAATGCACTTATGTTAATCGAGATTGGTATATGGTAACTCAAACACTCAAAGTATTGGGATCTAATCAATTCGATACTTTAAAGCCTGATCAAATTAGCCCTCAAACCTATCAATTATGTTATCAAAAATATTTAGACTCAAATAAACTTTGGGCACCTCAAATTAATGATAGAATGAAAAGAGATATTCACGATGGACTACAACAAGGTAAAATTGTTATTGTTGATACATTAGCCACAATGTTCGATTCTATTGATGTTATAGTTCCACCAATTGCACTTGATGCATATAGATTTAGTTTTTGGCTTCATAGAAATAGATTAATTACTGAGGAAGAATCATTTAATAGATTGGGAATGGACTTGGATAAACAACTTGAAATTCATGGAGACAAATCCATTTATAACCCATTAAATCCAAAAGTAAACTGGATGAAAATGATTTCATCTACTGAAACTAATGATGATACCAAGAACTCTGCTCATTTATCAATTAGTATGGGATGGACTGGTATTAAAGAACCATTGTTAAATCATTTAATGGACCAAATTGATAAAATGTATGAGTATAACCAAACATTACCTAGAGTACCAGTTTTAGATGAGACATATGATTTAACTTTGTTAGAACTGGTTCAAAAATTAGTTGATATTGGTGGATTGCCTGCAATTGAAAGATTTTTTGGTACTTATGGGTATACAGTAAGCAAGTATGTTCCAGGTGCTGTTGGTATTAAATATATTGATGGCTTAAATAGGATTTGGAGACCACGATGGGCTCGCGAAGCTAGAGGAAGATTTTATTGGATTGGAGGACCACAAGTTATTGAATTAAAAAATACTCTACAACGAGGTATTGAAGTTTTAACAAAGGCTCACACAGATTCAGGTATTGAACAAACCCAAGATGTTGATCCAAAGTCTTTAGAAATTTTTGACACGACTCAACAAGAAATTATAAAAGCATTTGGTGGTAATAATCCAATTGATTCTTATTTAACAGCCAAAGTAGATGGTTCATTATTAATTGTTAATATTTATCCTAAAAAGTGTATCCAATACCCAATTATAAAAAATTTGGCATTAGCGTATGGATCAGACTTTATTAAGTTAATTGTTAATTATTGTTTGGAAAATAATTTACCATTAGTTACAATAAGTACTCAAGGAACCCTATTTATTGCACCTGATATGGAAGACTATTTTTTAACTTCTATTAAATCTCTAATTAGTACTCCCATTGATGACATGTCGGATTGGTCCAATGTTATTCCCCAATTTGTTAGTCTTTTTATGGAATATTGTCAAGGTATGTGGTTAGAACCGGATCTAATGGTAAATATGTGTTTTGAAGCATATTGTCAAGATAGAGTTACAATTACTGGAAAGTTACATCCAGAACTAGCAGTTGGATATGATCATAATGGGTTTAATTTGTTGGGAATGATGTATGCGGGAAAATATGTGCCTCATTTTAACATGCCAAGAAAAATTTTTAAACAACCATTTTATATTCACGTGAATTCAACCAATCAAGTTTATGATTTGATGAAGAAATTAGATTCAATAGTTTTAAGTGATTTAACAACCGAACAGTTTTTATCAGACTATAAGCTAGACGAATTTACATCTCAAGTAATTCATCCAGAAGGATTTGTTATGTTGACTCCTCAAAAAAATAATACATATGATTATGCCAAAATAAAAACCCAATTATATTATTCGTGTCATAAAGTAAGACCAGGATGCATTAAGAAATTATTATTACTTCCAACCCCATGTCAAAATTATTATCCAATTTTAAGATCAATGCATTTGTTTTTTGACAACTTGGATCAAACAATTAAATTGTTAATTACTGAGAGTTTGGAATCATTAAAGGAAGAAATTAAAATTGGATCAGAATTATACCAAATGCAAAATATAAAGGGTCAAGCTAGATGGGATCAAGTAATAGCCAGTGGTATTGAAAATGCGGATAGTAAGCAAGTTGATGTTGTATATAGAATGATGTTAAATACAAGAAATTCAATGGAACAAATGACCAGAATTATTGGTAAAACAACTGAAAAGTTATACAAATCAAAAGCCGATAATATTGTTAATTATACTAAAAATTTATTAATGAAAGTGGAACCATGGAATCCTGAATGGCTTAATAGATTAGAAAAATTATTTGGATCTTTTGATGATTCTATAAATGAATTGTATGGTATTGTAGTTGGTTTTACCGATTAGAAAAATCATTTTTTTACAAGTTTATAATATTTTTTATAACCGATTAGATTAATTAAATTAATTATTTTATTTTAAATATCGATTTCAATTTCAGAATCATTATCTTCAGAATCGGTTTCAATATTATGATCTGGGTTGGGATTAAGGTTAGGATCAGGTCCATCAATTGGTGGGACAACAGTTTTCTTTTTTGATTTTCGTTTTCTTGAAGTGTTTCTACTCCCTTTAGACTTTTTGATAGTTTTTAATAAATTAGTAAAGTTGGATTTTTCAATAGTTTTTTCCAAGTTTTTAATTTCGGTTTTGTTATAAATCCAATTAATATAATTAGTTTTATAGTTTTCAGTAATTGGATAAATTTTTGCCAAAAACAAGGTAATATCTTTTAATGCTCCTTTAATATTTAAATGTTTTTTGAATTTTAAAAACTCAAATGGATTGGAGTTTGATATTTTATTATCACTTATATACTTTATAATTTCAAGGGTTTGATTAATTGATTTTAAATCTCGTGTTCTTCTTTTTCTTAACCATCTAGACCTACGATAATTAGAAGAACTAGTTGATGCATTAGATATCATTTCATTTAAATACATTGTAAGTTGTTGAATAAAATTAAAATTAGGACCAACAAAAATGTTGTTTAATATTTTTTTAGCATCTGGATTTGTATTAGAGTAATCAATTAAATTATGAATCAAATACACAATTTTTTCCCATATATAGCTGTTAAAATGTTCATCTATAATTTCATCATCTTCTACATCATCTGGATTATCATCGTCCTCAATAAATGCTAAGTTTAATGTTTCATTGGTGAGTGGAGAGTTAAAATTGTTATTATAATAATCATTATCATCACCATAATATTGATTAACTTTATCAAAGTTAAAGTCCCAATCTATTTCAAATTTACATACATTACTGTTTAAATAATCATATTCATTAATAAATACACTGTGTAATAAATTTTGGTCACAATCTATTTTTTTATTAACCAAGTATTTAAAACAGTCAAATGATTTAGCTTCTTTTTTCCCACTGTTTTTATTATTATATGTTGATCTTGTTGATAAATTCATTAGAGACAAAATATATGTGGATACTTGAAATCCATTAATGGTAACATGTGATCCCACATAACCCAATTCATCTAATTTTTTTAATACTTCGAGATTATCAAATAATAAACAATATTTTAATATGTTAGACTTAATCCATTCAGTTGTAAAAAATGGATATTTTTGTTGATTGTTTTTAAGATAATTTAAAACCATAATTACATTATTATAATCAGAATAAGCACACAAAAATTCAAATAAATGTTTTATAGTTTTTTCATTTTTAACTGCTTTAGTAAAAAGTTTTTCAAATAAATATTCATTACTCAAATAAATATCAATATGTGAGGTACTTAAAAATGCAAGTAATGGAAATATTTTATCAACATAATATTTATTAGCTACATTTGGAGCTTGTTGATAATTTTCAAAAATTTTATAAAACCCATGTCTTGTTCTTAAGTTATTAATCCATTCTCTTGCATTAGGTAAATTGACAAGTATATCAAAGCTCTCTTTGCAATGATGTATTACAGATAATACAACTAATGTCGAGTAATTTTGAGAAGTAACTGACTGTATATTTTCTTCAAGTTTTTCCCAATTATTATACTTTACAAAATTGGATAATTTAGACATTATAGATTAATATATGTGAGTTAAATAATAGAGTGTTCAATTTTTATAAAATTGGTCGGTGTTTAAAATATGCAAAAAATTGGTCGGGTGTTTAAAATATGCAAAAAATTGGTCGGGTGTTTAAAATATGCAAAAAATTGGTTGGGTGTTCAATTATGCAAAAAATTGGTTGGTGTTCAATTATGCAAAAAATTGAACACCAAAATAATTAGAACTATTAAGAATCTATTTAATGGATGATAAAGTCGATACTATTAATACCTCAAAAAATAATATGGTATTATTAATAGATAATACTTTGGCGAGTTTATCTAATAATATTCAACGTATAGAAGATAATAAAAAGAAACACAATGACTTTATAAATTTTGTAGAAGTTATGAAAATTTATGAAATTTATAAATGGACGGGATTAAAAATGGATTATAACCAAATTAAAAAAAATGTAAACAAAGATAAAAAACTACTTGGAAAGATAACAAAAAATTATGGAAAAATTATTGGATATTTTGATCAAGATAATATTGATTTGTTAAATGATAAAATTAAGAAAATAGGTGAACTAAAACAATCAATGTTATATTATTTTGTTAATCTTAAAAAGGCGCATGATGATGTACACAACAAATGCAAGTATATGGTTAAAAATGATCAAATTACTAAAATAGCAAAATTAACTGATGATATTAAACCACTAATCCAGAAATTATATGAAAATTATATTGATATCCAGTTTGTTAATAAACAAACCAATAATTTAAAATCAATTAAAATGTCGATAGTTGGTGAAATATCAAAGATAAACGAAATTAAAATAACAAATGGATCAGTTTAGTTGTTAATAATTTATCTTTTTTATAATCTTATATAAATTAAAAAAATTGAAATTATTTTAGAATTAGAATATCAATAATAAATTTAATGAATTATCAAAGAGTATGGAATATAATTACCGATACCGTTGCAAATCCAGCCATTGATCTAGTGTATTTTGGAATTGGTAGTGCCATGGAACATTATAAGCAAATTACATTGGCTAATAACCAACAATACCCATGCTTCCTTGACAAGTTCGAGGGAAATAAAATGATAGTTCTATTTGATACACATTTAGAAGTACCATTAAAAATAGAAGAATTTTTTGAAGAAAAACAAAATGCGCTGGAAATGGTGAATCTTATAATGGGAGACAATGACACATTCTATTTCAGGCATTTAAGAAATAATTCTGGAACAGTTCAAGTTCTTGCAGTAAATGATTTATTTGATTATGAACAACTATCTTATTCATTTGGTTCAAAAGAAAAAGACAAAGAGTATAGTGATAGAGTTGATTGCACTGTGTCTAACTTAATAAACCTTATTAGTGTTTGCTTGGGAAAGCGTAAAAAGACTAAAGTATTACTACAGGATTATACTGGAAGGTCTGTAACAAACTTTTATACGTCTCTATTCAATGTGTTTGATCGAGAAGAGTTAATTAGTCATGTAATGTTTGATGTAACTCAAAAAGATCCAGGATGTTTTTTTGAGATTAGTACAGAATATCCAGTATTAGATTCAGACGGTAACTTTTTACAAGAAACATTTATGCGCTTAACCAAGTCTAAGGGGCTTCCATTATTTAACTATGTTCTTAAACAAAGAATTGATCATCTAATTTATCCACTAAGTTCAAATTATGTAAAATATACACAAGAACCAGATTTTGAATTACATCAGTTGTACAAAATCATTACCATGTTTAAGATTTATAATGTTGAATTTAATGATTTGAGAAAAGATAGAGAATACCTTCTCGAAAAGTTTAAGGAACTAATTGATTTGATGCTTCATGATATTGTTAGATCTCAAGAATGTGATATTTCTTATGTGGATCATTTTGCACGCAGTCTGTTTGAACGAAATCAATTTATTAGTTTGATATCAGTGTTTAAGTTCACAGATAATTAATTTATACCAATAATTTATTTATACAGATAATTTTTTATACAGATAACTAATATTTACCGATAATTAATTTATATACAAACTTAAAAAAATTGAAATTTTATATGATTATTCTATGATAAAATTAAATTTTAATGTCATCTGATAACAAGCCAACCGATAATCAAACCACTAATACCAAGTCTGTGACTCCAACATCTGTTGTTAATGATGTCAAGAAAAACGCTGATTCCAAAAACTGTGATGCTAATAATAAGGATGCTAACAAAAAGGAATCAGAAAAGGTTCTTAAAACTATTTTTCCTTCAGCCACAGAACTTCGCAAGCAACTCTATGACAAGAGTTTCAATGCAATTCTTGAGCTTATTATGAATAAGCTTAATGATTCAAATACCAATCCGAGTATTGTTTCAGTAAGGCTAATGAACCACGAAGTTTCATCACATTTGCCAAACATTATGGTAGATGTTAGAAAGTTCCTGGTTGAAAAGGGATATACAATTACTGAGATCGAAGATGCTGCTGCAATTACATCCGGCATTAAGATTTCATGGGCTGCTTAAATGTTAGAATATTAATTCTAACCCAGTCCAGTCAAGTACATTTATTTTATATTAGTTCTAATTGTTATAGAATATTATTTATTATACAACATAAAAAAAATTGATTTAAGGTTATATTTGAATAAACAAATTATATATTTAATGAATCAACAAAAATGGTTTTTAGTAGAAGGAAATATCGGTAGTGGTAAAACAACACTATTAGATAAATTAGAAGAAAATAACAATTGGGAAGTCATTCGAGAACCAGTAAATTTATGGATGGATATTAAAGGGTCAGATGGTAAAAATCTTTTACAAGAATTTTATGAAGAACCAACTAGATATGCATATTTATTCCAGACTATGGTATTTAAAACAAGATTAGAATCTATAGATCATCCTCAAATCAACCCATTTAGATTTTCAGAAAGATCAATTTGGACTGATAGATATGTTTTCGGAAAGTCTTGCATTAATTCAAATAAAATGAATGAATTAGAAACTAATTGTTATAAATTCTGGTTTAATTGGTTAGAAGATAAATTTTCTAAGAAGCCAGATGGTATTATATATTTAAGAACTGAACCTGAAAAATGTCTTGCAAGAATGAGAGAAAGAGCTCGTCATGAAGAAGATAGTGTTAGCTTGGATTATTTAAAAGAAATTCATAATTATCACGAAGAATGGTTAAATGAATGGAATCAAACTCCTTTATTAATTATTGATAACAATAATGATAATGATTGGGATACAGTATTAAAACAAGTTGATAATTTTATTAACAATACATCAAATAATACATCATCAAGAAGCGAACAATTACATTTACAATAAAAATTGAAATCAATTTAAAATATTAATTATAATTATTATATTAATGAATAATGAACTTAATGAGCAAATAATTAATAATATTAACAATAAAAATAAAATAATTAGACAAGAACTAAATGATATTAAAGAATTAAGAAATAAATTTGCAAACGATATTAAAGAATATATATACAAACAAACAAATAAATTTTTTGTACCAGATAATGTGGATAATTTATATTCTAGCACTATTGAATTTAGATTTAGTCGCGATGATTATAATGATTATGCAGATTTCTATTTTATGCTTGTATTAAATTTAGAGGATAATTATTGGACCTTATATAAATTGTCAAATGTTGTTGAAGTTTTAGAAAAGAATTTAGATTTAAACAAGATTATTGACTGTTTAAATTTATAGGTAAATTATAAATAACAAAAAATTGATTTTTTTATATAATTACATTCAACGATTAATATTTAATGGATAAAATTAATTTTAATCGAATGAATTTACACGACCGTAATAATACAATAACATTATTGCATCATTTGTTATTTTCTACTTTTAATGATGTTTTTACTATTAGCGAATCATCTGACTATAAAGTTGTGATGAAACAAGTTGTTTTTGGTAAATGTGATTATTATGAAATTCACTATATTCTTAATGATTTATCAAATCGTCCTTTTAAATTGTATCATATTATAACTGGGAGAAGTAATAATATGATATTTGAATGTGAAGCTCCTGATGTTTTAATTGATGCTTTAGATATTCATATTAAAACTAAAGCTCCATGTAATAATTTTAAAAGAGTAAGAGATGAAGATGAAACTTACAATCAAGAAATTGATGTAGA
>JACCDT010292892.1_pt1 | contig 15818 bp, 19 predicted proteins | sample 7446291 | NCBI WGS metagenome assembly JACCDT01 (sample SAMN15323446, study PRJNA562643) | freshwater metagenome | isolation source: river surface water | place: USA:Blue River Watershed | collected 2017-08-17 | reverse complement strand
GGCAAGACGCTGTCGGATGTCAACATCTCCCTTGGCCTCTACGTCAGTTACACCAATGCCCGCCTCTGTAGCGCCGGGATAGAACCTTTGTGTGGCGATGAGTTCCGTTCATGGAAGCTGAGTTACGCCTATGCGCGGGCGCTCTGGCAACGCGAGCCGAACTGGCTCTTCATGGCGCTCTTCAACCACTGTACGCGCATCAATTCCCTCTACAGGACACATCGCATCTCCGGTAACCCCGAGAACCATGCGATGTTCTCCGGATTGATGCTGGACCTGCAACTCGGGCTGAAGAAGCTGGGGCTGTATTCAGTGGAGCGCGTGGAGCATCCGGAGTCATTGGATTGACACTATTTATCTGCGATGAGGGACCTGCTTCAACGCTTGATAAGAGAGACGGTGTCTGAGTTCAATGAGAACTTGGTCGCCAAGTCCGATGATCTTGACATCGCATCGCCAGAGGCGAACTATGTGCGCTTGCAGCGGCTCGTGGGCCAACATGGTACCCCGACCCCCGATGGACTGACCATGCGCATGAACAACCCCGTTGGGGACATTGTCGCCGTGACGTTGCAGAAGGACGGAGGCGCGTTCGATCTCTTTGCGGTGGACGTCAATGGTACACGCCGCAGATTGGACGCCAACAGCCTCTTGGATCCCCAGAAGGCCGCTGAACTCAGAGCCCTCTGCAATGAGATAACCCTCCAGATGGAGGGCGTGTAACATAAGAATTCGTTTGCCTAGCACGTAACTTTGTGCGACCTTTGACCGTATAACCGCACAGATAGCGGATATCATGGAAAAGAACGAACGTGGGATCATTGAACTGAACTGGGGCTCAAAGGACACTGGACGTTTCGAGGCGGTACTGGTGAACGGTGAACTCAAGCATTTCATGGGGGTGGCTCCGGACGGATCGATCAATGTCTACTCCAATGACCCCAAGTTCCTTCAATCGCTCAAGGAAGTCCTCGGCGAACTTGAGATGGAATCCAAGACGCAAATGACGCGCCTCAAGAACGGAGGCGCCAAGAACGCTATACCGGCTCCGGCCAATACCAATACGTGATGGAGAACAAGAAATACGCGCCACTGATCGGAAAGAAGTTGACATGGGAATTGCTTGAGTATCTGGAGAAAGCATTGCGAGAGGACATTAACGCCGAGAGCATTGCGCGCAGGAAACTGAAGAAATCCAAGGTCGTCACTCCGGTACACACCGAGGACGACGGATCATGAAGGATCCACGGCGGTGAAACAAAATGACCGCCCTCTTCGTATAAGGGAATAAAGCCCTACAAATGAAGTACATCCTCTTGATTATGGTGGTCCTCGCGATCATCGCGTTGCGGGACATCTTCTTCAATAAGCGCCACACCATAACGAGGAACTTCCCGGTGGTCGGGCACATGCGCTTCTTGTTGGAGCGCTTTCGTCCTGAACTTCGTCAGTACTTCATCGAGGATGACCGCAATGGGCAGCCCTTCGATCGCGTCGAGCGTTCCTACATCTACGCTTCGGCCAAGGACCAGAACAACCTCATGGGCTTCGGCTCGGATGCTGATTTCACATCGAATGACCACTTCTTCATTCGTCAGGCCGGATTCCCCAAGGAGGATCATCACACTGACGTGGTGGGCTGCCGCAAGGTCATAGGTCCGCAACGCAAGCATCCTTATCAACCGACCTCCATCATCAACATCTCCGCCATGAGCTATGGTGCCTTGGGATGGAAGGCCACCACGGCGAACGGTCTTGGGGCGCGCGAGGCTGGAGCATACCACAACACGGGAGAAGGAGGATTCTCGCCTTACCACGAGGGGGCGGACCAAGTGGTGTTCCAGATAGGAACAGGATACTTCGGTTGCGGCATAACGATGCCCGATGGAAAGCGCAAATTCGACATGCCGACGCTCATGACGTTGGTGGCAAAACAGCCATCCATCAAAGCCATCGAGATCAAGCTGTCGCAGGGGGCCAAGGCTGGCAAGGGAGGTGTGCTCCCTGCTGACAAGGTCACCGATGAGATATCCGCCATCCGTGGTGTTCCCAAAGGTCACGACGTGATCTCTCCTGCCAATCACGATGGCATCGATTCGGTCGACAAGCTTATCGGCTTCGTGGAGTTGATTGCCGATTACACGGGCCTGCCCGTGGGCATCAAGTCGGCGGTCGGCAAAGAGGACTTTTGGTTGGAGTTGGCCCAGCGCATGGCCCAGACGGGCAAGGGTCCGGATTTCATCACCATCGACGGCGGAGAGGGAGGCACCGGTGCCGCTCCAGTTCCGTTCTCCGATCACATGAGCCTGCCCTTCAACGATGCCTTCACCACGGTATACAAAGCGTTCCAAGCGCAGGGCCTTACCGACAAGATCGTCTTCATCGCTTCGGCCAAGCTGGGACTTCCGGCCAAAGCGGTCCGTGCCTTCGCCATGGGCGCCGACATGGTCAACATTGCTCGCGAGATCATGCTATCCGCTGGCTGTATTCAGGCCAAGCAGTGTGCATTGGGCACATGTCCCGCTGGCATCGCCACGCACAACTGGTGGCTTCAGCGCGGCTTCGATATCAATGACAAGTCGCCACGCATCGCGCGTTTCATAAAGACGCTCCGCAAGGACATCCTTGCCTTGACCTATGCTGCTGGATATGAGCATCCTTCGGAGTTCATGATGAGCGATATCCTCATGAATACGAACGATGTTCACATTCGCAAGCCGATGTCCGATATTTATGGCTACGAGAAGATGAAGTTGGAGGTGGTGAAAAAAGCAAAGCTTGCATGAAAAAGAAGGATGAAGTATTGGATGCGCTCACCATAGGAGCGCTCGCGCTGGGCGTGTTCGCGCTGGCGCTGTTGGTGGCCTTCAGCGAACGACCTGTAAAGTCCACAAGGCCCAAGAAACCTACGTACGCTGCATACGCGAACTGATGAGCAAGAACGTATCAAAGTTCCTGAGCTTGGTGCTCCGGCACAAGCCAGAGACCATCGGCATCAAGTTGGACAAGGCGGGCTGGGTCGATGTGGATGTGCTCCTGTCGCAATTGGCCAAGCACAACAAGATCGTCACGCGGGAGGAATTGGAATCCATCGTGGCGGAGAACGACAAGAAACGATATGTCCTGAGCGAGGATGGGCTGCGCATCAGGGCTGCGCAGGGCCACTCTATCGATGTGGACCTTGGGCTCAAGTCGGAAGTGCCGCCTCTGGTCCTCTATCATGGTACGGTGGAGAGGTTCTTGGGCCCCATCCGCAAGGAAGGCCTCCAGAAGATGAGCCGCCATCACGTGCATCTGTCAAAGGACCAAGAGACCGCCACCAAGGTCGGAACGCGACGCGGCGAGGCCATTATCCTTCAGGTGGCCGCAAAGCACATGCACAACGATGGTCACAAGTTCTTCATCTCCGACAATGGCGTGTGGCTAACTGATCACGTGCCAGCCTCTTACATCACCTTTCCTTAGGGGTTGCTATATTTACATCATGCAAGTTGCTGCATGATGGAAAGAGAGAAAGAGGTCGAGATAGCCCCCGCTGAGCCTGTTGTGATACCGAAGAGGCGTAGGATATACCCCGACCCGGAGACCACACCCATACCCCGCCCGAAGAATGCTGGGGATAGGTGATGTGTTCTCGCGTGAGGTGGTAGATGCGGTCAAGGCGCGCATTCCACTGGAGCCATTGTGCTATGATGACCTTCTCCATATGCGGGAGGCTGTGGCGTTCATTCAGGAGTTCGAGCGGCCCATGCGGGAGGAAATGGAACGTCTGGCGACCTCCATTGTCTTCAACAACTTCCCCGTATTCATGAACAACAAGGGTTGGGTCCGTGTGAAGGCGAAGCTCGTGGACTACATCCTGCCGCCAGACCCCGGAGCAATGGAGGAACCCAAGTTCAATGCGGAGCTTATGGACCTCTATCGTAAGCGCAAGGCCATCAACATGATGACGCAGGGCGCCAGCATCGGAACCCATGGTGTTCATCACCTGCGTGACGATTTCAGGGAAGCGAACCCTGAACTGGTCGAGGCCTATGACATTTTCAATGAACTGAACTTGAAGTACATGCGGGCTGTACCTGATGAGCTTATCGCGTCCCGATCAGAGGGGGATGCGCAGGAATCCCGCATAATGGGCAGAATGCATTTGGAGCACAAGAACGGGAGATGGGTCATACAGGCGGAGGCCATCATCATGCCGGTGCTTATCCACGAGACCATCAAGGGCATGTACGAGTTGATAGCCATGAGCGGACTTCCCAAGGACCGCGCTACGGCCGAGGCGGTCATGGAGTACACTGATTCCAACCGGAACGAGGTCATTGACCTGAAGTACGGAGAACAGGTATACGCCATGGTCCGGGACTTCTTGCGCGGGAATTTCGCCGACCTCACCGACAGACGACCGGAGGTGATGGAGTACTACCTACAGGAGTTGTACCAAGAGGAGCCCCAGCGGATGGTCTCCACCATGGAAGGCATGATGATGGGGAATATCCCCACAGAAGGCATAAGGCGTTCACTGGAGGGTATTTATGCTGACTTAACGATTGACAGCAGACAGAAGCATTAAGAACTTTCTCCTATTTAAGTATACTAAGAACTATACTGTTTGCTTAAAGCCATCAAAATACGCATCTATCCCTCTGAGGAACAGGCGATATACATTGCTCGATTGCTAGGGACATGCCGCTTCGTCTACAACAATGTTCTGGCGTACAAGGTCGAAGAATACAACACCCACAAAAAGAACGTCTCTTTCGGTGATATGGGCCGTAAAATGGTTGCCATGAAAGAAAGTTTCCCGTGGATCAAAGAGAGTCATTCGAAGGTGCTTCAGCAAGCGCTCATCAACTTGGATTCTGCCTACAAGAGCTTCTTCAAGAACGGCGCGGGCTTCCCTCGGTTCAAGAGCAAGCACGACACCCGTCAATCTTGTCGCTTTCCTGTGGATGCCTTCTCCGGCATCAAAGGGAACCGCGTGTCCATCATAAAATCGCTGAAAGACATCCTCTTCGCATGCTCCAAGCGCGACGAGCGATACCTTAACCGCAACCAGAAGAACGTCCGCTCTGCAACGCTTTCCCGCACGACGACTGGGAAGTACTTCTTGTCGATCCTCGTGGATGGAGACTTCGCTCCAAGGCAATCCGTTCCAAAGAACGACATCGTGGGCATTGACCTCGGCATCAAGGACTTCATCGTGACCTCCGAAGGTGAACGCTTCGCCAATCTGAAGCTAATCCGTTCCAATGAGAAGCGTCTTGCTCGTCTTCATAGGAGTCTTTCCAAGAAGCAGAAGGGCGGAAAGAACCGAGAGAGGGCGCGTTTGTTGCTTGCGAGAGCGCACGAGAAGCTCAATAATAAGAAAGAAAACTACCTTCATTCAGTGGTCAACCAATTGCTAGACGAAAACCAAGTCGTGGCGATGGAGGACCTGAATGTGAGCGGTATGATGGCCAACCATAGGCTGGCGCGATCGATACAAGAGTTGAGCCTCCATCGCTTCCGCGCGATGCTGGAATACAAAGCGGCATGGAAGGGGCGCGACTTGGTGGTCATAGACCGCTGGTTTCCTTCGAGCAAGCTCTGCGGAGATTGCGGCGAGAAAAACGACAGGCTCGCCTTGAGCGACCGCGAGTGGGTCTGCACCGCTTGCGGGGTCGTGCATGACCGGGACCTCAATGCCGCTAGGAACATCGCTCAAGAGGGACGGCGGTTGTTGGGAATAAGACAAATAGGGTTGAGTTCGCCCGATTTCAAGCCTGTGGAGCGACCGACGTCGGACGCCGTGAAGCAGGAAAAGAATGTTGCTTTCCCGAAGGGGTAAAGTGACGGAACTATTTATAGGGACCTGAACTGATGCTGAAGAGTAGCACATATTACCATGGTAGCACCCATCGCATCGAAAAGTTCATGGATGACTTCGTTGGTGGGAAAGACGCCAACGATCAAGAGGGTCCGGGCATATACTTCACATCGGACATCGATGATGCGCTGGCGATAGGTCATCTTATCTATGAAGTTGAACTAAAGCCGCGCGCGCTCATGACCAAAGAGGTGGTCAACGTGAACAAGGCCGTGAGCAGGGCCATATTGGTCAAGTTGGCAAAGGCAGCCCCGGACTGGAGGACACACGCGGAGAATTGGAGCGAAAATCCGCGTCAAGGTATTCTTGATTGCATAGAGGCGGCGCTGTCGTCCAACGAATCAGTGGCGGACGTGTTCCAACAGATGTGTGTTGAATTCTATCGGAATGAACCCGTTGACTACGTGCGGAACGTTGTGAAGCTGACGGAATACGATGGGACCGTGAAGGATTTTCCCGATGGGACCCAGCACGTTATCGTGCTGAACCCACAGATAATCCACTTGAAAAAAGTACATGACATGCAACAGACCAATGAAATAAGGAGCCTTATACGCCGCATTGTCAGCGAGGTATCGGCCATGGACATGGCTATGCACCAGACGGGTGCTCCCGCCGTGGCTCAAGGACGCACCGTTGACATAGAGGGCCTTGTGGCGTTCATGAGGCAGAAAGGCGTCAATGGGAACGAGAACGACATCATCAGCATCTTGGAGGGGCAGCCCACGGATAAGGTGAAGAACGACATGGTCGAGGTCATTGAGTTCTATCAGACAGGAGCGGATCCGCAGCAGTTGGATGCAGAGACCATGCTGGACTACTACCTGAAGTGGAACAAGCTCAACATCGATAAGAACGAGATATTCGCCTTCTCAATAAGCGAACAATGAACCTGAGATCCCTCATACGCGAGGAGGTGGCCCGCAACATCCCGTTCGAGCACAACGTGATGATCCGTCGTGACACGCAGCACAAGTCCAGATTCCACCTCGGTGGTTCAGCCATGAACGCCAAGGAGATGGGCATCGAGAACAAGACTCCCGTCATCCGGCCTGTTGTGAACGAGCCGCGTGTGCCGCAGCGTCAACGCACGGAACGACAGAAGGACTATGAACGGTTCATGGAAGACAAACGCTTCGGTGCTGGCGGAGCGCTTGAGCGCGCTAAGGTGGAACCAGCACCCCGGTTCGACGTGCTCATGTGCGCTTGGGTGCTCAAGAACGTCAACCCAAAGAAGATATTCGAGGACCTCAATGGGAACTTCGTGGTACACACGGATAAGTCAGGGGACCCCGATAATTTCTGGATCAAACCGTGGAGCGAGGCCCGCATGACGCCGACACAGGAGAAGATGAACGAGGCGCTCAAGCAGGTGAACGACACCTTCGGCACGGCGTACTTCATCGATATAACCTATCCCAAGAACGGCGAAGAGATATTCGTGATCAAGTCGGGAGAACGTGAGGAGGCGAGCAAGAAGCCCGTGACATACGGCCAGTACTTGAACTTCTCGGAGGTCATAGAGAAGAACGAGCGTTTGTTGCGCGCCATGGAGGCCATGAACGGTCTTGATCACATGATGAGCGATAAGACGCCGTGGAGATTGATGACCGAGCCCATCAAGCCACAACAAGCCCGAGTGGGCATCATCGGAACAAGCGCGAGGAATGGATAAGGTGAAATCGATCGTGAAGTCCGTTGTGCGGGAGATGTATGATCGGCCATATGGTGTCGCATACACAGGTGCTGTTGTTGAGGATCGATCCGATTGCAGAAAACTGGAGGAAGTGGCCAAAGATGAGGTGCGCAAGCTGTTACGCCTTTCAAAGGACACCGATGAATCATTGGATGGTTGGAAGCGACCCGATGATTACCACATGACCATATGTCTTGGTGAGCTTCCGTTGCACCGCAAGATGTTGGGTGATATAGGTGCCGATGTGACGTTGCATGTGACGCACTTCGGTATGACCAATGAGGCCGCCGCGTTCAAGGTGACGGGATACATGTCCAAGAACGATGTACAACATATCACTATGTTTTTCAGGACACAACCCTCCGCCTCGAAGGAGATCAAAGAGTGGCGTGAGTTGCCGGAACCATTCACGGTCAAAGCCGTAATACGCGAAGTAGCAGCCGGAAAGCCATAAGTACTATCTTTGCAGAAAGGATGATACTATGGCAAGGCAAACATACGTGTGCGGCTTCTTGTTCGACAGAGGCTTCGAGAACGTTCTCCTGATACGCAAGAACAGGCCGGAGAAGCAGAAAGGCAGGCTCAATGGGGTGGGCGGTAAGGTGGAGGATGGAGAGACGTTCCGGCAGGCGATGGAGAGGGAGTTCCGCGAGGAGGCTGGCATCACCATCAGCGGCGATGCTTGGAACGAGTGCGTGGAACTGGTCGGCCCGGACTATGAGGTCAACTTCTACTGGTATTTCGGAGACCTATCGGAGGCGAAGTCCATGACCGATGAGCCGCTGGAGATCCATCGCGTGGATTCCCTCATCGGCAACAAGGATGTGCTGACCAACTTGAAGTGGATCATTCCAAGGTGTTTCGACAGAACGCTGCACACCACGCGCGCTGTGGAGCAGCGGATGTTCAGTAAAGCGTAGTGTCCAATCCCTCGTACACGTGGTCGAAGTGACATGTGTTCTCGTGGCACATCTGAGGAGTCGTCTCGTACCACTTGGGAAAGCACGGCTCATAGAGATAGGCCGCGAACTCTGAACAATAGAACCGGTCCGTAGCTTTCTTGTTGGCGGTGTACCCGTACCATCTCCCGGTGATCTGGTAGAGGAGTTGGTGCCACAGAAGACTGCTGTAGTCGTAACCGGTGTGCCCCACGTAGGACATCGCCTTGCTGCTGAACTCCTTTTTGTCCACAGGCTCCTTGGGCCGTGACACCGATACGACCGCCTCCTCACCCCATTCCTCGATAGGACGCACGACGATGCCGGTGGCCAGAGCCTCGCATATGAAGGTCCTGCCCCAGATGTCGATGACCACGGCTGAATGTGACCATGTGGACTTGGATGCTTTGCGGATGAGGAAAGAAAGCCATGAGAATGGCTTGCGAACGCTGAATGGCGTGTACATGTTGATAATGTCCCCTGCTTGCAGCTTGAAAACCTGTGTGCGCTCCATGCCGATAAATAGCTTGTCGCCATGGGTGTATCTTTGTTGTGAAACAATTCCTTGTACTTACACGTCCAAGCGATAATGAGCCTCAGTCGGAAATACGGAGCCAACGGCAAGACCTTCCATGTTCCATGGTCAGAGGGCACCGATTCTACTGACCGCAAGAACTGGGACTACTGGACAGACATCCAACAGGGTATCAAGGAGTTGGTCTTCACCGAGAAGCTGGACGGACAAGGGTCCTGTTTGAACGAGTTCGGCGTCTTCGCGCGCTCTCACGCGGCTCCGAGCGACAAGCCTTGGGACGACTACTTGAAGGTCAAGCATGCCCAGATAGTATCCGACCTGAAGGGCGACCACATCGAGTTGTTCGGCGAGAGCATGTACGCCATTCATAGCATAGAGTATCCACGTTTGGACGAGCACTTCAAGCTGTTCGCCGTGCGCCAGCTTGATAAGTGGCTGGGATGGGAGGAGGTCAACTGGCTGGCAGGCATCTTCGACCTGTCCGTGGTCCCGGTATTGGAGCGCAGGCCCGTGGAGGGTTTGACTGAAACCGAGTTGAAGCAGAAGGTGCAGGCTATGGCCCTGCGTCCCAGCACGTTCGGCTCATACGACATACTCACCGACACGCCCGCTACGATGGAGGGCGTCGTCTTCCGCAATGTGGAGGCCTACCCTGTGGACCAGTTCGTCCAGAACGTGTTCAAGATAGTGCGCAAGGGTCACGTGAAGACGGACGAGCGCTGGGAAAGACACTGGAAACGAGCCTTTTTGCGCCATGAGGTGGAGCAGTTCGCACAGGCGAACTCTATTATTATAGCCACCGACGAGGACTACATGGAGACCATTCGTGGCCTGAGAGAAGCCAAGAAGAAGGCGGGGTAAATACCGGGAAAAACCGTTTCTTCTTTCAGTTCGATAGCCGTTGTTTCTGCGGTCTTTCACTCATATTTAGATATGAGGAAGGAGCATGTTGCATGAGACAGGGAGTTGAACATAAAATTCGTTCTAGCCATGATGAGGGATTTCATTCGTCCGAAGCATTTGGGCCTACAGGATCAAGACGCCAAAGATGGCCTGATCAACGTAGCCAATGTGAAGAAGGGGGACAGGTTCTACGAGTGCCACCACAATTGGGGCAACATCGAGGTGGTAGCCTTGGATGACGCTCGTTGGGCCGAAGGCGGCTGGATGTGCCGGGTCAAGGACCGCACGAACGCGGAGCATGACATATTCGTGTCCGCCAACACCCTGCACCATGGCCCCAACTTCTACAGCCTTCCACAGATACTGGACCAGAACGAGGAGGGAGAGGTGGGCTACTACGTCCAATAAGAAACAATTCCTTGTGTTGGGTCGTATAAGTGCAGCACTTATCTTTGACCCCTATGGAAAACGGCATTACCTCTATCGGCGCGGCCGATTTCGTCAAGAAGAGCTTCATCGGCGGCGGCAGGAGCAAGCCGATGTTCGACCTGACCGTTGAGTCATTCCTCAAATACATCAACGAGGACCTCGGCACGCCATCCACGTCCGTCTGTAGCGTGTTGCCGAGCAAGATGCCGTTCTGCCGCTATCTTTTCATTGGCAACTTCACCAGCGCCCCTCTTTCCAATGTGAGGATCGACAACAGCAACGCGCAGTGGCTGCGCAGCGAATACGAGGCGCGGCGCGATTCGGAGCTTCCGGTGCTCATCCGTTACTTCTCCTTTCCTTGCCCACAGCCGCCAGCCAATGTGTTGATGCTCGTGCTCTACAGCCGCGATCAGCTTTTGCTGGAGGCCAAGACCGATGAGGAGCGCGCTGCGGTGCCTGCCAACGATTGGAGTGTCATCGCCGTCTTCGCCTTGGACAGCGTGGAGGTGCCGCCCATGCCGCCCATTACCATCATGCGCAACGCCTTGGGGATACACGAGGGAGGGAACGGAGTAGAGCTAGATCGGGCCGACTATCTTGCGGCCTGCGAGTATTGGAACACCCACGCCATGGTGCGGTGAAACAATTCGGCCAGTTCGATCGTAGAACGCTCACAACTCCAAAACCAGATGGCAACTACCGTAGTCAAAAAAGAAGAGAAGGGACAAGGCTTGAGCAAGATCGGCTCGTTCCTGCGCAGCACCTTTTTCAATGAGGTGGAAGTGAAGGTCCCGGTCCAACAGCCAGCGACGCCGACAGCGGGACCAGCGCCCGCTCCGATAGCGCCAGCGCAGGACTTGGTTTCCCCAAAGTCCGGTATCGTGGACGACACCCTGCGCGCCCAACTCCTGAACCTCATCGAGGAAGGGAATATCGATGGTTACGACTTCAAGGAGTTCAACGACCTGCTGGATGGTGACGGTACGGTCCGCACGGTGGACAAGTACGCCAATGCCTACAACGCTATCAAGCGCCTCAGCAAGAAGGACCCCGCGATCAAGAAGACCCTGTTGGAGTCGGGCCAGCACTACATCAAGTTGCTGACCGATGAGCAGGCCGACTTCGAGGTCTCTTTCCAGACCCTCGTTGATGAGCGTGTGGGCGCCAAGCGCAAGGACTACGACACCATCTCCAAAGAGGTCGCCGAACTGGATGCTGCGCGCGCTGAGTTGGAGCGCAAGATCAAAGACAAACAGATCCTCATGGCTGGCTTGGAGGATGAGATCTCCAAGCACAACATCGAACTGGACCGCCAGCGCCTGAATTTCTTGGCCACCATGGAGTCCATCATCAACGACTTCAAGGAAAAGGTGGACAACATCGAACTGCACCTGCCCGCCGACCCCGTCACTGAAACAACCACGAAGTAACACTTACACCTCTGCACAAAATGGGAATGCTCATGAAATCGAACGACACCAACCAGAAGGAGTTCTGGACCAAGAAAGAAGGACCTTGGGCCAAGCTGGGACTCGGACTGATGGTCATCGCCGTAGCGTTGCTTCTAGGCAAAGCTTGGCCTCATCTGATAGCCTTCGTCAACGGCGCTGCCGACTTCACGCTCGCCTTGGTGCGCGCAGGGCTGATCGTCGGAGTGGTGGGCTTCATCGTGTACACCCTGACACGCCCGAAGATCAGGACCATGTTGTCCTATTGGTACAAAGGGTTGATCTCCTTCATCGTGAACGGCTACGTCAGCCGCAATTATGTGCAGATCATGCGGACCTACATCGCGGACATGCAAGAGCGCCTTGGATTGGTCCGATCGAGCATCCGGGATGTCAGCAAAGGCAAGGGCATTGTTGATGGTGACATCGATCGCACCGTCACAGAGATCAAGGAAGCCGTGGAGCGCAGGCGCGACATCGAGAGCTTGCTGAGGACCGAGACGGATGAGGAGGTCATACAAAAGCTCAAGATCGAACTCAATAGCATCGCAGGCTCTGTTGGCGATGCCGACGCAAGTCTGAAGATGTTGCGCTCCGAGCAGGTTCGGCTCGACATGATGCTGAAGGTGTTGAGAAAAGCCGAAATGTTCACCGGAGCAGCGGTCGGCAGTCTTTCCAAGAAAGTGGAACGCATGATCCGCAACCACGAGACCATCTCGAAATCGAGGTCGGTGTTCATGCACGCTCGTGAGGTGGCCTTCGGTGGCAGCGCGGCGCGCGAGATGTTCGACGACTCCTACGAGTTGATGCTCAAGCGCACCGATGAGGACAAGGGCGACATCGATGCGATGATGGAGGAGTTCAAGAGCGCCTTCAACACCCACGATGTGAACGCCAAGCTGAGCGAGGAGGCTGGCAAGCGCCTGTTGGCCGAGTGGGACCAGAAAATGGACGCGAAGCTTCAGGACAACCTCTCCTATTTGGAGTCCGGTACAGTCGCTACACCAGTAGTGGTGCCCGCCGCTGCATCCAATGCTGCTGAGAAGGCCGCCTCCAAGTACCTGAAATAACCCAGCCCACCTGAAACATTCTGCGTAGAAAATACGTAGAACATCAGCAACGTCACAAACGACCAAATCAACCAAATGGAACAGGAGTACACCACACAGAAAAAGAGCACGCCCAAGATCATCCCGTTCTTGGTGTTCGGAGCGCTCATCGCTGGACTGGCCTATTGGGCCTTCTCCGGCACCGACAAGGCGGAAACGCCAAACACGACCACGGCCAGCACGGAGCAGACACAGGCCACTGAGTCCAGCGCGAGTGATGGTATGCCACCGGAGGTGCCCATCAATTACGACGCTAAGGCTTTCAACTGCGGCATCTGCGATTGGCCGGAGTACATCACGGGCGTGGAATTCAACAACGGCCTCAAGGACAATCCGGGTTCGCGTTTCCGTAAGGAGTTCGGCTTGCCGGTGAATTTCACCGTCATGAACAACTTCAACCAGACGAGATCAGCCTTGACCAGCGGTCGCATCGATGCGGTATGGGGGACCATTGATTCCTTCTCAGGAGAAGCGGAAGGCTTAGCGGTGGATCCGACAGAGGCGCAAGTCGTCATCGCCACTGATTGCAGCGCGGGCGCCGACCTGATGATCGTCACGAGCGACATCAAGAGCGTAGCAGACCTCAAAGGCAAGACCGTCGCCTTTGCCGGGCTCACTCCCTCCAACAGTTTCCTTTTGAACACGCTTCAAGCGGCAGGTCTCACCATCAAAGACATCAACCCCATCTCTACGCTTACTCCCGGTATGGCAGCCACCGTGTTCAAGAGCGGTAAATCCGATGCTGTTGTGCTGTGGAAGCCGGAGGATGCAGCATGCCTTGAGGATGTCGAAGGCTCGCACGTCCTCATCAGTACCAAGACGGCCTCAAGCCTCATCTACAATGTGTTCTTGGTGCGCAAGGCCTACTTGGAGCAACACGAGGACCGTGTGGTGGATTTCTTCACCGGTTGGATGAAGGCCAATGCTGAACTCAAGGCTGGTGGTCAACCCGCTCGTGAGCGCATGGCCAAGGCGTTGGTCAAGTACATGAAGTGGCCTGATGAGGCAACCGCCATGACCGACATGGATAATGGGCGCTTCCTCACGATCGGCGACAACTTGAACCTGTTCGGTATGAACAACTCCTTCAAGGGAATGAAGGCAAAGGAGATCTACTCCAAATTCGGCGCCCTCTACATGGCGAGCGGTGATATCTCCAATGAGCCGCCCGTATGGAACAGCGTGTTCGATCGCCGAATCATTGATAAGGTGGCCGAGCGTCTCAAGGGCGATGAACACAAAGCTGAAGGGCGCAAAGAGTTCACCCCAGCTACTTCAAGGACGATCGAAGAGCCAGCACTTACTCATCTTTCGGTGACAGTGAATTTCTCCACCGGCAGCGCCAAACTGGATGACACAGCCAAGAACAAGATCAAACGCGAGTTCGGCGATGCGGTGAAAACCAACGCGAGTGCGCGCATCCGCATCGTCGGCAATACCGACAACACAGGCAGTGAGGATGTCAACAGGAAGCTCTCCAAACGACGGGCTCAGGCCGTGGCGGACTATCTGGAAGAAGAGTACGACTGCGACCCGAACCGTTTCATCGTGATCGGCAACGGACCGAAGGATGCGATCGCAAGTGGTGTGGAGGGCGACAATGAGGAGTATCGTCGCACCGACTTCGAATTGCTGGAGGATTAACGCATCGTGAACCGACAACAAGACCGGGGCGTCCACAATGGACGCCCCGCTTTGTGAAAAAGCAAAACGAACATGTGGAAACTCAAAGCAACCCTAACGCCTCTCCAGAGGTTCATCATCGGTGTCACCGGCTTCCTCGTCATCTTGTCGGTGTGGCAGGCCATCACCTCACTGGGCTTCATTTCACGGAGCACTCTTCCTGAGCCGCTGAAGGTCGCCATGAGCTATCCCTCGGCGATCGACCGGGGCATGTGGGATAGTTTGGCCTACTCCATCAAGCTGAACTTTATCGGTATGGGTGAGGCCGTGCTCATTTCGGTCGTGTTGGGCTTCTTGATCGGCCTCTTTGCTCCCGTGCGCGCCTTCTTGGGCGTCTACATACAGGCCGCTCGATATCTTCCATTGACGGCCATCATCGGACTGATGATCACTTGGTTTGGCATCTATGACAACGTCAAGATCCAATTCTTGGCCATCGGCATCATGGTCTATATGATACCGACCGTGGCGTCCCGTGTTCAGGAGACGCTTGATGTCCACCTGCACACGGCCCAGACATTGGGAGCCTCTTCGTGGGAGAAGATATGGACGGTCTTCTTTCCGGACGTACTGCGCCGGGTCAGCACCGACATCATTTCCCTCGTGGCCATCAGTTGGACGTACATCGTCATAGCGGAGTACATCAACAACACCGGTGGTATAGGCGCCATGATCGAAGAGGCTGGACGCCACTCACGCTATGAGCAGCAATGGGCGCTGGTCATCCTGATCATCATGTGGGCATTCGTTCAGGACATGCTTCTACGGGTATTGGATTGGATCATCTTCCCCGACAAGTACAAGAGCGCATCAAGCGAATCCTTCACCCACAGCGCGGCCACGGCACAAACTGCGAACACCGCGAGCGATCTCAATGCTTCGGCCGAGACATGTCAGAACGTGATCGAGGTCCGTAATGTTACGAAGACCTACAAGGGCAAGCGCGGGATCAAATGGCTCATGCCCATAGCGAGGGAGTTGAACTGGATGGTGGACACTCCAGAAGGTTCAGGCTTCCTGAAAAGAACGCTGGCCCATGGCATGAAGTGGCTCGGATGGGCCGATGCGGTCAACTCATGGGCTCAGCCACGTCCGGATGTCACGGTATTGAAAGACGTGGAGTTCGTGGTTCCCAACAAGCCAGAGGGAGAGTTCGCCGTCATCATGGGCGCCAGCGGTTGCGGCAAGAGCACGCTGCTTCGGTTCTT
>JACCDT010513624.1_pt1 | contig 15835 bp, 15 predicted proteins | sample 7446291 | NCBI WGS metagenome assembly JACCDT01 (sample SAMN15323446, study PRJNA562643) | freshwater metagenome | isolation source: river surface water | place: USA:Blue River Watershed | collected 2017-08-17 | reverse complement strand
GTCACCTGGTGGATCTGCGCGCCCAAGTCCACGCCCGACGTCGCCCTGCGCAAGTTCGAGTGGGCCCGCGTCTGGCGCTCCTTCCGTGAAGGCCTGTGGGCGCTGGCCCTGCCGGTGGTGATCATCGGCGGCATGAAGGCCGGCGTGTTCACGCCCACCGAGGCCGCCGTGGTGGCCGCCGTCTACTCGCTGCTGGTGGGGATGTTCGTGTACCGCCAGCTGTCGCTCAAGGCGCTGCCGCACCTGATGCTCACCGCGGCCAAGACCTCCGCCGTGGTGATGTTCCTGGTGGCCACCGCGCTGGTGTCGGCCTGGCTGATCACCATCGCCAACATCCCGGCCGAAGTCACCGAGCTGCTGCGCCCGTTCATGGACAACAAGACCCTGCTGATGTTCATGATGATGGCGCTGGTGGTGGTGGTGGGCACCGCGCTGGACCTGATGCCCACCGTCCTGATCCTCACGCCGGTGCTGATGCCCATCGTCAAGCAGGCCGGCATCGACCCGGTGTACTTCGGCGTGCTGTTCATCATGAACAACGCCATCGGCCTGCTCACCCCGCCCGTGGGCACTGTTCTCAACGTCGTCTCCGGCGTGGCCCGCGAGTCGCTGTCGTCGGTCACCCGCGGCGTGATGCCCTTTCTGGTCGCCCAGCTCGTGCTCCTGCTGCTGATGATCCTGTTCCCCGCCCTGGTGACGGTGCCGGCCCGCTGGTTCTACTGACCTCCCCCTTCCCCCGAGAAACGCCATGACTTCTTCTTCCCGACTGCCCGTGGTCGCCCTCACCCTGGGCGACCCGGCCGGCATCGGCCCCGAGCTGATCGCCCGCCTGCTGGCGCAGACCGACGCCACCGCCCACGCCAACCTGGTGCTGGTGGGCGACCCCTGGCTGTGGGCCGATGGCCAGCAGGTGGCCAGCCTGAACGTGCCCACCGGCGGGGTCAGCAGGCCGATGGCGTTGTTCATGATGAACAGCACGCCGAAGTACACCGGGTCGATGCCGGCCTGCTTGACGATGGGCATGAGCACCGGCGTGAGAATGAGCACCGTGGGCATCAGATCGAGCGCCGTGCCGACCACCACCACCAGGGCCATCATGGCCAGCAGCAGCAGGGTCTTGTGCTCCATCAGGGGGCGCAGCAACTCGGTCACCTCGCCCGGGATGTTGGCGATCGTGATCAGCCAGGCCGACACCAAGGCGGTGGCCACCAGGAACATCACCACGCTGGAGGTCTTGGCCGCGGCCAGCATCAGGGAGGGCAGTTCCGGCAGCTTGAGCTCGCGGTAGACGAACAGGCCGACCAGTAGCGAGTACACCGCGGCAACCACTGCGGCTTCGGTGGGCGTGAAGACGCCGGCCTTCATGCCGCCGATGATGAGCACAGGCAAGGCCAGTGCCCACAGGCCGTCGCGCACCGCGTGGCGCAACCGGGGCCACTCGAAGTGACGCCCTTCGGTGGCTGGGGCGTCTTTCCGAGCGCAAATCCACCATGTGATCCACAGGGCCAGGCCCATCAGGATGCCTGGCACGATGCCCGCCAAGAACAACTTGGTGATGGAGACCTGCGCAGCCACGCCGAAGATCACGAAGGGAATCGATGGCGGGATGATCGGGGCGATGATGCCGCCGGCCGCGATCAGCCCACTGGAACGCGGAATGTCGTAACCAGCCTTGCGCATCAGCGGGATCAACACCGCGGCCAGTGCCGCCGTGTCGGCCACGGCAGAGCCCGAGATACTGGCCATGACCAGCGCGGCGATGATGGCGACGTAGCCCAACCCTCCACGCACGTGGCCAATCAGGGCCTCGGCCATGGCGATGATGCGTTTGGAGATACCGCCCGCGTTCATCAGTTCGCCCGCAAGCATGAAGAAAGGCACCGCCATCAGCGGGTAGTTGTTGACGCCTTCCAGCAGATTCTGCGCCAGAATCTGGGTGTCGAAGTTGCCCATGAAAAGCATCAGCACCACGCCACAGGTGATGAGGGCAAAAGCGATGGGCATGCCCAGCGTCATGGCGCCCAGCAGCGAAAGCACGAAGACAAGAATGGTCATGGCGTTCTCATTCCACCTGGGCTTGGCGGCTGGCGGCCAATTCAGGGGCTGGCATGCGCCCACTGAGCTGGCGCCAGAGAGAGAAGGCCAGCATGAGGCCCATACCGACGGCGCTGATGAGCAAGCCTGAAAAGATCAAGCCCATTGGGACGCCGGTGACGGGTGAATGGTCGTCCATGGCCAGCACCACCTGCTTCCAGGTGCCATGAGCCAGCAGCCCGCAGCACACCAGCATGATGGCGTCTGAAGTGAAGCGGAAGATGCGCTGACCCCACTCAGGCAGCGCCGCGATGACGCTGTTCATGCCCAGGTGAGCCCCGTCGTGCATGGCTACCAGTGCGCCGAGCAACGTGAGCCACATAAAGACGAAGCGGGACACCTCCTCGGAGAACACGATGCCAGAATTGAAGCCGTAGCGCAGCACCACATTGCCGAACACCAGCACCACCATCACACCCAGCAGGGCCACCAGCAACCACTCGACCGCGCGTATCGCAAAACGGGGAATCATCGGACGGCTCCAGCTCACTTTGGTGCCTTGGCGATGGCGTCGAAGAAGGCCTTAGCGGTCTCCTCTCCAACCGCAGCCTGGTGCTTGGCGATCACGGGTGCGAGCTTCTCGCGCATGCGCTGGCGCTCAGCGTCGCTCACGTCATTGACCAGCATGCCAAGCTTGATGAGCTCTCCACGCATGCGGGTGTTGAGTTCGCGACTGGTCTGGCGCTGAAACAGCGTAGCTTCGCGCGCGGCCTCCTGCAAGGTCGCCCTGTCCTCGGACTTCAGGCCGTCCCAGAACTTCTTGCCAGCGATCAGCACCAACGCGTCGTAAGCGTGACCAGTGGTCGATAGGTACTTCTGCACGTCATAAAACTTCTGCGCATGGACAACGGTGAACGGGTTCTCCTGCGCATCCACGGCCCGTGTCTCCAGCGCGGTGAAAAGCTCATTGACCGGCATTGGCACAGCGTTCGCGCCCAAGCCGTTGAACAGATCGATGTACAGGTTGTTCTGCATCGTGCGAACCTTCAGACCGGCCAGGTCGTCGGCACGGGTGATGGGGCGCTTGCTATTGGTGAAGTTGCGGAAGCCGTTTTCCCAGAAGCCCAGACCAATCAGGTCTTTTTCCGGCAGTCGCGCCAAGAGGCTCTGGCCGAAGGGCCCATCGAGCACAGCGTCGGCCTGCTTCTCACTGGCGAACGAGAAAGGCAACCCAATGACGCCAAACTCCTTGACCAGGTTGGCCAAGGTGGCCGTAGACGGGACGGTGAACTCCTGAGTACCGCCACGAAGGGCCGCTTGCATCTGTTGATCGCTACCCAGCTGTGCACCGGAATAGACGGTGATCTTGATACGCCCGTTGCTCTTCTTGTCCGCCAGTTCGGCGAACTTTCGGGCACCGATGGTCTGCGGGTGCGTGTCGGGCAAGCTCGTGCCCAACTTGGCCTTGATGTCTTGGCCATGGCCGGTACCGGCAAGACCCAAGGCCAGCAAGGTCGCCAATAAGATATTTCGTGTGTTCACTTTGTCTCCTGGTACGGTTGTAAAAGGGCCAGGCATCACGCCAGGCCGTAGGTGTGGACGGCGGTATCACAGAACAGAGCCAGCCGGTCGTGCGGATTCAGATCTTGGGTTAAAGCTTTGAAACCGCTCCATAGGTCGTTCAGGCTAACCACCAGGCTGTCAACCGGAAAGTTGCTGGCAAACATGCAGCGCTGAGGGCCGAAGTCTGCAATCAGGGCATCGATCACTGGACGCTGCAGAGCCACGCTCCAGGGCTGGCCTACCACACCCAAACCCGACAACTTGACCCGCACATTTGGACAGTCAGCCAGCTGCGCCATCGCCGCGCGCCAAAGGCCCAGCGTTTCGTCATCGCGCACGGCCGGCAAGCCGGCGTGGTTGACGACAATGCAGGTGGACGGAAAGTCACGCGCCAGCTCCACCGCTTCGTTCATGTGCCACCAAGGTGCCTGCAACTCGAACATCAGGCCGTGGCACTGCAACAATGCATAGCCTTCGCGCCAGCGGTCGCAACGCATGGAACCGGGGGCCGACCAGCCGCTATGGTGTTCGGCTCGGGATAAGCAACGCGGCTTGTGGCGAACGCTGCGAACAAAGCCGCTCAAAGGTGCTTGGGTATAGCGCGTCAACACTTCAGCAACGTCTTCCCGGTCAAGCCACACCTGGGCAGCCATGGCATTGGGCACGCCGCTTGTCTGAGCCAGACATCGCATCCAAAGTGCCTCACCGACTGGGTCAGTCGGATCCCATTCGCCTTCCATCGTCACGTGGCGCAGCACTAAATGGTCTGGGCAAGCCTGGGCATAGTCGATTGGCAGGAAATCCCGGCAGATTGCGCTGTAGTCTCCATAGCGGAATGGGATGCGCGGCAGCTGATTGAGCCAAGGGTGCGGGTTGGCCGGAACCGCCCAAAAATGGTGGTGTGCATCGACAATAGGCAACAGCGGGGCCTCGGCGCTGTCCAGATAGGCCTGGCGCGCACGGGAAAGATCTGCCAACATGGCGCTCAGTCCAGCTTGATGTTCTTCTTGCGGATCAGCTCGCCGTAGCGCTGGTTTTCGGAATTGTGGAAAGCCTGGAACTGGGCCTGCGACATGGGTGTGAGGTCGGCGCCGATGGCGCTCAGGCGGGCCTGCGTTTCGGGCATGGCGATCACTTTGTTGATCTCGGCGTGGAGCTTGTCAATCACCGCCTTGGGCATGCTGGCGGGTGCGTACACGCCGTACCAGGCGCTCATCTCCACACCCTTCACGCCGGCTTCTTCCATGGTAGGCACGTCGGGCAACTGCGGGTTGCGCTTGGCGGCGGCTACGGCCAGCGGCTTGATCTTGCCGCTCTTGATGTGGCCCATGACCGAGGGCATCGTGTCAAAACTCATTTGCACCTGACCGGCGATCAAATCCATCAGGGCCGGTGCGCTGCCACGGTACGGAATGTGGGTGATGAAGGTGCCGGTGGCATCCTTGAACAGCTCGGCCGCGATGTGCTGGGTGCTGCCGGCACCGCTGCTGGCGTAGTTGAGCTGGCCCGGCTTGCCTTTCGCCAGCTTGACCAGATCGGCCACATTGTTCACCGGCAGGGCCAGGTTGGTCACCAGCACGTTGGGCACCGCGCCCACAAAGGCCACAGGCACCAGGTCTTTGTTGCTGTCGTAGCTCAGCTTCAACAGGTGCGGTGCAATGGCGTGGGCGGTAGATACGCCCATGACCAGGGTATGGCCATCCGTAGACTTTGCGGTGATATCGGCGGCCAAGGTGTTGGACGCGCCAGGCCGGTTTTCCACCACGACAGTCTGCTTGAGCAGAGGCCCCAGCTTATCGGCCACCGCACGGGCCATGGCATCTGTACCACCACCAGGGGCCGAACCCACCAACAGCTTGACAGGTCGCTGCGGCCAATCTTGGGCGACAGCGACAATGGGGCTCATCACCATCATTGAGACGGCAGCAAGGGCAAGGATTGTCTTCAAGGTGGTCTCCTGTTTTGGCCCAGTGGGGCGTTTATTCGTCGTATCGGCAATCGCAATGGGCGAATAGTAGGCCCCCCTACACTTGCCGTATATTGAATCTTTGGCAAGTATTGATATCCTGTAGTTATCGATTATGAGCACCCTCTCCACCCCCCAGTTGCTGAACCGGTTGCGCATGCGGCAGTTGTCGCTGCTGCTGTCTGTGGGCCGGCTCGGCACGCTGCGGGCCGCCGCCGCCGAACTGGGCATGACCCAGCCCGCAGCCACCAAAATGCTGCAGGAGCTGGAAGACACGCTGCAGCATGCGCTTTTCGAGCGGGCGGGACGCAACCTGCGCTTCAACGAAGCCGGACGGCGCGTGCTGGAGTATTGCCAGGGCATCCAGGGCAACCTGTCGGCGCTCACCAGGGAACTGGCCCAGATTGAGCTGGGCAGCGTGGGCAAGCTGGTGGTAGGTACCATCATGGCGGCCTCGCCCGCGCTGCTGTCGCGGGCATTGATCGAGCTCAAGCGGCTCTACCCGCTGCTGGCCATCGAGATCACGGTGGACACCAGCGACCGCCTGACCGACGCCCTGCGCCGGGGCGAAATGGATCTGGTGGTGGGCCGCATTCCCGACTTCGACAATCAGCACCTCGGCTTCGAGGCCATCGCCGAGGAGGCACTGTCCATCGTGAGCGCGCCCCAGCACCCGCTCGCCCATCGCGACAGCGTGAGCCTGGCAGAGCTGACACAGTACCCCTGGATTTTGCAGCCTCAAGGCAGCCCGATGCGCGACGTGCTTGAGCAGGAGTTCCGCAGCCGGCAGATCCAGCCGCCGCGTGCGCCGATCGAAACCTCGTCCATCCTCACCACCACCAACTTGCTCGTACAGTCCGACATGGTGGCGGTCATACCGACCGAGGTGGCGTTGAAGTACCAGTCGCACGGCCTGCTGGCGTGCCTCAATTGCGACATCCACCACCGGCTCAACCCTTACGGCATCATCACCGCCAAAGGGCGCCCGCCGAGCCAGGTGAGCGCCGCCCTGATGCAACTGCTGCGCGACGCCTCGCGGCACCATGGGCGATAATTCCACGTTGCCCTGGACCTCGCCGCCTGCCCTATGACGAACGCTTTGCACACCTCTGCCCTCAAGTCTCTGCCCCTGCTCGCACGCGGCAAGGTGAGGGACAACTATGCTGTGGGCGACGACCGCATTCTCATGGTGGCGTCCGACCGCATCAGCGCGTTCGACGTCATCATGGGCGAACCCATTCCCGGCAAGGGCGCGCTGCTGACGCAACTCAGCCTGTTCTGGTTCGACCTGCTTGGCCCCAAGGGTCAGGCCATCTGCCCGATCCACCTGACCGGCGACGACCCGGAGAGCGTGGTGAGTGACGCGGAAAAACCCCTGGTGCGCGGGCGCAGCATGCTGGTGAAGCGCCTGAAACCGATTCCGGTCGAAGCGGTGGTGCGTGGCTACCTGGCCGGCAGCGGCTGGAAGGAGTACCAGGACAGCCGCAGTGTGTGCGGTGTGCCCCTGCCCGAAGGGCTGACCAACGCCAGCAAGTTGCCCACACCCATCTACACCCCCGCCGCCAAGGCCGAGCTGGGGGAGCATGACGAGAACATCACCTTCGAAAAGACGGTGCAGATGATCGGCCCCGAGCTGGCCGCACAAATCCGCGACGTGTCCCTGCGCCTGTACCAGGCCGCTGCGGAATTCGCGTTGACCAAAGGCATCATCATTGCCGACACCAAGTTCGAGTTCGGGCTGGACAAGGATGGCACCCTGGTGTTGATGGACGAAGTGCTGACGCCCGACAGTTCCCGCTACTGGCCCGCCGACAGCTACCAGGAAGGCAGCAACCCACCCAGTTTTGACAAGCAGTTCCTGCGCGACTGGCTGGAAACCGCGCACGTGGACGGCCGCCCCTGGAACAAGACCGCTCCGGCGCCGCGCCTGCCGCGCGAGGTGATTGAGCAGACCGCCGCCAAATACCAGGAAGCGCTCAAGCGCATGCTGGGTTGATGTTCTTGAAGGACCTTTCCATGAAAGCCTTGTTCGTTGCCGCCACCGTGGCCCTGACCAGCACCGCCTGGGCGCAAACCGCCGTCAAGGTGGACGAAGCCTGGGTACGCGGCACCGTTGCCCAACAGACCGCCACTGGCGCCTTCATGCGCCTGACCGCCAGCCAGAACGCCCGGCTCGTGGCGGTGGAATCGCCCGCCGCTGGCGTGGTGGAAATCCACGAAATGGCGATGGACAACAACGTGATGAAAATGCGCGCCGTGCCGGGGCTGGACCTGTCGGCTGGCCGCACGGTGGAGCTCAAGCCGGGCGGGTACCACGTCATGTTGATGGACCTGAAAAAGGCGGTCAAAGCCGGCGACACCGTGCCCCTGACCCTGGTGTTTGAAGGCGCCAACCAGCAGCGCTTCACGCAAAAGGTGGATGCGCCGGTGAAGTCGCTGACGGGCAGCACAGGACAGGCCCACACGCCATCTGGTTCAGGTCACCAGCACAAGCACTGACCGCGCCTGTGCAAGCAGGCCGGATGGCCTCCATCAGTAACTCAAGGGGCGTGCTTTGCCCCAGAACACCTTGTACATGAAGATGGTGTAAGCCAAGATGACCGGTACGGTGATGGCCACACCCATGAAGGTCAAGGACAAGGACTGGGTGGCGGCCGCCGCCTGATACACCGTCATGTGTCCGATCACCACATAGGGGTACAGGCTGTAGGCCAGGCCAAAAAACGCCAGGACGCAAATCAGCACCGTATTCGCAAACACCAGCCAGCCATACCCTGCCTGCACCATCGCGGGGCGTGAAGTGACCCAGTGAATGGCCGCCAGTGCGAGCACGCTCATCATCGGCACCGGCAACAACATGAAGATTTCGGGCACGCCGAACCACTTCTCCCAAACCCATGCACTGATGAGTGGGCTGGCCAGAGAAATGGCCACCAAAGATGCGGCCATGGGCCACAACGCACGTCGCGCCCAGCGGATGGCCCGCTCGCGCAAGTCACCATCGGTTTTCATGATCAGCCACCCCGCACCGAGCATGACGTAGGCAGCCGGCAAGGTGACAGCAATGGCCAGGCTGAACATCCAACCCAGCGGGCTGGGGTCGAAGCCGGTGATGTAGCTGCCCAGCATCCAACCCTGGGCAGCACTGGCCAGCAAGGAGCCGGCAAAAAAGGCCTTGTTCCAGAACGGCTTGTAGGGCAGCGGGGCCTTGGCGCGAAAGTCGAAGGCCACCCCGCGCAAAATCAGGCCGATCAGCATCAGCGCCACCGGCAGGTAGAGCGCCTGCAAGATGACCCCGTGCGCCTTGGGAAACGCCACCAGCAGCACACCCACGCCCAGCACCAACCAGGTCTCGTTGGCGTCCCAGAAGGGGCCGATGCTGGCGATCATCGTGTCCTTCTGACCTTCGTTACCCAGGGGCAATAGGAGACCTACTCCCAGGTCGTAGCCATCGAGCACCACATAGGCCAACAACGCCAGTCCCATGATGGCCATGAAAAACAGGGGCAAAAACTCGGCAAAGGTCATTTCAAGCACCTGCCTTGCCCAGACCAGCGTCGGCCGGTGGCGTGAGGGTGGCCGGCTTGGGGTTTTCAGCCATGTATTTCAGCACCCCGATATAAGTCACCAACAGCAGCGTGTAGACAACCACATAAGCCACCAGCGTGATGCCGATGTAGGTCGGTGGCAGGGTGGTCGCCACGTCTTCGGTTCGGAGCAGCCCGTACACCACGTACGGTTGGCGACCGATTTCGGTGACGTACCAGCCGGCCAGCGTGGCCACCCAGCCCGAAAACGCCATGCCCGACAGCGTCCAGAGCAGGGGCTTGGGCAGACTGGTGTCGGTGGCGCGTCGCTGGGGCCATAACTTCCAGGCAGCCCAGAACGAGACCAGCAGCATCAGCGTGCCCATGCCCACCATCACCCGGAACGCATAGAACACCGGCGCCACGGGGGGATGAGACCCTTCAAACTCGTTGAGGCCCTTGATTTCACCGTCCCATGCATGGGTGAGGATGAGGCTGGCCAGCTTCGGGATCTCGATCGCGAAACGGGTTGTGCCTGCCTCTTCGTCGGGAATGCCAAAGAGCGTCAGCGGCGCACCGCGCTGGGTTTCCCAGATGCCCTCGACGGCGGCCACTTTGGCGGGCTGATGCTCCAGCGAGTTGAGGCCATGCAGATCGCCAGCGAAAAACTGCATCGGTATCACCACGGCGGCCACCGAGACGGAGGCGCGCAACGCCTTGTGCGTGCCTTTGGTCGCACTGCCTTTTAGCAGCTGCCAGGCGCACACGCCCGCGATGAGGAACGAAGCGGTGAGCGCCGACGCGAGCAACTTGTGGGCCAGCCGATAGGGGAACGACGGATTGAAGATGATGGCCAGCCAGTCTTTGGGCATGAATTCGCCATTGACGATTTCGTAGCCAGCCGGAGTCTGCATCCAGGAGTTGAGGCTCAGTATCCAGAAAGCCGAGAGCGTGGTGCCCACCGCCACGAGCACCGTGGCTGTCATGTGCACCCGCTCGCTCACGCGACCACGCCCAAACAGCATGATGCCCAGGAAGCTCGCCTCCAGAAAAAAGGCCGTCAGCACTTCATAGCCCAACAAAGGCCCAGAGATGTTGCCAGTCAGCTCCATGAAGCCCGGCCAGTTGGTGCCGAACTGAAAGCTCATGACGATGCCCGACACCACCCCGAGCGCAAATGTGAGCGCGAAGATCTTGGTCCAGAAGTAGTACGCCTCTTCCCACGCCGGGTCACGGGTCTGGATGAACCGCAGACGAAAGAACACCAGGAACCAGCACAGCGCAATGGTGATGGTGGGAAACAGGATGTGGAAGCTGACATTGACCGCAAACTGGATGCGGGACAGCAGCAGGGTGTCGAATTCCATGACGCAGGCTCCGCAAAGGTGTTCAACCGGTCGAGCGCGGTGAGGCGGGTTTGGATCGGGTGGATTTGGGCGCCTTGCCAGTCAGCCGGTCCTTGAACTCCAGCACACGCGAGACTTTGGCGCCCATGTCCAGCAACTGACGAGCCGTATCGGGGGAAAGTTTTTGCACCTCGTCAAACCAATTCATGAGCTGTTCGATCAGGTCGTGCATTTCTTTCATGCGCTGCTGAGCGTAGGCTTCGTCTTCACTGGCGGGGGTCTGCATCAACGCCACGCGCAGCATGCTCTGCGTGGGCTCCACCTCGCGCCGGCGACGCTGCTCTGCCAGGGTGTGGAAGATCTCCCAGATGTCTTGAGGCGCTTCGAAGAACTCGCGCCGATCGCCTGCGAAGTGGCGCAGCCTGACAAGTTGCCATGACTGCAACTCCTTGAGCCCCATGCTCACGTTCGACCTCGAAATGGCCAGCGCTTCGGCGATGTCATCGGCACACAAGGGCTCGCGGGCAACAAACAGCAGTGCGTACATCTGCCCAACGGTACGGTTGATGCCCCAACGGCTGCCCATCTCGCCGAAGTGGTGTATGAACGACTGAGTGAGAGGCGTGATTTCCATGACTTCCTAACATTTCAGAAATTTCTGAAAATTAGGAATCACGGAAATAAACTAAGTTCCCTTGGCGTGAGATGCGAGGGTGACGGTGACGCCCAGGACCGCTGCTGGAATGTCAAGTGCCGGCGCGCAGCAGTGCTGCCGGACTCAGACGCATCTGCTTCAGAAGGTAGCGCGCTCCAAGCCCCAAGCTGAAGCCGCTGACACCCACAGCAGTGATCAACCCGAACCACACCTGTCCGGCAGCGCTGAGATTCAGGCGCCAGCGCAGGAGGAGTTCCGCCATTGCCGCACCCGCCAACATCGCGAAGCCTGCAGTGACCACCGCAAGCAGCAGGTATTCCCAAACCAGCACTTCCCGCAACAAGGCATGGCGCGCACCCAGAGTGTGCATCACGGTGGCGTCGTACAGCTGGCGGCTGCGGCTGGCGGCCACGACGCTGGCCAACACGAGCAAGCTGGCAGCCAGGCAAACGCCAGCCACCACGGCCAGGCCGCTGCTGGCGCTGCCGATCAATGCGCGCGTTTCACGCAACATGGACTCGGTGCGCACGCTGGCAATGTTGGGCGCCACAGCAGCCAGGCGGTCCTGCACCCCCAAGGTGTGCTCAGCCGGCATCCACGCTGCGCCCACGTGGCGGGTGATGAAGGGATCCAGCACACCGTCGCTGAAAATCGCTTCCAGCCAGAGCCGGGATTGCAAGCGGCGCTGGCTATAGATGGCGGCCAAGCGCACCTCCACCGGCGTGCCCATGATCTCGAAACGCAGCAGGTCGCCTACTTGCAGGCCCAGCTGGTCGGCCTCGCGGTCCTCAAATGCCACCGAAGGCTCCGCCGCCCCAGAGGTCGGCCACCAGGCGCCACGGGTCACCACCACGTCGTCAAAATTCCCGCGTCGGTCGCTGAGTTTGTGCTCGTCGCTGGCCTCGCGCGCGCGCTCACCGTCGGTGCTCTCGCGCAGACTTTCGCCGTTGACCGCCACCAACCGCCCCAGAACCAGGGGGGCGGTCCGCACCGCATGTAGGCCGGGCGATGTGGTCAGCGTTTGCGTCAACAGCGGGATCTGATCGGTCTGCACGTCGTAAAACACCAAGGCCGGCGCATGGGCAGGCACCGTGTCGTTGACCGTGCGCAGCAGGGTCGTCACCACCAGCGTGCACGCCACCAGCAGCGTCAAGGCAGAGCCAAGCGACAGCAGCGCGGTGCGCAAGGGTGAGCGCGGCTGCTGCAGACCTGCCAACGCCAGTTGCAGCGCCAGCGGCAAGCGGGGGTGGTGCTGGCAGTGGGTGGCCAGCCGGCGCAACGCTCGTGTGACGACATCAAGCACTGCGACCATCAACGCCATGGCCAACACAAATGCGAAGCCAAAGCGCGGGTCGGGCAACACCAAGACCAGCAGGCCCATGATGCCCGCCATGAGCGAGGCCGTCAGCACCAAGGCGAGGCGAGGCGTTTGAAGGGTCAGTCCATCAACGCCACGAAACAGGGCCGCCGGACTGACCGACAAGGCCCGACCCAACGCAGGCAGTGAGAACACCAAGGCGGTCAGGACACCAAACGCGCCCGCCACCAGAGCCGGCTCCCACCACCCTTGCCACATGAGCGCCACTGGCAGGCGTTGCGCCATCAACTGCGCACCTCCCCAGGCCAATGCCATGCCAAGCGCCACCCCGACCGCACTGGCCAGCAGCGCCAACATCAAGATTTGCAGCAACACAAAGACAGCCAGCAGACCGTCACGCAGGCCGACCGCGCGCAAGGTGGCCAATGACGTGAGCTTGCCTTGCAAATAGGCCTGCACGCTGTTGAACACCCCCAAACCGCCAATGAACAGCGCGGAAAAACCGATCAGCAGCAACCCCGATGCGACCTGCCCCAGTACCTCGGCCATGCGGTCGCTGCGTTCATCGACGCTGCGAACCTCTGCCACCAAGGCAGGATGGGCAGCGATGAAAGCGTCGCGCCAGCGGCCGGGGGGCTCGTTGGTGCGGACGCGGTAGCGGTGCTCGACCCGGCTGAGTGGCTGCACCTGGCCGGTGGCCATCAGCGCTTGCGGTGACACCAACACGGGGGCGCCTCCCCAGTCGGCGCGCCAACTGCGATCAGGCTGACGAACAACGATGGCACGCACCGTCAGGTCCAGCTCGCCGACGGACACCGTATCGCCCACCTGCAACCCCAGTCGCGTCGCCAGCGCACCATCCAAAGCCGCGCCCCAGCGGTCGCCCTGGCGCTGCAAAACATCACTCAGCGAACCGGCTGGCGCGAGTTGTACCTTCCCGTACAGGGGGTAGGCATCGTCCGTGCTCAGCAATTCAATGAGCTGGGCCCGGCCATACGCCGTGCGCAGCATGGTGCGCAACTCGACAGTGTGCGAAACGACAGCGCGTTGGCGCATCCATTGCAGGGCCTCGGCCGGCAAGGGCTCGGGCGACTCGACCTCCACATCGCCCCCAAACAGCTCGCGGGCTTGGTGACCCAAGGCATCGGCGACCTGGCGGTACAGACCGCCACCAGCCGCCACCAAGGAAACACCCAGCACCAGACAAGCGGCAAAAATCCACAAGCGCCGGCCGCTGGCTCGGAGATCGCGCCACGCCAGTTCAAGCAGAAACAGCATCCCGCCGCTCCATTGGGATGGATTCGTGAAGCTGCCCATCATGCAGGCGCAGCACCCGGTCGCAGCGGGCCGCGAAGTCGAGGTCGTGGGTGATGAGCACCAGGGTCGTGCCCAGTTCGCGGTTCAGACCAAACAACAGGTTACGAACCGCTTCGGCGGTCTGGTCGTCCAAGTTGCCGGTGGGCTCGTCGGCCAGCACCAGACTGGGCCGGTGCACCAGCGCGCGCGCAATGGCCACACGCTGCTGCTCCCCGCCAGAGAGTTGCGACGGGCGGTGGTGCAGACGGTCGCCCAGCCCCACCCGGGCCAGCATCTGGGCCGCTGCGTCGCGCGCGTTGCGCTGGCCCGCCATTTGCAGCGGCAGGGCCGCGTTGTCCAGCGCGCTCAGGCTGGGCAACAAGTGAAAGCTCTGGAACACGATGCCGATGCGATCGCGCCGCAGATCGGCCAAGGCATCTGCATTCAAGCCGCCCAGGTCCACCCCACCGATACGGATTCGGCCTGCGGTCGGGCGCTCCAGGCCCGACAGCAACAGCAAGAGAGAGGTTTTGCCCGAACCCGAAGGCCCGGCGATGGCGACGCGCGTGCCCGCCGCGACCCGCAGATCCACGCCCCGCAACACCGGGATGTGGCGCGCGCCCATGGTGTAGTGCATGCCCAGGCCATCGGCCTCGATCAGGTGCGGGGTGGTGTGTGACATGGCCCTTGGGACGCACGGCACAGCGGGCAAGTTCCCCCGGCGCGCGGGGGTCACAGGCCCGGCGCGGTCACGCCGCCCAGGCGTCCAGATCGATCTGACCGTTGAGCTCGGCGCCTGGCGGCGGCAGGTAGTCGGCCACCACCACGCTGCGGCCGGCGGCCACCAGCGCCGACCATCGCGCCAAGATGGCTTTCTCCGACGGCCTGTCCAGCGCCATGAAGGGCTGGTCGAACAGCAGCACGTCGGCCCCGCTGGCCAGGGTGATGGCGATGCCCACCTTGCGGCGCGAGCCGGTGGAGAGCATGTAGAGCGCTTTGTCCAGGTGGGACGACAGGTCCAGCGCCTGCAACAGCGGCTCCAGCACTGCCCGATCGCCACCCCCGAACGGCTTTAGCCCGTGCGCCAGCGCTTCGCGCGCGGTGCAGCGGTCGTCCGGCGGCTGGGCGGGGTCCACCCAGGCGACGCGGGGCGGCGCACCGCTGGAGACAGTGAGGCGGCCCTGGCTGGGCAGGCAGGCCCCGGCGAGCAAGCGCAGCAGGGTGGTCTTGCCACTGCCCTCGTCGCCCCCCACCCAGGTCAGGCCCGGACCGATCTCGGCACTCAGGCCAGCGGGCCACAGCTCGCGCTCGCCGACGCGGCAACGCACGCCTTCCAGCCGCCACAGGGGCCCGGTCATGGTCAGTTCAGGGCCATGCTGAGCTTGCGCCGGTACTTGGACACGAGCTCGGCCTGCGGGTCTTCCCTCAAGGCGGCTTTGCCGGCGAGCTCGATGCCGCCGGCGCTCTTGCCCGCCGCGGCGGGGTCGGCCTTGGGTTTGGGCGGAGTCATCAGCTCCAGCAGGGCCACGTAGGTCTTGCGTGGCGCTTCTTCGGCCCATGCTTTGTCGCGCATGATGATTTCGAGCAGCTCCTCCATCGCGGCCGGCCATTCGCCCTGCGCGATCAGCAGGCGGCTCTTGGCAAAGCGGGTGTCAAAGTCGCGCCGGTTCTGGCCGATCAGCTCGTCAAACTGCTCCAGCGCCCAGCCACCGCGCGGGTCGTTGGTGACGAACTCCAGCGCGTTGAGCCACTGGGCCAGCGCCTCGAAGCGCAACTGCACCGGGATCTGGCCCAGCGCGGGCGCCAGCGCCGCCGCCGCTTCGCCCAAATGGCCGTGACCGATCAGGAGCTTCACGTAGTCAAAGCGCAGGTCGTTGTTGTCGGGCGCCTGGGCCAACGCATCGGCCAGGCGCGAAAGGACGGCATCGGGGTCGGTCGCGTCGGGCTGCGAGACGGCTTCGTGCTCCTCGGTCGGCGATTGCAGGGCGTCTTCACCCGGGAGGTGCTTGTCCAGGAAAGCGCGCACCTGGCCTTCGGGCAGTGCGCCCATGAAACCGTCCACCGGCTGGCCATTGACCATCAGCACGCAGGTGGGAATGCTGCGGATGCCGAACGCCGCAGCCAGTTGCT
>JACCDT010422349.1_pt1 | contig 15837 bp, 16 predicted proteins | sample 7446291 | NCBI WGS metagenome assembly JACCDT01 (sample SAMN15323446, study PRJNA562643) | freshwater metagenome | isolation source: river surface water | place: USA:Blue River Watershed | collected 2017-08-17 | reverse complement strand
GGCGATCCATATCATGCTTCAAAACAAAAGCACATATCTTCCTTTTGTCGCCCCACACGAAGCACCGCTTGTACAACAATTCCCAGGATTTCCCGATCAAGTTATTGGTGACGAATCTATTGATATACCCAAGTCACCGATAGGAGTCACGCTTGAAAGTGCAGTGATTGCAAAAATCAAATCACAAGATAATGGTCCCCTGGAAAAATGCACGATGGATGGTCAGGCATACTTCCTCGCTCGAGGGTCAGTGTTCGATGGTAGTGATAATATTTATGATAGTAAAGGCAATCTATCAGCCTCTTGTGGTGGCGGTTGGGGATATCGGCCCGATCCGTACCCACCGCTTTGTACAGAAATATATAATCCAGGCGTGTGCGCTACTCTAGATTAGAAGTACATTCCTAGTTCACTTTTCCTCAATAGTATAAGCGTGGGTAATACTACCAGCGCTGATAGTTTCTCATGATATACTAAGCAAATATGGCTACTTTATATACACATCAATCCCAAAACGTCACCAAAACCTGGGTCCTGATGACCAGTTTTTTGGTCCTGGTCGTCGCGATCGGCTTCGTGTTTTCGCAGATCTACAGCAATCCATACATCCTCTATATATTCTTCGGTTTCAGCATTTTCATGAACATCTTCTCATACTGGTTCTCCGACAAGATCGCTATCCGCATGGCTGGTGCTATGCTGGCTGACCCAGCGCAGTTTCGCGAGCTTCACAATATTGTCGAAAATCTGGCTATCACTGCCGGACTGCCAAAGCCGCGCGTCTATATTATCAATGATGGAGCGCCAAATGCATTTGCCACAGGTCGCAATAAAGAACATGCAGCAGTGGCAGTGACGACTGGTATTCTCTCGGTCCTTGACCGCACCGAGCTTGAAGGCGTGATCGCGCATGAGCTCTCCCACATCGGCAACCGCGACATACTCGTCTCGACGGTGGCAGTGGTGCTCGCAGGATTTATTAGCATCATATCTGATATATTTCTACGTTCGCATCTTTTTGGTGGCGGCCGCGACAACGATAGCAAAGCCGGCGGTATTCTTGTGATTGTCGGCATTGTGCTTGCGATCCTCGCGCCGATATTTGCCATGTTGATCCAACTGGCGATTTCCCGTAAGCGTGAATTCCTCGCCGATGCTTCTGGGGCCCTTCTCACACGCTATCCTGAAGGACTGGCCAATGCGCTTAGAAAAATTTCTACGCATGCGCAGCCAATGCGCAAACAATCAAACGCAATCGCACATCTTTTCCTCGCAAATCCGAAAGGCAAAACTTCCGGCTTCAAAAAACTCTGGATGACACACCCGCCGATGGAAGATCGTGTGCAGGCATTACTTGGGAAAAAAGCGGTTACTTCTAACGAGGCATAACTTCCATGTTAAAAAATTTATTTCAAAATATTAAAGATAGTATCTATAACCCCGCTTTTTATCAAAGACTTGGAACAGAGATATCATTTCGTGCCTCAATAAATTACTTTTTCAGATTGGTGGGCGTATTGGCATTTGTGGGGGCGGTTATTATGGCGATGGGGGTTGCTCTTTTTTACCAAAAAGATATTACTTCTACGGTTGATTCTGTATTTGCTTCATATCCTGCTGATTTGATTGTCACGGTGGAAGATGGGCAGGTACGTATCAACCAAGCATCGCCCTACTTCTTTCCGATCGATACGGTTGGGCTTCCCGATACTGTTTCAATAGATCTTGCAGAAGAATCTATCGAGAATCTTATCGTGATCGACACCGAGCACCCATTTTCAACTGATTTGTTTCAAAACTACAAAACAGCGATTCTTGTGACCGCAGATAGTGTCGTTGTGCAAAATAAAAAAGAGATTCGAATCATGGAAATAGGTGACTCGATCTCACAGGTGATCGATCAGGCATCGGTCAAATCATTTGCTAAGACAGTGAACGTATTTATCATGTTGCTCCCTATTTTTCTCTTGATTGCGTTGTTTATCGGCTTTGTGTTCGTTTCAATATTTTACTTGTTCTATCTTTTGATACCTGCCTTTATCATTTTTATCGCTGCTATGGTGACAAAAGCTAAATGGCATTTCTCAAAAGCCTACCAAATCGCTCTTCATGCTATGACTGTGCCGCTTATACTTTGGTTTTTGACTATGGTGTTTGGTGTGAATATAAAAGTTAAATTTTTGTTTACTGCCATACTTCTGCTGGTGGTCGTAGTCAATCTCTACTATGTCAAACCTGCCTCCGATGCGTCTCCACTCCCGCCTGCTGCCTAGTATTTTGAAACATTGCTGTATTTTTTATGATTGAGTATATTATTGATAATCCGTTTATCCTTGTACCATTTTTCATGGTTGGTATTGCTTTTGTATATAGTTGGCTCTATCGGATTGGGCAGAAGAAAGAAAAAAGTCGTTTTGAGCGAGTTGTTACTTGGAAGCTTCCCTGGGTCATGAGTAGAGAAGAGGCAGAGACACTCGAAAGCAAGTCAAAGCTGTGGTATATTGTCACGGTTCCCGTGAGGTTATTAAACATACTCGATATGTCGTATGTAAAGATAACCATTGCTCTTTTACCCATTGCCCTTGTTGTGCTTTTGATTGCTCACATTGTCTCCGTTGTTAGAAAATAAATACTGGAGGGTTCGCATAGCGGTCTAGTGCGCAGACCTGGAAAGTCTGTGTGGGGCAACCCACCGAGAGTTCGAATCTCTCACCCTCCGCAGACGGTATCTGTTATTGGCAGATGCTTTGACCCTAATTTATAACGAAAAGAGGAGTAGAGGAGAAATAAAAAAGAAGACCTGTTTCACAACGGTCTTCTTGCTTTTTCTTTTATTATTCACTTAGTTCTACTAAAAAAGATAGTGTCCCCAGGATAGTCTTCATAGAAAGTGCTTAGGTGGCTATGCAGTTTTTTATCTTCATGATATCTTTTTCTATACTGCCTGAAAGTTCTCACTCCCAACTTAGTAGCAGCTTTTGATGCTTCTTGCCATGTAGAATAAAACTCCGTATCTAAAAACTTCTTCCATCCAGGAAAGTTTCCGTATTTACTATTTGGATTACTCGGTAACTTTTTATCTTTTTTGTAATTAGCTGTATAACTGCGTCTATCAGTAATGCCAAGCTTCATTGCACTTTTCGATGCTTCTTCCCAATCGGTATAAACATGCTCCAAAAACTTTTTCCAGCCAGGAAAGTCCGAATAATTATAATCAGGTGTGCTCGGGAGCATCAAATCTTTTTTATACGTGATTTGATATTCTTTGCGAGTTTTTATCCCTAATCGTTTCGCAGCTTTACTGGCTTCTTCCCATGTGTGATAGACAGTTGCTTGTAATCTTGGGGTTATTTTTTCCACTCTGTCAAAGACTTTAAGCAAATTGGTAATTTGATTAGTAAACTCAAATTTGAATCCAGTGCCTTCTACGTGAAGGGGAGTAAACGTTTCCCTTTTCTTACCATTTCTTTTTGGCATCACTTGCTGTATACGTTCAACTAAAGTTTTGATTTCCTGTATCCGTCTGATATTACCAACAAAATCCAGAATTGTTACTTTTTTCTTTCCGAGCAGCTTACGCAAGCCTCGTCCTAATTGTTGAAGGAATATCCTTCTTGAATCAGTACCACGCAAAAACACAATGAGTTCAACGCTAGGGATATCAATCCCTTCATTAAACTTATCAACAACCAAGATATGACGAGCTTTCTTTTGTTTGAAAGCTTTCATAGCTTCATCGTTTTCATCATCTGTTTGATTTGAATGTACCCATACGGATTGAGGCAGAAACTCTGCTACATGTCGTAAGTGGGTAATATTCTGACAAAAAATGATCGCCTGCTTATCTTTGCTTTCCTTAAGGATTTCCTTTACTTGCTCCTGAGTACGTATTTTAACGAATATCCGCTCATTGATTTGTTTTTCAGTGATACGAACATTATTGTCTAATACATCAGCAACAAGCTTTTGAATCATTTCTTCATTGAGGCCATCAGAGAGTACACGGTAGTCCACTGGTGTAAGCCATCCTTTGGCAATTGCTTCAGGAAGCTCAATGTTCACGACTGGTTTACCGAAAATTTCTGTAATGTCCTCTTCGTCTTCACGATCAGGTGTCGCAGTCATGGCCATCTTCCATTTTGCAATGAAATAGTCCAGAACTGATTCATAAGTTTCGGCTTTTGCATGGTGGCCTTCATCCACGATGATGTAATCAAAGTGAGTTTTAGAAAAAATATTCTTCTTTCCATTGTCGGCCAAATGTGAAGCCATGGATTGAAATGTGGCAAACACGATGTTGTGCGTGTCAGCATTCCAATCTTTTTTCTGTCCGTAGAACTTGGTGCATGAATATGCGTCACCCAAAAAATCCCTGTAGTCTTTAAATGCCTGGTCTAAGATACCAGTGTCATGACATAAAAAGAGTACTCGACTTTTGGGTTTGAGGAAATGCAATAGCACGAGAATTGAAGTAATTGTCTTACCCAATCCTGTGGCCATTACCATAAGGGCACGGTGATACTTTTGAAGTGCATTAACGAGCAACTTAAAAGATGTTTTTTGGTAGGAGTAGGGTCTAATAACCCTGCCACCTTTTGTTTTTAAAGTTCGCATAGTTATTATGTTTTAGTTACCAAATCACCCTTTAATTCACAAAAGGAAATTAGGTCACTAAAACATAATAAGTTACCCATAAACTACCATAAAAAATAAGAAAAGTCAATGTCAGTTAGCCTTAAAAACTTCTCTTTTAATCTTGGTCAATAAGTGTCTCATTTGTCTCGTTCTTGGTAGATGGCCCTTATTTTAATAAAGGATATAGTGGTCATATGCTTTAGCGAGACACCGATAAAAGTACTAGAATAGCGCCTTATAAGGGTTGAGAGCTTGAGTACTTAACTCACACGGCCCGCCATGCTGGAGCAAGGCTACGGCGTGATAAAATCCGCCTTGCCAAGTGAAGGCAGGATTCGGTTAATCAGTTATTTAATGGCCTCCCGAGGAGTAGTTAAATCTAGTTGCAAGAGATATAAGTCCTTGGATGCTCCTGTACCCATTTTTTTAAAACCAAATGATTCGGCGATATGGATAGATCTTTTATTTTCGCTTTTTACATAGAGCGTTACTTTTTTACCGCCTCGCCGTCGTATCTCATTCAAACGGGCTTCAAACATTCTTTTTCCAACACCTCCACGAAATTCTGGCTTTACATAACCAGACCACATCTTCCAAACCCCTTTCTCATCTTTTTCTTCTGCAAGGCCCATTCCAATTGCCTCGGTGCCATTCCAAGACAGCATAAGAAATTTATTTTCACCAGATAAATCCTTTTGCCATTCTTCCTTACTCCTTGCTTCTTCCTCTATAATTTGTTCATCATCGGGTCCAGATTTTGTTTTTCCAATTGCCAAAAGGCGGAGTTCCTTATATGCTTCCCAATTTTCTGGTTTAGCAACTTCCATTTTTATGTCTGATTGTTCTTGCTGAGACTTGAAATTATCTTGATTATTTGGTTGCGGCGGTTTGAATTCACTCATAATTTTATTATACCACTCTAGTATTGTCATAGAGGGTATTCTAAAGTGCTATGCGTTTAAATCTCAAATACCGTATAATCAATCTGTGGAAATAATTATTTTTATCATACTCATTGCCCTCACTGCCTTTTTCTCGGCTTCTGAAACAGCCTTTATGAGTCTCCATGCCTCACGGATCAGGCTTCTCAAGCAGGAAAATGCTTGGAATGCCAAGCTGATCGATCGCTTACGAAGCGATCCGGAGCGCCTCCTTATCACTATTCTTTTAGGCAGCAACATTGTTGTGCTTTCAGCTGGCTCATATGCTGCCGCGGTAGCGGTCAGGGCTACTTCCTCGATTAGTCTCGGCGTGGTGACTGGTATCACCACTGTTGTCATCCTTATCCTCGGTGAAATTATCCCCAAGTCTATTGCCTTTGCCAAAAATATCGCCGTGGCGCAAGTTTTTGCTTGGCCGCTTTATATTTTTAGTATTGTGTCCTGGCCCATCACCTGGGCGCTCGTGGCCTTCAATACGCAAGTCAATAAAATGTTTGGCGTCGTTCACTCAGGGCATATCAGCGAAGAAGAAGTACGAATCATGTCGCGTATGAGTGCGGAGTTCGGCGGCATCGGCTACGACGAGCATACGTTGATCGAAAATATTTTTAAATTTGATGATATTACTGTCGGCTCAATCATGACGCCCTTGCCGCGAGTCTACTTTGTCGACGGCGCCGTACCCGTCGATCAAATCGCTCACTATATCGGCGAGACAGAACATTCCCGCTATCCGGTCTATCAGGGCAGTGAAGACAATATTATTGGCTACATTCACGCCAATACGATTATGAAAATTTTAAATTCCGATCAGCGTGGCGAGCCGGTAGTCGGATTTGTACGACCAATCGCGCGTATTGATGAAAGTGTTTCTTTGGAACGAGCGTTTCGAGCCATGAATCGCCGACAAGCACATATGTATTTGGTGCATGCCAAAGATGATACTCACACTGTGATCGGATTGGTGACCTTGGAAGATATTTTGGAGCAATTGGTGGGGGAAATAGAAGATGAGACAGATTTGAATACGTAGTATAAACGGCAAAGACCGCTCGAACAATCAAAAGTGTCGTAGCGGTCTTTCGCTATAGAGGTATACCGTATGAAGAGTATGGAGTGTGACAGCTTTCCCTTGCCCCGAGCCGAATTCTGTCCTCCAATGTCGATAAGTGTGTAACGAATTCCATCGTGATGCGTTACGACTAGTGTGAGGGTTGGTATTATTAATTTATCTATATGCAGTATACGCATATGAAATTTCATTATTATAAAGACTATAAAAGGATTTCGTAAGCGCAGACTGTATTTACACAATTATATATGAAAAAATTTACATCATTATTTTTAGCTTTAGCACTTTTGATCGCACCAACATTTGCTGTCGTCCGACAAGCTGATGCGCGGGAGCGAGCACCAGAGGCAGCGCGTCAATCACAAAAAAATGCTTCACTCTCTACTACGCTTGGCACGAGTGGTGCAGCATTTCTCGCTAACACTAACAATCAAGAAGGAATTTCGCTCGATGAGCAAAATCTCCTCAACGACAATCAAACACTCGTCGGCTGTACTGATCCCGATGGTAGCGTCTATATCTTCTTCAAGCGCGCCCTTCCAAACAAGGCTGCTGATTGTGTAGATCTTACCCAAGAAGAGCTTGATGCGTATATGGCAGATGCCGCTAATGACACTACTTTGCCAGTTATTTCTGATGTCATGGTAACAGAAAACGAAGATGGCACAGTGATGATTAGCTGGTACACCGATGAGCTTACTTGGACAAAGCTCATGTATGGTACAGACGAATCATACGGCACTACCAAAGGTAAGGTAGTCTACAGCACATACCACCATGTTACGCTTTCAGGTTTGAGTGCTGATACCGAGTATCATTACCAAATCATTGCCAAAGATCTTGGTGGCAATGAAGCTATGTCAGAGGACTATAGTTTCGGCGAAACAGCAGCTGTTCTTCCAATCGTTTCCAATGTACAAGTAATAGATATTGCTAATACAAGCGCTACGATTACATGGAGTACAGACGTTGCCTCCGACTCTATGGTTTCCTTTGGCCTTGATGAATCTTACGGTAGCACTGCCTCAGATGCCGCTCTGGTGACTGAGCACTCAGTAGCCGTAAGTGGGCTCTCAGCTGAAACGCTTTACCACTTCGTCGTCAGCTCAACAGATGCTGAAGGTGACATTGGTATGGGTGTTGATGGCACGTTTACAACGACCTTATAAACCACCACAACCCTCCGCACAAAAAACTCCTCCGGGAGTTTTTTGTCGTTTCTACGGCTTGAAAAAACCATAAAAGTATGGGATCCTTATCGTAGAGATTATTAAATCGGAGTATCGAAATCCGATAGGTAAAACTAACTATATATATGTATTGTCAAAAATGTGGAACTGAACTGTCGGAAGGAGCGGCGAGTTGTGGTAAATGTGGCGCAGTGATGGCGAAGCCGTTTGATGCAGCCATCAGCAAGGCGCCTGCTACAACCAGTCAGCGATTGGTGAACTATATTCTCGATCGGATCGTAATTTTTGTACTCCTTCTGATCGTGATGGCCCTAATACAGCCAGTCATTTCCAAGGGTCCGCAAGTAATAATCAGTATGCTTTTCTCAACCGCCTTTTATGTCTTTTGTGAATTGATATGGCAGAAAACTCCTGGCAAGCTTGCCAGCAAGACAAAGGTGGTCCGACTCGACGGTGGGAAGCCTACTTTCAGTCAGATACTTGGTCGTTCATTCGCTCGGCTCATTCCATTTGAACCATTTTCGTATTTATTCGGAGCCTATCCCATGGGCTGGCATGACTCACTCTCTGGCACTATCGTGGTTCCGCGCGAATATTCTGCGGCAGATGTGCAAAACATTAATATGGCAGAAGTGAAAAAAGTGAAGGCAAAGAATCTAGTGGTCATCATAATCATCGTCTTCTTTGTGATGGTTTTTATCGGTATTCTCTCGGCGATTGTACTGGCTTCGCTTTCTAGTGCTCGCACGAAGGCCGGAGATGCTCGCGCCGAAGCGACACTTATGAGTATGCGTGCTCAAGCGGAAATATATTCTATGACTACAAGCCAAGATGATACGGCGAACTATGAAGGTTTCTGCAGTGATGTAAATGCTTTGACCTTGCTTGCTGAGGTGAAAAATACAAATGGTATTGAACCAGTCTGCTTTGACGCAAAAGAAAGTTATGCAGCACAAGCGGCGCTCAGTACCGGCACGTATTACTGCGTGGATAGTACAGAGTTCAAAGGGGAAGTGCAAAGTGCCCTTGCTGAAGGTGCAACAGTGTGCCCTTCGCTCTAATATTTTTGAAGTAAAGTAAAAAGAAAAAGGATTCCGTTATTAATTAACAGAATCCTTTGAGCACAATTTTTTTTGTGCTAATGCGGATTTTTCTTTCCCTTAGGAAATAGAATCCATCTCCAAATACCAACTATCACTCCTGCTGCTAATGTCGCATATAAAATATTTTGCAAAAGGAGCATAAATCGGTTCCATGATTCCTGTAAGGAAGAAGGGAAGAATGCTACCCAGAAAAACAAAAATAAAATAAACAAGACAAATAATGTTCCTACGAACCACCTGTGATTCGTCATGAAAAGGTGAAAGAATGGTCTCATGAAAAGAAAGGGTTTAGGTTAGAAAACGTGTAGGCTCCTTAAAGCCCAGGCGTTTTCTAACCTTTCTCTTATATAATAGCACAAATATGCCCAAAAGTCAAGTAAAGTAATAGTCTGTTGTCTTGAAAAAACCTTTAAAATGTGGTATTTTTCGACTAATATTGTCGCACGATTTTGGAAAAACTTATTCAGCCATCAAATTATAAATGTATGACTCTCTACGAAACATTAAAGAAAGCAAAAAGTGAGGAAGACGTCAAAGACGCTTATATTAAAGCCATTGGTCTTAAAGGTTTTCATAAAAACCTGATTGACATCCAAACGGATGAAGTATGGTTTGAAGCAAAAGATAAAAGCAATACCACAACATATGAAATGTTCACACAGCTTTTGCATTACATTCAAGCTGCCCTTGATCGAGGAGAAAAAATTCCACCTTTTCTGTGTGTCATTGATACTGAAAAAGCTGCAATTATGAAGACTGAAGATGCTCTTCCATTGCTTGAAAAGAAAATTATAAAATGGGGTAAATCTGCGAGTAGCTATACCCAAGAAGCTCTTGATATTGTTTCCGCATACATTGGTGCGCATTTCGTCTCTTATAAGATTTCTACACACGAAAAAGAATTTCTAGCGGCCATAAAAAGTGCTATCAAAACAGGAGATATAGTTCGTACACAAATTACTCCAGATAATCTGAAGCAAGTTTTTGATAAGTGGGTTGCAATGATCGGACAAGAAATAAAGGGTGTAAATCCTGAAGATTATGCCCTCCTTTTCTTTGCTGATATTATGCATGACGGTACGGTGTCTACTCATCAAAATCTTCCCGCTGAGTTGTTGCATAAAAATGGGGCAGCCGTATTTGCTCTTGGAGGGGTTATTTATGAATTAGGAAACAAAGAGGGGTATCGGAAGTTTTGGGCAATCTATGACAAGCCACCAAAACAGGAATATCGTGACTATCTACTTGAACGACGTGATAGTTTGATTCCAGTTGATGAACGAAGTTTTAAGGGGGCATACTATACACCTCTTCATGTGGTAGATAAGGCATATGACAAACTCACTGAAGTATTGGGAGACAATTGGCAACAAGAATACATAGTTTGGGATATGTGCTGTGGTGTAGGAAACCTTGAAGTAAAGCATTCGAATCCGCGCAATATTTATATGAGCACGCTTGATGCTCCAGATATTAATGTTATGCGTGCTACCAAGACATGTGTTGCAGCTACAAAATTTCAATACGACTATCTCAACGATGACATCACTGATGACGGAAAAATTGACTACAGCATAACGAATAAAATCCCAGAAGCACTACAGCAGGTAATAAAGAGTGGAAAGAAAATTTTGGTGCTGATTAATCCACCTTATGCGGAAGCAGGAAGTACGCTTGGTAAAGAAGGTAAAGATAATGTTGCAAAAACTAAGTATGGAGAGGTTGGTATGACTGGGTATGGTAAAGCAAGCCAAGAATTGTTTACTCAGTTTGCTACTCGAATTGCAAAAGAAATACCACAGGCAACTCTTGCAATGTTTAGTAAGCTGAAATATGTAAATGCTCCTAATTTTGAGGAATTTCGTAAGCAATGGGATGCTGACTATCTTGGCGGTTTCATTGTTCACAGTAAATCTTTTGAAGGCCTGAAGGGTAACTTCCCAATTGGTTTTCTTGTATGGCGAACAAGCCATGGTGATGGACATCTCAGTCAAATCTCAAAAATAACAGTTGATGTTCTTGATAAAGAGGCGCGTCCAATTGGAGAGAAAGTATTCTATAATTTACCGTCATCAACTTACTTAAATCTTTGGGTGCAACGACCAAAACCTAATGACACTGAAGTTGTCCCCCTAAAATCAGCGGTTACTCCCACTACAAGTAAAGTGCGGTTGTCAAAATGGTCCGACGGTGCGATAGGCTACTTTTGGGTTAAAGCAAGTGACATGCAAAATGTAAACCAGACAGTGCTGTTTTCGTCTGTATACAGCCAGGGCGATGGTTTTTACGTAAATGCAGACAACTTATTAAAAACTGCAATCATTCTAACCGTGCGCCGTATTGTTAAACCTACATGGCAAAATGATCGTGATCAATTTTTACAACCAACTGGCGAACTTACTGACGAATTCAAAAATGATTGTTTGATTTGGATGCTATTTAATGGAAGCAATCTAACAGCGAGTGCTAATGATTTGGAGTGGAATGATAAGAAGTGGTCAATTGTAAATCATTTTATACCATTTACTGAAGAAGAAGTTGGAGCTCCTGACCGTTTCGAGTCCAACTTTATGGTTGAGTATATGCAGGGAAAAGAATTTTCCGCAGAAGCTCGTGCTGCACTCGAAGAAGGTAAGAAGTTGTGGCAATCATATTTCGCACATACTGATGAACGTAGCGTGAGAGATGAATTAAAATTAAATCGACCAGATGTGGGATGGTATCAAATAAGGAATGCACTCAAGAAAAGAAATGACAGTGGTGATTTTACAAAAGTTAGCTTTGTTGATTTTGAAAATGTATATAAAAAACTTTCTGAAAAACTAGAACCGCAAGTATATGAATTAGGGTTTTTGAAAAAATAAATATATGATTGATCCAACAACAGCACTTACTACTGCAATTGAAAACTCCACTAAAGTAGCCAACACACCATTATTTTCGACAGTGATTGATAAGTTGCTTGGTTTTAAAATAAGCGAATGGAATGCACAGGGTGGGGTAATCAAAAAACATATTCTTGATGGGTACGACGATGCAAAAGAAAAAGGTCTGGCTATTCAATATGTTTCTGCTTTTAGGTCAAACACAAACCTAATAAACATTGGAGCAAGAGCAACAAAGTATATTGATTCTTCAAAACCTAGCGAGGTCGGCATGGATAACGATGTTTTTTGGGGGTTTCTTGATCATGCCAAAGGAATTTCAAATGACGAAATGCAAGAATTGATAGCAAAGATTCTTGCAGGAGAATATAACGCGCCCGGCACTTACTCAATGAGCATGCTCCAAATTATTAAAATGCTTGGCAAAAGTGAGCTGGAGTTATTTGAAAAAATATGCAGTTTATTAGTAAATGGTTATCAGGTACCACAAGACTTATTTTCTTTACCCGAAAATGCTAAAGGATTTATGAATGAACTTGCAGTGGACTTTGGGAGTCTTCAGTTATTGCAAAGTCTTGCACTATTTTTGCCAAATGATATGACCGAATCAATGGAAAATCCTGAGAAGAAAAATTTTAAGACTGTTTACTTTGATAAAGTCATTTTATTTTCACCGACTACACCAGAGGATGTAAATACACTAAAAATTAGTATGCCTGGATTCTTTGGACTTTCTCCTGTTGGTAAGCAGTTGTTAAAACACTTAAATCCTAAAGCTAACGATGATTACTTTCTTTGGTTAAAAGAAAACTATAAAATACCAAATTATAAAATCTTAGAATAATCCCATGACCACATACAACTGGTACTCACAACTTATTAAACCATCATGGGCGCCTCCAAGCTGGCTCTTTGGGCCGGTGTGGACGGTGCTCTATGTGATTATCGCCATTTCTTTCGGTACCGTCTTCTATCAAGCGTTCACCAAGCAGATTCCCTGGATCGTGGCTCTACCATTTGCGCTCAACCTCCTTTTCAATTTCGCTTTCACACCGATACAATTTGGGCTCAAAAATAATCTTCTGGCATCCATCGATATACTACTCGTCCTCGGTACACTCATCTGGGCACTCTATAGTCTCTGGCACGCTGTACCAACACTGCGCTGGGTTGTCTACGCCAACATCCCGTATTTACTCTGGGGAACATTTGCTACGTGCTTGCAGTTAACTATTACGTATTTAAATAGATAATGATTACTTTAGATTTCATTGGGTTATTTGTCCTCATTGCTGGATTTATTATCGGTCTCGGAGCCGTGACGGTAATTGATATTCACGGATTTCTTGGCAGAAAGTCATCGTACTGGACTGAAGCGACAATACGGACACACAAAGTTACCAAACCTCTGATCTGGATCGGTATTTTCTTGGCCATCATCGGAGGAATTATTTTGTATCGCAATGAACCATTTTCCGGAATTCCTTTTTATCACGCGATTATTGCAGGCATTTTGATTTTGAACGGATTGTTTTTGTCTTTGTATGTAAGTCCTTTTTTATTAGCGCGAGAACGCGAAGGACGACAGACGGAACTTTTACCGGATTCGTTACAGAGAAAGATTATGGTAAGTTTGGTGTTTTCCGATATTGGCTGGTGGGGTGGACTAGTGCTATTGGCGCTCTATATTACGAGTCACTAAAATTATTTTAAAAAAGTGTTGGAGGATTGAGGAATTGGGTCAGCCACCATTCATCATCTAATCTTTTGGAGGTGCCTACGTCAACGAGGCGTTTCGTGGGGAAATGGTGTAAAGATTATGTGATTGATTAGCGTTATACTATAAACATGAAAAAGTGGGGGATTGGAATTGGGGCGGTGGTGATACTGGCCGTAGTGGCTGGATATTTCTTTTTGTGTGGTGGAGAGCCGGTGCCGGAAATAAAAAATAATACGATCGTGGCATTTGGCGATAGTTTGGTGGTGGGCTACGGAGCGACACCGGGGCATGACTTTGTGTCAGTGCTCGGGGCGAGTCTTGGCGTACCGATTGAAAATTTTGGGAAAAACGGCGACACGTCCGCTGATGCATTGGCCCGGATCAGTGCGGTGCTCGATCGTGATCCAGGGCTTGTCATTTTGTTGGTTGGTGGTAATGACTTTCTCAAAAAAGTACCGATCGAGGCGACGGAAGAAAATATCAGGAACATTGTCAGTCAGCTTGAGGCCAATGGTACGGTGGTGGTCTTGGTGGGTGTGCGAGGCGGAGTCCTTTCGGACCCATTTGCGCCAATGTATGCCTCGATTGCCAAAGACTATGATTTGTCGTATATACCTAACATTTTAAGTGGTCTCCTTGGAAACAGTGCATATATGTCTGACGCTATTCATCCCAATGATGCCGGCTATGCCAAGATTGCCGAGCGGCTCGAAGATGCAATCTTGCCTCTTATCAAAAAATAAGCTTAGGGCCTCGGATTGTGCCACCTGTGTATAACTTTCCCTAGGGGAAGACAAATGCCTCTAAGTACGGTATACTCATCCATATGGCAAAACGAGCAAGTCAGGATATTAAAAATAAGACATCGCGTTCTCGAAAAACGAAAAAGCGTCTCGGAGTGAAAAAAGAGATGCTAGCTGCAAAAGCGGCTCGTCGCAAGAAGAGAGCGTAGAACTTTGGAGGTATTATTAAAAAGTTAATTTAAGCTGCATACCCGAGAGGGTATTGCCTGCTACACATATGCCAGCAAAAGCAAACTCTGCATTTATGAAGCCAATGACAGTGAGCGAAGAGCTCGCGGCTGTCGTCGGAAAAGGTCCTATGCCTCGCTCTGAGGTCGTGAAAGCACTCTGGGTCTACATCAAGAAGCACGATCTTCAAGATCCAAAGAATAAGCGCAATATCGTCGCCGACGAAGCCTTGAAAAAGGTGTTTGGCGGAAAAGCCGTAGTGAATATGTTTGAAATGACCAAACTCGTTTCCAAGCACCTCTCCTAAGGTATATAAGGGAAAATAAAAAACCGGACTTGTCCGGTTTTTTATTTTCCTAACGTTTCAAAAATACAGAGGCAGTAATCCACACTTTTATACTCATTGTAGGAAATTTTGATGTACAATAAAGTCTATAGTTATATGCGCATCACAAAATTAATTTTTTTCACAAGTTTTATTTTTGTTGCGTGTATTTTTTTCTCCATTTCACGCGCACACGCTGTTTCATTTGCTCCAAATGCCACGCCTACGGTCATAGATCCAGTCAGCGAGAAGCTTCGCACTCTCGAATCTATTACTTCGATTGATACGCTTTTAAGTGACGTCGCGCCGACCCCGATTCTTTTGCCAAAAGGCACCTGTCCGCAAGCTGCGCCGACGTTTACCGCGACTGGCCGCCCAGAAGCCAAAGAATATTTTCTCAAAACCATCAATGCTACGGCTGGTTTGCCGGCTTCCTATGTGCCGCCTGGCTTGGTAGATGTTTCGACGGTTATTCTCACCAACAACCAGACGATTTGTTTGGAGTCATCCACTGCCGCCAATGTAGCCCGTATGGCCGCCGATATGGCGAAAGAAGATCTGTCGCTTGTGGCAGTATCAGGCTATCGATCATACTCGATGCAGAGCTATCTGTATGATCTCTACGCGCCGACCTTAAACACCGGTCTCCATCATCGAGTGGCGCCGTCGGGTCATAGCGAGCACCAGCTCGGCACGACGCTTGATGTTTCAAGTGAAGTGTCTCTTGGAAAAGGATTTGCTAATAGTCCCGAAAGCACATGGATCAAAGATAATGCTCATCTGTATGGATTTATCATTAGCTATCCTGACGGTTCGGAAGATAAGACCGGCTATATGTATGAGCCCTGGCATCTTCGCTACGTCGGAGTAGAAAACGCGACACTTCTCCATCGTCTCAACTACACGTTGGCTTTTCGATCACTCTACTATGAAGCGCCACTATTAAATAATGTGCTCTCTACTCTCAAACAACAAGAAAGCGAAGAAGGCGTAGC